>Ga0209292_1007250_pt1 | contig 10608 bp, 9 predicted proteins | sample GOMGulsemesocosm_2_FD_184634 | JGI IMG/M metagenome (GOLD analysis project Ga0209292, IMG submission 184634) | Methane-oxidizing microbial communities from mesocosms in the Gulf of Mexico - GOM9C Gulf of Mexico (SPAdes) (version 2) | ecosystem: Environmental > Aquatic > Marine > Cold seeps...
TACTGGTGTATACTTTACCACTTTTTTTAGATAACTCATAGGTGTTATCATCAAGTAAGGAATTTGAAACAATTATTTGATCAAATACCATCCAATCACCTTGGTGATTTACAGTTCCATTTTTTGTATTTTCATAAGTGGCATGTAAATTATAAAAATCGTCTTGCATTAAGTACTCAGAAATACTTTTGTTAGAGGGTTCATCATTAAAATCACCCATTACAATAATACGTTCATTTGGGTTGGTACTGAGTAGTTTGTTGATTTTTGAACGCACAACTTTAGCGACTTCAATTCTTTTATATTCTGTTTCTTTTTCTCCTTTTCTGCGGCTAGGCCAATGTGTTATAAAAAAATGAATATGTTCAGAATGAGCAATTTCTCCTTCAATATGTAATATATCTCTTGTATATAAATCTTCTACCTCATAATAGGTATAGTCAATTACATTTATAGCATTAGCGTCATAAATAGCGGCAACATCAATTCCTCTGCTGTCATTATTGTCTCGGTGAATTACTTTATAGTTTGTTTTGTATAATGAATTAGTTTTTATTAAATCAGCTAAAACATCATGATTCTCAACTTCTGTTACACCTAAAAGAGCCGGGTTACTAACGGAGGATAATTTTGAAATTACTTTTGAAAGATCTTCAATTTTTTTCTGATAACGTTCAGAATCCCATTGCTTTTTTCCGAAAGGTGTAAAGTCTTCATCAAAGGTATGTGGGTCATCATAAATGTCAAATAAGTTTTCTACATTATAAAATCCTACAACTATAGTATTTTTAGGTGTATTATTAGGTTTGGGAGTTTCTTTTTCCATGTAATCAGACTTGGTATCTTTATTGACAAGTTTAATGATAATTATTCCAATAATACATATTAGTGTAATTAATAATTTTTTCTTCATGATAAATTATTTTTAGTGCTAAAATAAGTAAAAATTGCATAATTTTGCAATGACACTTTATAATTGCACACTATGTCTAAAATGATTAATCGTTATGATGATATGCTCGAAAAATATTTCGAGCAAGAGAATTCTAACGTTAAATTTAATATTGAAAGAGATTTACCTGAGGTTCTAGCTCATTATGAAAAATATGTAAAACCTGATTTTTTATATGTAGTTAATTTAAGAGATCCAAATGCAAGGTTAGCCTTTGAGAAAAATTATACTCTAGAATCAGATAAAGGAAAGGTGGATTTTGAATTGTTGATGCAATCCATTCCAGAAAAGGAATTGTCAGTATTGTTAGAGATTGATGTGGTTTCAGTTCAGTTTGTAAAAGATTTTTTTAAAAGATCATTTCAATACATCATGAATGTTGCTTTGCCAATTGAATTAAATGAAGGAAGGCCTAGGTGTTTTTTACGTTCAGGTACAATAATGTCTTTCGATAATGAGGGAATTCCAGAGTATTCAATTAGTTTCTTTAAGGATGTTACGGCATTGACTGGAGTTAAGAAGTCGCTTAATTATTATATCTCATCCAATGAAAAGCCAAATAAAGATTTAAAAGCCTTGGCTAGAAAGTTTGATACACTTCTGAAAAATAAACTACTGCTATCTACTCAAGAAAGAAAAGTGTTGAAACTTGTGATGATTGGAAAAACAAGTAAATCAATAGGTGAAGAATTGTTTATTTCTAAATATACAGTTGACACACATAGACAAAATATAATCAAAAAACTTAATGTATCTAACACGAATCAAGCGATTCAAAAGGCACTTGAATTAGGCATTATTAATTAGTCAGATTCCAATAATTAAGGTAAGTTTTCTGGAGTATTCTTAAATTTTGTTAATCATTAAATAGATTGAACTAACTGAGCGTTAGATTGTAGTAATCTAAAATATTTAATGATGAAAAAAATAATAATCTCTCAATTGGCAGTTGTGCTACTATTAGTTAGCTGTCATAATTCTGACAATGCTTCAACTTTTTCAGAACAATTAAAAAATGAAATTTCGGCTATTGAAACAGAAGGCGATTTTAAAAGCGGAAAAGGTTATCTTGATGAATCTGTCTCTAATGAACTAGCATTAACTAAAAGTGCCAATTATGCATTCAGTGCAGATGGTGCAGTTGGAGGTTCAGAATCCAAAGGGAATGGGAAAGTGAATACTGAATCTATATCAAAGCACACTTATAATTCAAAAATTATAAGAACGGCGGACTTAAAATTAAAAGTGAATGATGTAAAAAAGGTGTCTGCAAAAATTGCGAATTTGGTTGATATGAATGGAGGGTATGTTTCAAGTGAAAACTTGTCATCTGATAAAAATTATTATCAAAAGATTAAGTCCACAGAAGATTTTGAAATAAATGAATATGAAATTATAACGTCCAACTTAATTTATGTTCGTGTACCTTCTGAAAATTTTCAAAGTGTATTAAGCGCCATTAAAGGCGTTTCTTTATCTGAAGATTATATTAAAATTAATACACAAGACGTTTCTGAAGAATATGTGGATTTAGAGACTAGGCTAAGAACTAAAAAAGAAGTGGAGGCTAGGTATATTGAAATTTTAAGATCAAAAGCTAAAACGTTGGAGGATATTTTAGTTGCTGAAGATAAAATTAGAGTCATTAGAGAAGAGATAGAGGTGGTAGAAGGAAGATTGAATTTTTTGAAAAATAAGGTAGGTTTAAGTACAATTCAAATTGACATTTATGAAGATGCTAAATACATTCAAGAGCAAGTTAAATTAAACAATTACACGACATCAGATTGGAGTTTTGGAGAAAAGGTACTTGATTCTGTTAGCTCTGGTTGGAATGGGATACTGTGGTTTTTAATAGGTGTATTATATTTTTGGCCTTTCTTTTTAGTTGGTGGAGTTGTGTTTTGGATTATTCGCAGAAGGCTTAAAAAGAAAAAGTGATCGCAAAAAAAATCCCTTTTTCAACGAATCGAAAAAGGGATTTATAAATGTTAAAATGTATTATTTGAAGTCAGAACCAGGACCACCTGCAGATTTATATGATTTCTTTTTAGGTTTAATTTTTTCAATAAATAAAATGTGAAATTTTTCACCATTTTCATTTGTAATTAATTCTGAGATACCATTTTTAATGGTTGGAGCACCTTTTTTTATGTTGAAAATTTTCCCTTCCATTAATTCCCAATCTCCATTTTCAAATTGAGTAAAAACAGATACGATTTTTCCATTTTCAACTCTAACTTTACCATAAACGCAAAATGACTCACCGTTTTCAATAAAACTAATGATAATCTTTCTGTGCATATCATCCATTACTGTGTAAGCACCTCTTTTTGTAAACACTTCTTTCCATTCCTTGAAACACCCTTCTTGTGCATAAGAAGAGACGAATAACGCAGAGAAAAATAATAATAGTAGTGATTTTTTCATAAAATAGTTTTTTTGGTTCTTTAATTAATTTTCAAATATAATAGAAGTTTATCAAAATGTACTAAATGAACCAATGAAATTTATTACATTTGACAAAAATATCTACAACATATGAGCACTAAACAAATAGCGAGCCACTTTTTAGAAGCGCAAGATGTACTTGCTAATTTTATTAATAATCCAAAGAATTTTGAGAACATTAAATTGGCTGGAGATACAATAATTGAATCAATTCGTAAAGGCGGTAAAGTTATTTCATGTGGTAATGGTGGGTCAATGAGTGATGCCATGCATTTTGCTGAAGAAATGACTGGGAGATTTAGAGAAAATAGAGGGCCTATACCTGCTATTGCAATTTCTGACCCTGCTCACATTACTTGTATTTCTAATGATTATGGCTATGAATTTATTTTTTCAAGATTTGTAGAAAGTATTGGTGCTAAAGGTGATGTTTTATTAGCTATTTCTACTAGTGGGAATTCTAAAAATGTGATTAATGCTGTTAATGCTGCAAAGGAAAAAGGAATGTTTGTTATTGGTTTAACTGGTAAGTCTGGTGGTGATATGGCAAATTTAGTTGATTTAGAAATTAGAACACCTATGAGCGATTGGGCGGATAGAGTTCAAGAAATTCATATCAAAATTATTCATTCATTAATTCATTATATTGAAAGTAATATATAACTTGGTACAAGAATTGTATTGCCTTTCATATTAATAAAACAAAAAAGATGATAAAAAAATTAAGTATAGTTACCGCAATTTTAATTTCAAGTATTGGATTTTCGCAAGATGAAATTAAGCCATGTGGACAGTTACCACAAGCTAATCCAACCGTAAAGGCTGTGTGTGAAAATGACATTCAAAGTATTTTGTCAAGCGATTTGCCTTCACTATTTAAGGAAAAGGCTAAATATGAATCTACGTTTAAATTGTTAGTAGATTGTAATGGTAGAATTGATATGGTTATTTATAAAAATGGTAATTTAGATTCGGCTCAACAAAAACATTTTTTAGTTCTAATTAATGAATTGAAAGATTGGAAAGCTGGTCAGTCAGATAAAGTGGACGTAACCACAACTGTTTATTTTACAATTGACATTGATAATAGACAAGTAGTGTATAAGCAATACTAAAAAAAACAAGAAATATTAAAAAGGTTATTCTAAATTAGAATAACCTTTTTTTATGTCAAAAATAATAGGAGTTTTAAAGAAATCCTTTAGATACTTTTCGATCTACTTTTTTAATGTCTTTACCTCTTTGGAAACGGTAGCTCATTTGCACCATGATGACGTTTTTTATAATGTCAAAATTAGTTGTACTGACTTGTGAGTAGTGTTGTGTTGTTATTGAGTTATCGAATGTGTAATCAACACCAAAGTTGATAGGCATCATATATAGTAACATGACACTTCCTTTGTCTTTAAACAACGATTTTTGAATTAAGAATGCCCAAAAATCATTTTCATTTTGCGTATACCCTTGTGGGTTTATTCTTTTAATATTAGATTTTTGCATCAGCACACCCGTATAAAAATTATGTTTTTCATTGATGTAAATAAGCTGAGTTTCTCCAGACCAATCTGTAAATTTATTCGTGTTGTTTTCATAGCTAATTTCCGAACTAAAAATATTAACTGAATTTTGCCAAATTAAACTTTTTCCAAATGGAATAAGTAAACTTCCTTTAATTCCTTTTTGAACGAATCCACCTATGTTTTTAAAGTTGTTTTCAAATATACCATCAGCTCTTAATGTTCCGATTGGAGCAATATAGTCGTCTGAATTTTTTAAATACACTTCTGCAGACACTAAGCCTTGTAATGCGCTTGCTTTTATTGAATAGTTATGTGTTTTAGATGGGCGCAACGCAGGATTACCTTTTTGTACTGAAAAATTATCCAAATAAATTTCCTTAGGATTCAGCTGGTCAAGTGTTGGGTAGTTTGAATTGGCTCTATACTTCAACCTAAAGTTAACCATTTTATGAGGCTTATATAGTAAATCAAAATGTGGTCTGTAAATCCAAAAGTTTTGGTTTTGTTCTGTAGATGAAGTCATACTGTTTTCAACAGCTATTCCACCTTTTACACTTAGTTTTGAGCTGATTTTATAAGTTCCGTACCCAAATACATTATTTCTAAATTCAAATTGGTTAAATTGACTTAAAATGTTAGAAACCGATTTAATATTGGTTACCGTTTTATTTCCAAGATTACTGCCAAATCCAAGTTGGTAAGATACTTTTTTCGTTAATGAATGCGACCAATTTAAATTTAAACTATTTGTAAAGTCGTCATTCTTATTTTCATTCTCAAACGGAAAGTGATCTACTTTTAATTCTGACTGAGTAGAAGTAAAGTTGCCATTATGTTTATAAGTTAATTTCAACTCTTTATCCTTACTGTAAGTTCCTACATAAAAGGCAGAAGCATTGTATCCCTTAGTACTCGTGTGACTTATTGAATTTAAGTTTTGGGTGAATAATAAAGTTGAATCTAATTCAGTAGTGATGATTGAGCGTTCGTTTAATATACTGTTCGGAGAAAAATTAAACCCACCTTCAACGCTCACTAAATGTTTAGGGGTTATTTGGTAGTCTGCACCAAAAACGCCACCACCTGAAAATTCTTGTATGGCAAGATTCTGTGCATCATTTTTAGCGAATTGTGTTGTTTTTAACCCAGTGTTATATGTTTTTATTAATTGCTGTTTTAGGTTTAAATTAGTATTGTTTCCCCAGAATTGAGAATAAATATTTAAAGATTTTCTAGTGAAATTGTAATCCAGTCCAAGGCTACTGATAGGTACTAAGTTATCCATTACATTGGTCTTGGGGTCAAAAATAGTTTCAGTACTCACCATTAATTCTTGCCCCACATAATTTTTTTTAAGTTTAATATTTATTACAGATGTATAACCTTCTAATCCATATTGACCACTTGGATCTCTAATTACCTCTACTTTTGCAATTTGTTTTGGATTAATGTTTTTTATAAATGCTTCACTTTTTTGTAATCCGTTTACTAGTAGTAACACATTACTTTCATTATCAACTTTTATATTCTTATTGTATTTATTATAAGAAACACCTTCCACCTTGTCCAATAAGTCAATTGCTTTATTAGTTCCAGCTCTCATTTCGTCTGTTATGATGTATTCATTTTTTTCAATGTCTATGTCTCTGATACTCCCTTTAACTTCAACAGAGTTAAGTGTTGAGCTACTTTGAATTAATTGTATAGTACCCAAATATATATTTTTGGCTCTTATATTTAAATCCATTGAATCTGTAGTGTAGCCAATAAATTGAATAGACAAGCTGTAGTCACCATATTTAGCCGGTAATTCAAAGTAACCGTTCATGTCTGTTACTGCAAAAGCGCTAATAATAGTATCTTGTTTTAGGGTTAATTTACAAAAAGGCATAACTTCTTGTGTTGTTGAGTCTACAATAGTTCCACTTATGTATTGATTTTGAGTGAAACTAAGAAAAGAAGCTGAAGCTACCAAAAGCGTTAAAAGTAATTTTTTCATTAGGGTAATATTTATTGTATATTCAATAGGACGCCAGAGTGTCCAATTTGTTACACTTAAAATACTATTAAGTTATGAAGTTGAATAAATAAGGATTATAAATTAGAGTATAATGTAATCCAATCCGGGTTTTGAATATCTCTTAAAATTTTGTACAAACTATCACCATAAAACACATTGGTTTTAATATTGGCAACACCGTAGTTATCATAAATATATTTAGATTGCCTTTGGGAAGGCTTATAATACTCTTGACTCCAACCCTTTGGAGCGTCATGCTTTATAGGGTGAACTTTATACCTTATTCGCCACAAGTTTCTGAAAGGTTTCACATAATACCCATTAATTTTATTGGCATAATTCATAGTTAAGAAGCAACTATCAATTCCATTTTTTTCTAATAGATTTTCTTTATTAGGGTTGGCTATACACGGCCAATTACCCATTATGTAATACATAAAACGTTGTTCATTCATTGGTTGTGATCCAATAATTTTATTGTGCAGTGTAGTTACCATGGAATAGGTAATGAGTTGTGAATGTGGCCCCACAATAATTCCTACTGCAAAATGGTGTTTTTTTGATGCATTAGTTGTTTTATAACCAAGTGATATGATTATAAAGGTGAGTAGTAAAAGGTTAATTATTCTTAACAATTTTATTTATTCTCTTTTTATTAATAATTTTGTAACGTAAAGTTTATTACGAATTATAAAATAGTACAAAAATCAGTCCTTATGAAAAAAGTAATCTTTTTATTCTTCATTTTTAATATTGTACTGCAAGCTCATGGGCAGGAGATGTTAAAAACATCTATGCCTGAATCTAATAGCTTAAATGTATTTTACGATTGTGAGTACTGTGATGTTACATTTATGAAGCAAAATTTGAATCATGTGGAATTTGTGCGTGATCAACAGTTTTCAGATGTGCATGTTTTAATTAGTTTTCAAACGAATGGCAGTGGAGGTGAAAGAGTGAATTTACAATTTATAGGAGAGGGTGAATTTAAAAAATTAACTGACACATTATATTTTTCAACTAACCCTAATATGACTACAGATGACAAAAGAAGGTTAGAATTAAGATATGTTGAATTAGGTTTAGTACGTTTTTTTATTGCAAAAGGATTAGAAGATAAAATTGAATTATCAATCAAGGAATCTGAGAAAGAAATTATAGAGGAAAAGGATCCTTGGAATAATTGGGTGTTTAGACTATCAGCGAGTGGATGGTTTAGCGGACAAGAAACGTATAAAAATGCCAATGCCAATTTTAGTTTAAATGCGAAGAGAGTAACTGAAAAAAATAAATTCAACTTATGGAGTAATATTAATTTTAATTCAGAAGTATATACGTTTGATGGTGAGGAGATTGTAAATGATCAGCAGTCCTCTAACTTATCTGTTAGTGATATTATTAGTATTAATGATCATTGGTCGTATGGTTTTTTTGGAAAGGCAAGAAACTCTTTATTTTCTAATTATGAATTGTCTACTGGATTAAAGGCTGGAATTGAGTATGATATTTTTAAATATTCAGAGTCAGCAAATAAGCAAGTAACGGTTTCTTATACGTTAGGTGGTTTGTATAATAAGTACTATGACACGACAGTGTTTAATAAAACAGAAGAAGTATTATTTGAAAACTCATTGTTATTGGCATCAACATTTAAGCAAAAGTGGGGTAATATTACGGGGTCTGTAGATTATCAAAGCTATTTAAATGATTTGTCTTTGAATCAAGTTCAATTTTATTTGAATTTAAATATTAGATTATTCAAAGGCTTGTCTTGGCGAATAAACGGGAGGTATTCGATTCAACACAATCAGATAAATTTACAAAAAGCAGGTGCTAGTATAGAAGAAGTATTGTTACAGCAACAGCAGCTTAAATCTGGCTTTAATTACTGGTATAACACTGGTTTAAGCTATTCGTTTGGCTCAATATACAATTCGGTTGTTAATCCTAGGTTTGACTTTTAAGAATCCTTAAAATAAGAGCACTTAGTTTACTGGTACTTTTGTGTCATTTGACCAGTTACTCTTAATAAATCGTAATGTGTTTTAAGTAAGTCAAATAATCTATCGTAATAGGTTAATGTCGCTTGTTCAAATTGTAATTTGATGTCATTTAAATTAAAGACATTAATTAAACCTAAGTCATATTTTTCTTGTCCAATTTGCCATAACTCTTTCGCATTTAACACACGTTTCATGGTCATGTCTTCAATTTTTGTTTGCATTTGATACATTTCAAACACACCTTTTAATTGATGATCTAGCTTTAACTTCATGTCATCTGTTTGAAGAGATGTAATGTTGTGTTGAATTTCTGCTATTTGAACGTTTCTCTTTCTATTCCATCCATTAAAAATAGTGTAACGGGCACTAATATTTCCATAATAATTTAGAGAATTAGTGTTTATGCTTGGAATTGGACTGTCAATTAATTTAATATAACCAACAGCTGGTCTTGTTCCTAAGTTTAAAGATACCACAGGGTAATAAGCTGATTTTTGTGCTTTAATATTAAGATCTTGTAATTGTAAATTAAAGTATTGATTTTTTAAATTTAAATTGTCAGCCATCATTTTATCTTTCATTTCTGAATAGGATAATTGTGGAACAGAAAATGTTAAATCTTCAACCAATCTATAGTCTTCATTTACGCCTTCTGCCATGACTAAGTTTAAGTTTCGTTTAGCATTTTTTAATGCTAGTTCTTGGATGACTATATTTGAACTGTCCGTTAATACTTGGTTTTCAAATTGTAATAAATCAAATGAAGAGGATGTGCCCAATTCGTTTTTTAGTTGGTGATAGGCTAATTTGTCTTTTGAATACACTAATAAATCGTTAACAATTTCAAGTTTTCTACTTTGAACAACTGTTGTGTAATACGCTACAATGGTTTCATAAATTGTAGTTTCAATCACAACCATGGTATTACCTTTTGTTTGTGCCTCTAGTTTTTCAAATCTTTCTTTGTTAATTCTAATACCAAAGCCATTAAAAATAGTCCAGTTCATATCTACAGACAAGGCTACATTGTCATAAAACACCTTCCCAGGGAATACTGAAGGGTTAGGATTATTAGTATTGTCAGACACATTAGCTGCGTTTGTTAAATTTAACGCAAAGGTTGGACTAAAACCAGCTGACCCCCAATTGTTTTGTTTAGCCGCAATTTCTAGATTAGCATTTACCAATTTTATTTGGTAATTGTTTTCTAATGCTTTTTCAATAGCTTGTTTTACTGTTAAATCAGTTTGACTAAATGTAAGTGTAGTGATGAAACCGGTTAAAATTAAAAGTATATTTTTCATTGTAGTCATTTGATTAAAATCAATGCGTTTACTATTGTTTGGGTAATTTAAATCCATTTTTAATGAACTGAATAAATTCTTTAAATGTACTTTTTGTCGTGAAAATTTCTTTTACTAGTTCGCCTTTCGTTTTTTCTAATTCAGGTTCAACAGGTGGAATAATTACTTTTGGTTGGTCTTGTTTGTCTTCTGAAATTTCTGATTTCACTTTATCCAATCTGTCTTCAACAGCTTGTTTAACGCTTTGGTTTTCTTGTAAGTGAAGCACTTTATTCGCTTCTTCCTTTTTTCTTAAATCGTCTGACTGTTCAAAGCTTTTTTTAGCTTGTTTAATATAGCCAATTTCTTCTTGAACTAA
>Ga0209292_1007251_pt1 | contig 10607 bp, 10 predicted proteins | sample GOMGulsemesocosm_2_FD_184634 | JGI IMG/M metagenome (GOLD analysis project Ga0209292, IMG submission 184634) | Methane-oxidizing microbial communities from mesocosms in the Gulf of Mexico - GOM9C Gulf of Mexico (SPAdes) (version 2) | ecosystem: Environmental > Aquatic > Marine > Cold seeps...
GTGATCTGATTGGTACTTCGTTGATAAAATGTTTGTGTTGAAATACGCACGACACACCTCGAATTACGTTTAAGTAGCTTATGTATTGCTATAATTTAATTTACTGATCACTTAACAAGCAAAATTAATGCCAGCACAGACGAGTTATAAACTTGACGTTGTATATAACTAAGTTGAGTTATCAAATGTCTAGACGTGAAGCTATAAAATGATGGGATTTACGAGGAAAAGATTGACTACCAGAGTCAATCCGGCAAACATAACGTTAGGTCTATTGTATTAAGTAAAAATTAACGAACGGCCGATAAGATCGTATCAAACAACTCGTTTGCCACGGTAATGATTTTTGCCGAAGCGTTATAAGCGGCTTGAAATTTCAATAAGTTTGATGCTTCTTCATCCAAACTTACGCCTGACACAGATAACATTCTCTCCTGAGATTGACTAAATAATACTTGTGCCGACTGCACTTTTAAATCAGAGCTATTTGCAGCAGAGCCGACCATTGCCGTAAGAGATGCGTAGTTATCCTGAAAGGTTGAACGACCACCGTTGAGCAATTTATCTGTTTGAAAGTTAGCCATCACTAAAGCATTGGCATTGTTACCAACACCTGTTTCGTTAAAATCTAATGTAAAGTTGTAACTATCAACACCTGCGGTATCTGTAATTTCGATATCAATATCAAACCCTGCATGACTCAGTGTTTGCTGTGGTGGAGCAAAAGCTAATCCTGCAAGAGGAACCCCCGCCGGCTCTTCAATCGGCACACCGGTATTGGCATCAACAATAGAGTAAGTAAATGTTCCTGGAACAGGTTCAATAATTTCAACCCGTAATCCTTTAGCAGGAGTAATCGGGCTGGTCATTACATTTTCTGGCGTCGGAAAATTGACATCATTTGTATTTGTAAGCTGAGTAATACGTGTTTTACTGGCACCAGTATTAGTTGTAGCATCAGTAATTAATATTTGATTTGCTGCAACTGCAATTTTTTCTGGATCAATCATCTCAGTAGTTAATTCTGCAGCCCCAAGTCTGGTCGGGCGTAATTCGAAAGTTTTACCCGCAAGTATCGGATCGGCCGCACTAATAGAGTCAACATTGATACTAAAACCATATTGAGCTACATCGATGTTTCTTGAAACGTTTAAATCCTGAGGGCCCAAAGTTGACGTTGAACCATCGGTTAAATTTTTCAGCTCAAACTGTACTATATCGGTCAAAGGATCATAGCTTGTTACCGTTAATTCAAAATCATCTGCAGTTAACTGTCCAGCGTCTTCAATTTGTACACCTAAAGTTGCCGTGCCTAACCCATCCGATTTGGGTAATACACGATTATGCATGGATTGTTGAGCATTAACATCACTAAAAAAGTTAGTTCCTACTTGTTGATTTAAATCTAATCCTAATTCTTGTTGTTCATTAATAAAATGACCTAAACCAATTGCCGTTTGTCCTAATTGATTAAAGGCTTTATCAAGCACGTTGTCCCTAAAATCTGTAAGCCCCTGAATTTTCCCACCCATAATATCGCCACGTAATCGCTGTTGCGTGCCATTACTACTTAAAGCAAGTTCTAGTTTTGTATTGTCAGTTTGACTTCTGACTACATCAACATCTAACGACCTTGCCCCTAATACCAAAGGTTGTCCAGAGCCAATAAACACGCTGATCATGCCATTACTGTCAGGCACTGTTGTAACGTTAGTAAATTCACTAAGACCCAGTACTAAACGATCTCGTTGATCAAGTAAGTCGTTAGGTAAATTTTTGGTACCATCTCCGTAGGTTAATTGAATTTGACTATTTACTTCCGCTAAGTTTTTAGCAAGAGCCGTCATTTCAGAGGCAATACCTCTGATGTCATCATTTACCGCTTGGTATTGCAGATCTAACTGATCATAAAGACGATTAAATGTTGACGTCAAATTCTGGGAAACTTGAATAAGATTATTTCGTGACTCTAAAGAGTTTGGATTGTCTGCTACCGTATTAGCTGCAGAAAAGAATTGAGCCATTGAATTGGTAATAGCGGTATCGTCGTCAGAAATAACTTGGTCAACACGAGATACATTCTCGAGGAAGGCTTGGTTATAACTTAAATTACTGGTATTGCCTTGCATATCCAAATAAGCAAATTGGTCGAACATACGAGTAACTTCATCGACCTTAACGCCAACACCATAAAAAGAGCCACCAAATCGTTGCGCTCCTCCTGTTATTATCGTGGCATCTTGACGAGAATAACCATCAGTATTTACATTGGCGATATTATGACCAACAATGTCTAATGCTTGTTTAGTGGTTTGAAGGCCTTGAAGACCTAATCCCATTAAATTTACACCCATGATGCCTACTCCAAATTAAGTATAATAAAGTCCAAATACAGATAGCGCCCCAAGAGACTGCTTTAAGGGAGACTACTTTTCTATGAGGTTAGTTACTTTACTTAAAGTGGCTAATATTTTATTAGCGTAGTTAGGATCTGTAGCATAACCTGCTTGCTGTAGACCTTGCAGGAAGTGTTCCACATTTCCTTTATTTTCTAACGCTGGCTGATATCGTTCGCTGGAAGAGAGAAAGTTCACGTAATCGTTAACGCTGTCAGCAATTGATTGATAGACACGAAAAGGTTCCTTTTTCTTAACAACTGCGCCTTGTTCAAATTCAAGTGTTTCTTTATTGACCTTTTCGCCAGACCAACGAGAATCAGCTTTAATGTTGAATAAATTGTTAGAGCTTGTACCGTCACTTGTCTTAATGATTTTTTTCCCCCAACCGGTTTCTAAAGCTGCTTGTGCAATAACTACTTCAAAAGGAATACCTAACTTTTCCTGTACCGTTTTTGCTGTTTCAGTTAAAGCACTGACAAAGTCTTTAGGTTGTTCAAACGTCGGGGTTTCTGGAGTTTTCGGGGTAGAATCAAGAAATGTTGTTGGAAAAGGTCGATTCTTTGACACTTTGTTTATCGCGTCATTTTCTTGTTTTGCTCTTATCGACGCTAAATCACCATCACTTCTTAAGATACTTTTTGGCGTGTATTCATCACTTTTACCACCTAACTGACGAACAATTAACTCTGCGAGACCTAAAGAGCCGTTACTGGAAAGTTCCAGTGATAATTGTTGGTCGTGCATATCTCGGTAAAACTTGGTTGACTCTGAATTAAAAGGGCTATCAGATTCTAAGACATCTTGTGCTTTTCGCATGCTTTTCATCAGCATTTGCATAAAAATGCCTTCGAATTGCTTTGCTGCGGCTTGCAATGCCGCTTCCTTTGACTCTTTATCGGTAGAGTTTGATTGCTGACGAATACTATTTAAACCACCAAGGTCTAAAAAGTTTTGGGCATCTGCTAATTTTGGTGCCATATTTACAGTCATCAGAACTCTCCTTAAGAATGTTGATCATTAAATAATGATCAACTCTCCTCGTAGTGCACCGGCTTGCTCGAGAGCTTCAAGAATTGCCATAACATCACCTGGCCCTGCACCAACACCATTGATGGCTCGAACTAACGTATCTAAAGTAACACCAGGGTCAAAAACAAACATACGATTGTCATTTTTATTGACATCAATTACTGATTGCGTGGTAACTGCGGTTTCGCCTTCTGAAAAAGCATCAGGTTGCGTCACGTTTTGTGTTTCATTGATGGTAACTGTAATACCACCATGAGTAACCGCTGTCGGTAATAAACGTACATCTGCGCCGATAACTATGGTGCCTGTACGTGAATTAACAATTACTTTTGCTGAGGGTCTGTCGGGTTCAAACTCCAAGTTCTCAAGTGTTGCTAGAAAACTAACACGGTCAGAAACATCACGTGGTGCGGTTACCTTAACGGAAGTTGCATCAATGGCATGAGCAGAGCCCGCAATTAAATCGTTAATAGTATCTGACAAGCGTTTGGCCGTACTAAAATCAGAGTTACGTAAATTAAAGGTAATGTAATCACCAGATGAAAAAGGAGACTCAATCTCTCTTTCAACGGTAGCGCCGTTAGCAATACGACCAACAGTTGGTGTATTGACCACAACTTTTGAGCCATCTAAACCGTCAGCACCTAAACCACTTACCACTAAACTACCTTGGGCAATAGCATAAGCATTGCCGTCTATGCCCATTAATATAGTTTGCAGCAAGGTACCACCACGTAAACTTTGTGCACTGCCAATAGAAGAGACAGTGACATCAATTTTTTGACCTGCTTTAGCAAAAGCTTTCAATTCTGCATGTATTGCTACTGCCGCAACATTTTTAATTTTAGGTTTTAAGTTTGCAGGCATGGTAATGCCAAAATTACTTAACATGGTTTTAAAGCTTTGCTCAGTAAATGGTGAACTTTCACCAGTACCTGGTAAACCAACGACTAGGCCATATCCCAACAATTGATTAGAACGTACACCTGCAACGTCAGCTAGGTCTTTAATTCGTTGTGCCTGTGTTTGCGCGGCAATCAACAGAGAAAATACTAAAATACTTATTTTAATGACTGCTTTCATATCTGTCTCCACTTAGGGTTTATCTTTTAAATTTTTGCTGTTTTAAAGCGGCCACCAAGAGCTATTAAAAAACTTGGTTAACCATCCTTGTTGCTGTACATCAGCAAAAGTTCCTGTTCCTGCGTATTGGATGCGCGCATTGGCGACTTTGCTGGAAAGAATGGTATTACTGGAACTGATATCTTGTGCGCGAATAACGCCGGTTAGGCGCACATATTCGTCACCATTGTTTAATGTCATCCATTTTTCACCGCGGATCATTAAGTTACCGTTAGAGAGTACACGCAATACATGAACTGAAATATTTCCACTTAAGCTGTTACCTTGATCAGACTTAGAGTCTCCTTTAAAATCAGAGGTTTGATTTAAGCCAAATTGAATGGCGTCACCATCAATACCTATTGCACGTCCACCAAAGCCAGTAATAGGATCAAGTAAGGCATTGTTAGATTTTTTAAGCTCAGTTTTAGCATTTTTTTTTGCTGAAATGCTTTCACTTAAAATGACGGCAATAATATCGCCAACCCGATGCGCTTTGGAGTCGGAGTAAATATTATTGACATAATTTGCCTTAAATAAAGAGCCTGTTGGTACAATAGGGTCTTCTTCAACTTCAGGTAAAATAGGAGCAAAATCAGGATCGTTAGGTAAAACTTTTGCTTGCTCGATACTGGCACAGCCTACTAAGAGCCATAACAACACGGATAGCTTTATTGCATTATTCATCATCATCTCCTTAATCACTGCTCTTAATTACTATAAATTCTGATTGATATAACTCAGCATTTGATCAACTGCTGAAATAACCTTTGAGTTCATTTCATAAACTCGCTGACTTTCAATTAAGTTAACCAGTTCTTCTGTGGTATTAACATTGGAAGTTTCCAATGCACCTTGCACTAACTTGCCATAGCCCGCTAGACCTGGCACGCCCTCTTGTGGCGCTCCACTTACTGCTGTTTCCACATATAAATTTTGACCAACAGGCTGTAGCCCTGTTGGATTAACAAAATTCATAGTATTTAATTGTCCAACCACTGCATTTTCTGCCTGGCCCTGCAATTTTACTGATACTTCTCCGTCTTGAGAGATGATGATTTCTTGTGCATCCGGTGGAATTTGAATTTGTGGCTGGAGAACATAACCCGCTCCCGGTGTGACAATATTACCTTCATCATCTAAGGTAAACTGGCCATTACGAGAATAGGCTGCAGTACCATCAGGTAATAATATTTCAAAAAAACCTTCTCCTTCGATCATGATATCTAAGGAATTGTCTGTGGTTAACATATCGCCTTGACTATGAATTTTTTGCGTAGCAACAACCTTAGTACCAGCCCCTAACATTAATCCTGAAGGTAACTCAGTATCTTGTGCTGAACGACCACCAGGCTGGTTAATGGTTTGATACAGTAAATCTTCAAATACTGCTCGGCTCTTTTTGAAACCAATCGTACTGGCGTTAGCTAAATTGTTAGAAATTACCGCAATATCTTTAGTTTGCGCATCTAAACCTGTTTTACTTATCCATAATGCTGGGTTCATAAATCACCTCTTAATAAATTCATTTTTCTCATTAATAACCAATAACTTAAGTTATCAATTAGAATGCACGTAATAGTGCAGCAGCAGCAGAATCATTTTCTTCGGCTGTTTTCATTAGTTTTAATTGCATTTCAAACTGACGTTGCAAAGCAATCATGTCACTCATTTCGCTAACGGGATTAACATTACTCGACTCCAACATGCCACTTTTCATGGTCACTTCAATATTAGCGTCTTCAATTGCGCCATCTTTACGCCTAAATAAACCATCCTGACCTTTCTCTATTAGACGGTTATTGGGATTAACAAATTTAATCCTATCAACTTCTTCTTGAACGCTGCTTGGTGCACCTTCAGGTTGAATCATGATAGTACCGTCACGAGTGATTTCTATATTTTGTACCGGTAGAGGTAAGGTAATAGGGCCACCTTCACCCATGACCATTTCGCCATCGGATGTTTCTAAGGTGCCTTCTTCTGTAATACGTAAGTGACCTGAGCGAGTATATGCTTCTGTGCCATCTTTGGCTTGTACAGCAAAGAAACCTTCACCTTCAATGGCGATATCTAAATCACGACCTGTAGTTAATAACGCACCGCTGTCAAAATTTTGGCTAGATTTTTCAGTCATGGCAAATACCCGTGAAGGCATGCCCTCACCAAATGCTTGCATTGCACGCGCTTGTGCCATATCAGCCTTAAAGCCTGTGGTTTTGGCGTTTGCTAGATTATTTGCCGTTACCGATAACGACAACATGTTTTGCTTGGCACCACTCATGGCAACATAGAGCATCTTATCCATAACGAAAAATCCAAAAATAATAAACTTGATTTTATAAATGCAATAGTAGTGCCAGAAGAGATTATCGAGGGTTAATGTTAGTGTAAATGTTAGGTGTTTTATAAAGGGAGCGGTAAGTAGCGGAACAAGACAGGTTTATCTAATAACGGCAATATACACTTCAGTTTATCCACTTTGACCTAAAAAAATAAAGCCTAACGAGGTTAGGCTTTGATATTAGTTATCTAGTTAGTTAGTACGTATAACTATCTTATTACTACCTGATCTGCAGTATGGTTTGGTTGAGCTGATTATCAACTTCTAACGACCTTGAGTTGGCTTGAAAATTTCGCTGTGCTGAAATTAAGTCAATTAGCTCGGTAGTTAAATTCACGTTAGATTGCTCTAATGCCTGAGACTTAATGGTACCGTAAGTACCAGCGCCCGCCTCCCCCGCTAAACCTTCACCGGAGAGAAGACTTTCCTTCCAGTCAGTGCCCCCCGTTTGTGTTAGACCTTGCGGATTAGAGAAATTCACCAAAGCCACTCGAGATAACGGTTGTGAGGTACCATTACTGTAAGTAGCCATCACTAAACCATCGGGACCAATTTCAACCCCCGTTAAACGGCCAACAGGTAAACCATTTTGCTCTAATGAGGTTACTTCAAAACCTGAAGCAAACTGAGTTGGCTCATTTGGCCCCGGATTCACAGCATCTAAGTTAAAATCAAGAACAATTTGTTGAGTAATATCAGAGCCATTGGTCAAAATAGTTGCCGGTAATTGTTCGGTAATAAAACCACCAGCAGGTGTAATTGCCAGAAAATCACCATTAGATCCAAACCTTAGCTTACCACCATCAACCGCATTAGCACCTGTACCAACAGCTATCCCTGATGTCGTTGTTGGTGGACCAGAAGCCGCATCGTGTAAGTCTACAAGTTCGCCATCAATAGAAGTTGCTATAAACCACTCATTAGGGGTAGTACCGAGTAAATTTGGATCTTTAATAAAATAATAAGTCTGCACATGACTATCACCGAGTGAATCAAACACAGTTACTGAGGTTGAATGGTTATAGGTTAGTGCATCGTCCATATCAAAATTACCTGGCGCGCCGGTAATAGCGTTGGAACTCGCTGGTAAGTTCATACGAAGATCAACTTCCCCGGTTTGTGCAGGCGCGCCTGAAGCGATAGGAATTCTAACCGGAGATGCAGTACTTAAGCTCACTGAGGAAGATGTTCCATCAGGGTTTACGGGAAAGCCCAATAAATGATCGCCAGCAGAGTTAATAATGAAGTTATCGTCACTTAGTTTAAATTGACCAGCACGAGTATATGAGAACTCTTGTGAGCCCAACTCAGGAACCGTCGCAAAAAAACCGTTACCACCAATAGCTAAATCCAAGGAATTTTGCGTATTCATGATACTACCTTGTTGAAATTGCTGGGCAACATCTGAAGTTAATACCCCACCACCAACACGCGTTTTACCTGCTGCTAATAATGACGATGCGTAAACATCCACAAATTCAGCGCGAGATTCTTTAAAACCGACGGTATTGACGTTAGCAATATTATTCGATGTAACATCGAGATCTTTCTGAGCAGCGTTTAATCCGCTCAACGCTATATTAAATGACATAATTGCACCTCATAGTAAAACTGTTTATTCGAAATGTTTTTTCTAAATATTAATTATAAAAGTATCTTCCAAACCTATGGCCTAAACTCTTTGTGTTGCTTTAACTTGCTATCTCAACGATGTCTTTTAAGTTCATACTTTCACCATCGTTAAGATTTAATTGAATATTACCGCCGGTACCCGCTAACGTTACACTGTCGACTCGTCGGTAGGTCATGGCTTGTAACTCAGTATTTTCGCCATCCACTTTACCTTCGACGCGAAAACGATAAAGCCCTGTTGGTGCTGGCTCTCCGTATTTGTCTAAACCATCCCACGTAAAGGGATGCTCACCTTCTTTAAGTGTGCCGACAGGTACTGAACGAACAATTTCACCTGCATCATTTTCAATGTTTAAAACCACACCGGTAGCAGGCACATCAGTCGAAATTTTACCACTAGCTGAAGTACCTTCTGCTAGTCCAAAAACGTTATCTTCAACTAGAACACTACGCCCGACTAACGATGAAGCCTGCAATGCTTGGCTTGATGTCATAGATGCGGAAAAATCACCAAACGAGTCATTTAATCGGCTAATGCCGTCGTTAGTAGAAAACCCCGTCATTTGTGAAATCATTTCATTGTTTTCGACCGGTTTGGTTGGATCTTGATTCGCTAATTGTTGTGTCAACAAGGCAAAGAAATCAGCTTGGTCTAACGCGCCATTATTTTGATCTTCAGGTATCTCTTCTTTTTTCCAACGCAATGCATCGAGTGGATTTGTTGCACTTGTATCTTTAACTGATTCCATTTTCCTTTCCTCTTACCTATCGACTTCAGGCTTTAACTAAAGTGATTAACGCTGACCAAGTAATAACGTTTTGTTTAACATGTTTTTAGCGGATTCTGCCAATTGGATATTGGTTTGATACGAACGTGACGCTGAAATCATGTTGGTCATTTCTTCAACCACATTAACGTTGGGTTTATAGATATAACCATTTTCGTCTGCCATAGGATGATCTGGAGCATGTTCAACCAATAACGGTTTATTACTCTCCACAATACCTAAGACTTTCACACTAACTGACTCTTCTTGACCGGCGGCAGCTTTTTGCATCTCTGCGGCAAAAACTGGATGTCTAGCACGATAAGTTTCATCAATACTGCTACTGACACTGTCAGCATTAGCAATGTTACTTGCCGTGGTATTTAACCGCATTGATTGGGCACTCATGCCCGTAGCACTGATGTTAAAGACGTTAAATAGGCTCATTATGACTGCCCTCCAGTTATTGCTTTTTTCATAGCTTTTATACTACCAGTAAGAAATTGCAAGCTTGCTTGATACTTCATAGAGTTTTCTAGATACAAGTTTCGTTCCACTTGTACATCGACGGTATTACCATCACCTGTATCTGCTTGATTTGGAATACGAAATTGGGTGTCATTATTTAGCTGCATACGCATATCAAAATGCTTGTCATTGGTACGAGACATGCCACTTTGTTGTTTCTGTGAGGCTTGGGCCAACATTTTATCAAAGTCCATACCTTTAGCTTTATAACCAGGGGTATCGGCATTGGCAATATTGCCAGCGATCACCTCTGCTTGTTTAGCGCGTACGTCTAAAATTTGTGGACGAAGCCCAAAGGCTTTTTCAAAACTAATCGCCATAATATTCACCTCCAATTCAATAAAAGGTGATTATTCAATAATTATGCCAAGAGAAAGTGTCAAGATTTTGAAATGAAATAAAATTACAAAATAATCGTCTAATATTTACAATTTTTGACAAACAGATTTGAGCTTATAGTGCAACGTGACAAAGCCGTTATTTAAACTAGATAAAGACTTTAATAACAGCTTAGTGATTACTGCTATTGAACAACAGGTTTGAGGTTATAGTGCAATGAGACAAAGTCTTTATTTAAACGAGATTAAGACTTTAATAATAGCTTAGTAATTGCAGTTTTTGATAAAAAATTTTGAAGCTATAGTGCAATGAGACAAAGTCTTTATTTAAACTAGATAAAGACTTTTATAATAGCTTGGTGATTACTGCTTTTGATAAAAAATTTGAGGTTGTTATAGTGCAATGAGACAAAGTCTTTATTTAAACTAGATAAAGACTTTTATAATA
>Ga0209292_1007259_pt1 | contig 10601 bp, 13 predicted proteins | sample GOMGulsemesocosm_2_FD_184634 | JGI IMG/M metagenome (GOLD analysis project Ga0209292, IMG submission 184634) | Methane-oxidizing microbial communities from mesocosms in the Gulf of Mexico - GOM9C Gulf of Mexico (SPAdes) (version 2) | ecosystem: Environmental > Aquatic > Marine > Cold seeps...
CGGCCTGCACAGCCGCATCAGCGGTCATCCCGCGCGGGCAAAAGCACTGGCACGTTTTCTCGATTATGTGCAGGGGCACGACGCCGTTTGGATCTGTCGGCGCGAAGAAATTGCCCGTCATTGGATAACCAACCACCCGGCCTAGCTAATCTAGAGCGAGTTTTCGTTTCTGGAGAACGCGCGTTATACTTTTTAAGGCGGAACCAAAGGAGATAGTGATGCGACTCCCCCCTCTTATGACAGCTTTACTCATTACGAGCCTGATGCTGAATTCCCCACAGGTAACTGCGGCGAAGGATCAGGATTCAGCACTGCTCGATGAATTACGCACACTCGTGCAAAAGTCACGCGAACAACAAGCTGCCGATCGATGGCTGCAACGCGCCCTCGACGACCTGGTCGCTAAGTACGACTGGCCGTGGCAACGCGAACTGATGTATGAGGATTTTTCCGATGGCGATTACACCCGCAACCCGGCCTGGCAAGTTGTACAAGGAGATTTTCAAGTAATTCAGGGGCAGGGGCTGGCCTCATCAATTAAACCCCACGAGCAGCAAAAAAAAGATGAGCCTGCTCCGTCAAAGTCTCCGGAAGACTCGCTGGGCTCATTGGTTCTCGGGGCACTGCTGGATAAGGCGCTAGACACGGATAAAACCGATAAGAAAAAACCATCCACACCTTCGCACACCGATACCTATACAGGCCCCAATCAGATTCGCGTCAAGGCGAACGTCACCAATGCCTTTGCAATCACACTGGCGCTCCGAACCAGTCCAGACAATCCATCGCAATTTGATATTGCGCTGCTGCAAAGTGAAAAAGGACTTTACGGTTACCGTTTACGCATCGATACCAACTCAAGCGGTTTAGTTGAGTTGGAGCGCATCCGAAATGGTCGTGGCGCAATTGTGGATAGCCAAAAACTGCCGATGAACATAAACGACGGTCGACTGCATGATCTGACTTGGCGACAAGATCAGGATGGAACAGCTACTGTACTGCTGGATGACAAGCCCATCATCGAAGTGCGCGACCGGGCATTCCGTGACAATTATCCATGGCTGCAAATCGAACACCAAGCGGGCGAACTGACCATTCGTTCTGTGCGCGTCGACGGCGTTTGATCGTTAAAGCTTTAAAAGGGTCGGACCCCTTTGACTTATGGACAGAGCTTAACCTTCATTTGACTTAGGCTTATGATTCTCAGATCTCGAGATAACCTCTAAATAGATCTCAGCGAGTCCTTGCTCCACTGCAGCATCGATATGTTTATTGATTTCAGAGGTATATATCTTTTCTGCCACATCCTTTGAAGCACCAAAGCGACAATCGAAAGTCCAGTAGTCCATGCCTTCAGGCAAAGTCTTGCTGCGCTCTCTGTTAAGGTACTTTTTGATATCGTGCTTAATTGAATCCACCAAACGGGCAGATTTAAGCCTAGCGTGGGTTAAAGCGATTGTTTTTTTCATTGAGTTCCTACAGAAGGGCATTCAAAAGTAAAAAGTTGAATGATCGATGGGCAGGATATACCTGCCTCTTTCAGCGTTTTACTCTGCCCCGAATTATTAAAGTTGCGACATAGCACCTGTCACATCACAAAAAAGTGAAAGAGGGGCTTAAGGCGTTGTCTTTGCGAATATACATTGGTTTAACCATGAGGAAACATTCTTTGTTAGCGCCCTATTCCCCGCCAACTTTAAGTTTCCGGCATTGATTTCTTTACGGTAGGTCGTTTCTCCCATCCAAATATCGGAGAGACATTTAACCGTGCTGGTAAAGTAGACATCCACTTCCTTACCAGGGTCCAGCACACAAACATCGACCTGTTCGCCAGAAACAACAATCCACCAGCTGGGTTGCGCCTCAAAGTCCGTAAAATTAAAGCGTAGCGTGGTTGTTCGCCCCGGCAGATTTTCAGGCTTAATGCTTCGTTGCAGATAAAGCATTAGAAATTCTACATCATAATCGAGGCTCGTCAGGTTGGCGCGTGTCCATCGCATACCCCAATTACCCAAATCAATAAAGATCGGTAATAGCTCCTTTGCAGAGGGCGTTGGCAAGTATTCATAACCCTTCTGCCCCGGCAATTTGGTTTTAAAAACCAAACCATACTCAACAAGTGAATTTAATCGTTTGGTCAGCACGGCCGGTGAAATCAGACTAAGACCACGCTGCAACTGATTGAACCGCGAGCTCCCCATCAAAAGCTCTCTCAAAATGAGAATCGTCCACTTTTCACCGAGTATTTCCGTTGCTTTTGCTATCGGGCAGAACTGTCCAAATTCCATAACCAATCACCTCAAGTTATCCCTCACTAAAAAGTATAACTATACAAAAAATAGTTTGTAACTTCATTTTGTATAGTTAAGCGCTATGGTTTTGAAAGTATCGATTAATATCCTCAGCGCACATCATTTCCATACCCGTTAAATAAACGTGCCGTGGAGAATGAAATGCAAAACATACATACCATCGAATCAGCGCCCGAAGCATCTGTAGAAAATTTGAAAGCAATAGCGCAAAACCTTGGTTTTATACCCAACGTCTTTGCCGTGATTGCTGAATCACCCAGCGCTTTAGCTGGATTTGTAGCCTTAAATAGCCACTTTGCAGACAGTAGCTTTAGCGACGAAGAGCAACAAATCATTCAGCTGGCAACCAGCACTGAAAATGGCTGTGTTTACTGCGTTGCCGGGCACACAGCCTTTTGTCACCAGCAAGAAGTGCCGGAAGAAACTATCGACGCAATGCGCGATGAACAAACCCTACCGAATGCCCGTTTACACGCATTAAGCCAGTTCACAAAATTGCTCATTAGAGAGAAAGGTCAGATAGCAGGAAAAGACATCCGTGCTTTTTATGCGGCGGGATATACAGAAGCGCAGTTCTTTGAATTGGTCATGGGAATTTGTGTTAAATACTTCAGCAACCTTGTGAGTAACGCACTAACGATACCGTTAGATAGCGCCTTCGAGACTTATGCCTGGCAGCGCTCGCAATAAAAAAGACGCCTCCTTTTTTATTGCTTTCAATGAAAAACCGGGCGCAGTTCATTACACTGCGCCGATGATTTTTGAACAACTACTACTGGCCGTCATTTCGCTGATAGCCAATACACTTTCATCGCTAGCGGGCGGCGGCGCTGGGCTGCTGCAATTACCTGCGCTGCTTTTTCTGGGTTTACCCTTCCCCATGGCGTTGGCGACCCACAAGATTGCCAGTATTTTTCTTGGCGTCGGTGCCAGCTTGAATCATTGGCAAAACAGCAAACTCAGCATCAGGTTTTCTCTTTTTATACTGGCCACCGGATTACCCGGTGTCGTCATCGGCGCCTCATGGGTGTTGGCAATACCGGATCAAGCCGCCAACATTGCCCTGGGTATTCTGACCATTGGTCTGGCCCTCTATTCCTTCTTTAAACCGGAACTGGGTCAGGTTCATGATGAAAAGCACCGCGATACCACCGGCATGTTATTGGGTGGGGCTGGCCTGCTGCTCATTGGAGTACTCAACGGATCATTGACCTCTGGCACCGGGCTCTTTGTCACCATCTGGCTGGTACGCTGGTTTGGGCTGGACTACAAACAGGCGGTCGCCTATACGCTAGTACTGGTGGGATTATTCTGGAATGGCAGCGGCGCCCTGACATTAGCCCTGCAAACCGAGGTGAAGTGGTCCTGGCTGCCCGTGCTCATCGTGGCGTCTTTTGTCGGTGGCTACCTTGGCGCTCACTGGGGAAGAATCAAAGGCAACCAACTCATCAAACGCGCCTTTGAAATCATCACTTTCTTGACTGGGCTGTCATTGATTCTGAAGGTCGCCCTGTCAGCCTAAACCTGCCCAATGAATGCATCCCCTTTATCCTTTGCTCAGCACAACAAAAGAAAAAGGGGCTTTGATAGCCCCTTTCAATCATTGAGTTAATTTTACTCTGACCCCAATGATCCCTTACTCAAACCCGTTAAATTGGGAGAGTTAGACAGCCACAACCTTATTAGCACACGGCCCTTTCTGGCCTTGCCCAACTTCAAACTCTACTTTCTGGCCATCACTGAGAGTGGCATACCCACCGCCACTTTGAATTTCCGAATGATGAACAAATAGATCCTTGCCGCCATCATCTGGAGTAATAAAACCAAAACCTTTGTCTGCATTGAACCACTTTACGGTACCTGTACTCATGACCTGATTTCCTATGTGTATTTAATATTCGTTAACTTCGATTATGTTGCTATGTGTTGCCGATTGTCACCTATTTATCGTCGTTTCCGGATATAGGTTGATCGTCCTGAGGCTGATTATCGCCTCGCCCTGCTTTCTGCAAGCGCTTCTCTTCCTTCTTTTTCTTTTTGGCTATTTCTTTCTGGCGCTTTTCAAAAGCGTAATTGGGCTTGGCCACTCGCACTCTCCTCTACATAATTCTAGGATTGGAGCCTATAGAATACGGTATTTTCCAACCGATTGCGCTCTTCATAGCATCGACAATATCCACGGTCGCGAGAGGGTACTGGATCGACAGGGGATGTTAACCGCTCATCAGACACAGAACGCTTAGGATGTGGGGCTGAAGCACAATGAAAAGAAAAAAGGGGCTTTGATAGCCCCTTTCAATCAATGAGTTAATTTTACTCTGACCCCAATTATTCAATTCTTAGAGGCATTCTTTGACAGCCGAATTGACCGCCGCCAGCAAATCATCACTGCCCTCCAGCACCTGTTCCAATTGTTTTTGACGGTCACAGGCAAAGGCCTCATCCTTGATATGACCGATGTTAATGGTCACGTTCAAGGCAGCACTCCGTAAAGCGGCGTAGGCAACCAAAACCGATATGCCAGATTCAGTGATAGCATTTTTATTGCCTTTCTCGGCAACGAGCTTACTGATAGCCATCACTTCGCGCGCCAATTTTGCGCAAGCCAAGGGCACATCCGTCGCTTCCTTTAAGGCCGTCTGAATGGCTTGGGAACGCGCTGCTTTTTCTTCATCACTATCCTTTGCCATGCCATAGGCACTCATCACCCCATTGAAAGCATCCACATCGGCCTGGCTCATATCAGACAATTGGGCGGATAACGCATTAGCCTTTTTCATGGCAGCTTGCAGCTCCACATCACCCGCTTCGTAGTTTTCCTTACCAAGACTCAGGCTGCAGACCATACTGGCTAGCGCAGCACCTACCGCGCCCATAATCGCGGCGGCCCCACCGCCGCCTAGGATTGAGGAACTGCTGGCCAATTCGTCAAGAAATGTAGAAATTGATTGGTCTTTGATCATCATTTTCTCTCTTACTTATTTCTTTAGACGGAAGAAAGAAAAAAGGGTCAGGTTTAATTTTACTCTGACTCAATTATTTAGAGGCGAAAATAAATGCGTCCCCTTTCTTCTCGTCCCCTTTCTTCTAATTCCTAAGTGAGCAATACAGCTATAATCCCGGTTATAAACACACCATCAAACGTACCTGCACCGCCGATAAAGGCGTATTTTCCCGGCGACATCGTTCGCCGTACATCCTTGAGTCGCAACAGGTCTGCACCGATGAGCACGCCCAGGGTACCTGCCACATAAGCCAGAGCCGGGACCTGTTGAGGATTTAATAACAGCGCAATCAGGGCTGCACTGAGCGGTGCAAGGAGTATCGGCATACCGACCCCTATTCCGGGGATGGAGAAGCTAAATAGATAACTCACACTAGTCACCAGGCCAATCGCGATCAGTGATTGGAACAAAGGCAGTTCCTGATGAAATATCAAATAGAGGGAAAACAGCAGCGGTATTACGCCGCCACCCACATTAATCCCGATAACCATGAAGTGAGAAAAAGGCAACAGCCTGTCTGGCATGGCGTTGGGCTGACGAGGGAGATTACGTGCCCCTCCGATTTGAATTTTAAACAAAGGCAAGTTGATCATGCTGCCAACAATCGAACCAAACACCAATAACGAAACCATGGGTCCTGAGACACCCAATTTTTCAAATGCCACACCAATAGCACCCAGCCATACAAACAGCGTGAGTATTCCAAGGATGACTACCCATATAAATAGTCGATTTATGGCGAACGGTCGACGCATAAGTACCGTGTTTTTCGGGTTAAAAAGGCGCCCTCTCTATGATCTATATTACTACTTTCAAGATTACGAAGCAGGCAAACCGCCCACAAGGGTAAAAGGTGCTAGAGGGATTAAAAAATAACCAGACACAATCTGATCAAACTTTAATCCGTCCGTCACCTTTAACTCGTTGTTCTTCCCGTCACCTTTTTGTTCTTTAATTCTCAATCATTTCTTTGATCTTAAATATTCTTCGTGGGTCAAACCTTCTGAGCAGGATGTAAATTCACGTATCGCAGTCACTGCGAAAATTGAGAGGTCTCTATGAAAGAGCATGAATACATCAAAATAACCGACAGAGTGCATATTTCAAGCGCTATTGAGCAACTCAGAAAAATCCGCTTTTCAGATAGTGTCAGTGGCCTGAATAAACAGGATTTAACAGACATTATCACTAAGCTACGTGAATGGGAGGAGGAGCTTTTTCGTATCGTTGATGTAGAACCGGATCAGCAATAATACTGATTGGGGCAGCGTAGAATGGCACTTACTTAAGCCCGCCATGCCGTGCTTGCTTGAGCCCAGTTTCATCGGGTGACACGGCATCCAGGTGTTTTTTAATTTTGATTACGCCCCTTTAATTTGCGATAAAGCACAAACATATAAATCACCAAATTTATCGCCAGCGCGATGTAACCCAGTACCTGATGCATATCCATTTCCAGCGCAGCCGGATAAATCACAGGGATGATGTAGTTTTCAATAAATCCACCTGAGTAGCCCAGATCACCGGAGACTTCCCTGAAATGCTTTTCAAGCGGAGTTAATGGGCATATCCAACCGGTAAAACCAATGAAGGTTGCCCAGACCGCCGCCGGCAGATGAACAAAAACCGCCCACCTGCGATAGAGGACAAATAACCCACCCAACAGGGCAAACAAGATAAATAACAGATGGAATAATAGAATGGCATCCGCCAAAAATTTGTAGTACATGGCAGGTCTCAGTTTTAGGCTTCTCTTGAGACTATAAAAAAATGGGGGCGGTGACAAACGATCGTATGAACGATTTGTAGTTGTCACCGCCCCCTTTAGTTAGTAACAATATGATTGTGGTGCACCTTGATGAGATTATCTGAAAAGGCTATTTCAACGCATCAAGCCGCTGTATTATAGGCACCCAAATTATTCATCACTTTTATCCAATCAGGAATCGCCATGAACAACCCAACGAAAATAAACAGAAGCCGCCGCCTTCGTAAAAAACTTTATATGGATGAATTTTCAATCCTGGGTTTTGGTTTTACGTGCGAACTAGCCTTCGAAAACGAAGTAGAACTTAATATCTTCTTCGGTAAATTTATTGATTTTGTTGAATCAAAAGATCTTCATGTTGCCGGTGGCGCCGACGATGAAACCTTTGATGGATTTATCACCTCAATCGGCCGTTATGAATCAGCCACGGAAGAAGATCGTACCGACATCCAAAACTGGTTAACAGCACAGGAAAAAGTATCTGAAGTTCTTCTCGGCAAACTGGAAGACCCTGTATACGCTGATGTAGAGGTTTAGAGCTGACAATAAAAAGGGGCTTTGATAGCCCCTTTTTATTCAGAATTAATTTTACCCTGCCCTAGTGATGACTTATGGACAGTGCTTAATCTTCATCGTCATCTTCAAAAAAATCGTCATCGATCTCTGCATCGCCCTCGGCTGCGGCCTCAACAGGCCTAGGCTTATGATTCTCTGATCTCGAAAGAACCTCTATATAGAATTCCGTTAGCTCTTGTTCAACCGCAGCATCAATACGTTTATTGATTTCAGAGGGATATATCTCTTCTGCAACATCCTCTGACGCGCCAAAGCGACAATCGAAAGCCCAGTAGTCCATGCCCTCAGGCAGAGGCTTGCTACGCTCCCTGTTAATGTACTTTTTGATGTCATGCTTAATGGAATCCACCAAACGGGCAGGTTTAAGCTTAGCGTGGGTTAAAGCGAATATTTTTTTCATGGAATTCCTACAGAAGTGCATTCAAGCGTAAAAAGTTGAATGATCGATGAGAAGCGCATTCTACATGGATGGAGAAAATATAACTGCCACTTTCAGCGGTTTTCTATCTAACCCACGCAGCTTATCCATAGCACGAACCCTCCTCCCCTTCTACGCAGCCGAGCATTGCAGGGTTCAGGCGGAAATAAGCGAAGATTGTCTGAGGGCTTTTGCCGCAGGAAAAGGACCGAGTTGCTGAGCGCCGTCTGAAACCGAAACGCACAGGGCAGTCGCGAAGCGATCAAGCTGTAGGGGCGATTTTGGATTGTTAAGGCTTTTGGGCGGCCAAAACCCTTAACTCGCCGAGAGGGCGAAACGAGATATTTAAAACATTAGGAGGTAAAAAATAAATGCGTCCCCTTTTCTGCAGCGGTTTTCTATCTAACCCGTTTATTCAGTATTACTGCGTACTAATTAATAAAAATCTACGCACATACCTTATTCATGGCACGAACCTACCTCCCCTTCTGTGCAGCCAAGCATTGCAGCTTTCAAATGGAAAAAGGGCGAGGACTGTCTGAGCCGTAAGGCGAGTTCCGCAGCCTCCATTTGAAAGTGAAACGCACAGGGTAATCGCGAAGCGATCAAGCAGCAGGCAAGGTGAATTGCGAAGCAAGAGAGAGTGCCCTGGGGCAGGCGATTTTGGATTGCTAAGGCTTTTGGGCGTCCAAAAACCTTAGCTCGCCGAAAGGGCGAAACAAGACATTGTAAATGCAGGGGAGTTTAGAGCTGCCAAAAAAGGAGCTTGGATAGCCCCTTTGAATTAGTGGATTAATTTTACTCTGACCCTAATTATTTATTATTGAGATATTGTAAATTTCACCTAATTAAAGGGGTTTGGCCCCTTTAATTTTTGTCAAACTTTAATCCCTCCGTCACCTTTTTATTCTGTCATTACCCAAGGAGGAAAATTCATTTCCATATCCCAGAAAGTCCCGTCCTCACGATGCAACCAGGTTGCAACCAAACCCTCGCTGGACATAACGGATTCTTTTGGATAGCCGAGAAAGAACATCTTCGCTTCAGCCATTTCTTCCGGTTTAATATCGTCAAATACTGGCGTCATGGACAACCCAGCTATCGGAAGCACGTCAAACTGAACTCCATCAGGTGATTCAACAAACATTACCTTAGGAGTCCTATTAAGTTTTCTGGCCTTCATGAACAAATATGCGCCCAATTCTTCAAACTGAACGGGATGAAGTGGCTTACCTTGGTATTTTGGGAAAAACAGTTCCCCCTCATAGTTTTGAGCCCCCATATCAAATGCGGCTAACACGCCAACATGCCCCATGCGAAGGTACAAAGTTCTATTAATAAAATCGTCTTTGTAATCAAATCTTACAAGAGGGTTTCCCGGATCTTTGACTTCAAACACAAACAGAGTACACGGGATATCACATTCTAAGCTGTTAAATTGGAAGGGGATTCTAGCTGCCTGCAGGATATAGTGAATCAGTTGAAACTGTTCCATATCTTCTGCCGAAATGATATTTCCTAATTCAGCCTTTTTACGATCTAAGGTTAAGAACAGTTCTCTGTACACTAAACCGTAGAATATTTTCGTGGTCCAGAGCATTAACCTTTCTCTGTCCATCTTTTGTAGCGCACTTGCACCAATTGCGAAGTTCTCTTCTACTTCAGCTTCAATTGATGAGAGATGTTCATTGTTACATCTGTTACAACAAGGAATAACAAGTTGTCTGTATGGTATACGAGTACCGTTTAAAAGGTGAATCGTTGAGTTCCATAAGTTAAATCTTTGAAGCAACCACTTGGGAAATACATGCTCATTAGTTCCGTTATCTGAGCCGATTAAACATCCACACAAAAAACAGGTATTTTCTGCAAAATCGTGATTGATTACAGCCCTAAACAATTTGTGTGTTGTCATACTTTCCTCTTATAACATCCAGCTTGCTGGACGACTCGAGTAGCACGCACGGAAAAAGGGGACGCATTTATTTTCATAGACTACAGCCTCCCTAGCCTTTATTTATTAACAACCAATGCGCCCTTCTACTCAGGCCAAAACATCAGTCTCAATTCAAGCGACTCAATCCCTCGGCGCTTTAAGTCACTTAGGGGGAGTGGGAAAAGCGGCGCTGCCTATCTCCGCAAGCTGCGCCACTTTCCATTCCCCCTAGCAAACCCTTCATGTGCGCGCTGAGGGCGCTCATGGAAATGCTTTTTACTACGTCATTCTGGCGTGGGCCGGAGTGACTGAAAACAAGATCCCTCACCTTCGTTCGGGATAACAAAGAGCTGGACCCCGGATCAAGTCCGGGGTGACGTTCCTATGCCGAAATGACGCTTTTGTGTCTTAGCCACACTTAGAGTCGCCGCAGCTAAGGCAAGTCATACAACCGTCCATCATGATCACAGCTTTGGTGCTGCATTTGTTGCAGACCGTGGCGCCAGCTGGGTATTGCTCGCCGCCCTCTTCTTCTGCTTCAGCCGCTGGTGCAATGGCTTGTTGCGCATATTCATATTCAGCGCGT
>Ga0209292_1007266_pt1 | contig 10596 bp, 8 predicted proteins | sample GOMGulsemesocosm_2_FD_184634 | JGI IMG/M metagenome (GOLD analysis project Ga0209292, IMG submission 184634) | Methane-oxidizing microbial communities from mesocosms in the Gulf of Mexico - GOM9C Gulf of Mexico (SPAdes) (version 2) | ecosystem: Environmental > Aquatic > Marine > Cold seeps...
TCCAAATGAGGCATTTTTTGATCTGAGATAATAATTTGCGGCTGGTTATTGTGACAGTATTGCAACGCTTCTTTAGGATTCGAATAGCTGACGATATTCGCTGGAATACCGCGTAACGTACGTTCTAACGCGGCTAGTACATTTTTGTCATCGTCTACTAATAATAGTACCGGTAAGGGTGATGTCGTTAACGTCGACTCAAGCATTAAAACCTCCTGTCTTATACTTTGCTAGCGTTTAGTGTGTGTTACTCGCGGCGTAGCACTATATTTTTAGTCTAAACGATAAATGAACGGGAAGGAACCGATTTTATAATGTTGTTTTTCGGTGAGTTATTGAGTGGAGAAGCGCTTCTAACTTCAATTTTAGTATGCTATAAATATTAAAGGAATAACTATAATTGTCCATAAGGAAAGTCATGACAAAAACATCACTGTTGATTTTAGATGATGAGCCTGAGGTGTTAAATGCACTGAAAAGGACATTGCGGAGCGAATTTGAATTGTTTTTATTTTCAGATCCCATTCGAGCATTGGAGTTTTATCGAGAGAACCCTGTCCCTCTAGTATTGTCTGATATGCGAATGCCAGTGATGGATGGCGCAACATTCCTGACCTTAGTTTCAAAGATTAATCCTCGTAGTAAGCGATTTTTATTGACCGGGCATTCCGATATTGATCTGACGGTAACGGCGGTAAACGATGGTAAAATTAGTCATTACTTTACTAAGCCTTGGGATAACAAGACCTTAATTGAACAGTTTCATAAATCGGTTCAAGAATACGTAAGTGAGCTAAAATCGTTAAAATCACTCAAACAAATGAAAGTAAATCATGATAAAAATATCGAACTAGAGCTTCTCAATTCTTTGATGGAAGAGGCCGAGCTAAAACATCATCAACAGGTGTTGCGGCTTAAAAAGAACTTTAATGTTTTTATCGAAATTTATGCCGATTCTATCGCGTTGCACACCCAAGACTTAAGTGGTCACAATTATCGGATTGGTTCCCAAGCTAGGTATTTAGCATTGCAATTAGGCTGTAATCCGTTAGAAGCCTTTCGAGTCTATGTCGCTGGCTTGTTGTATGAAACTGGAAAGTTATCATTACCACAGAGTTTATTGGAGCAACCATTTGATAAATTAAGCGCGCAACAGCAAATGAGCTATAACCTGTTTTATGAGCAATCGTGCACGTTGTTGGCACGTGTTGGACAACTTAACGATGTGGTCAAAATTATTGAGCAGATCCCGCAACCATTTAATCGCAGTGAACAAACAGGTTCTGACGATCTAACCTTAGGCGCTCGAATTTTAGCGGTATTGATTGCGTTTGATAACATGGTACTAGGGCGCAAGATGGCCAATCATACCTCAGTAACACAAGCACGAACATTACTCGAACAGCAAAGCCCCAGTCATTTTGATCCGCTCATCGTGAAACTGTTCTTTGATATGTTAGATGCCAAGCCTGTGAGCGAAGATCCTCATCTCGAATTTGCTATTGATTTGTCACACTTAGGCCCTAATCTGGTCTTAACCAAAGACATTGAGAATACACAGCATGGTGTCTTGCTAACCCAAGGTACAGCGCTGACTGAGCGATTGATTGAGCAACTCCACAAAGTATCGAGGGATCAGCAACAGCCAATGGTATTGTTCGTCAAACCAGTGGCTGAACCTATCAAAGATGTCGTGACTAGTAAGCGTTAACCTTGCCAGTGGCCACTTTTCCCGCCTTGTTTTTCCAATACCTTGATATCGGAAATAATCATCGCGGGATCAACGGCTTTACACATATCAAACAGGGTTAATGCGCTAACTGATGCCGCTGTTAATGCTTCCATTTCGACCCCCGTTTTACCAGCCAGCTTACACAATGTCTCAATACGCACTTGATTGGTCGCAGTGAGCACTTCAAAGTCCACTTGTACTTTGGTTAGCATCAAAGGGTGACACAATGGGATAAGGTCGCTACATTTCTTTGCGCCCTGAATACCGGCGATACGTGCCACCGCAAAGACATCACCTTTGGCGTGTTTTCCTTCACTAATAAGCTGTAGCGTCGCTTCGCTCATCGTGATGATGGCTTGGGCTCGCGCGATACGCACTGTGGTGTCTTTGGCACTTACATCCACCATGTTTGCTTCACCTTGTTGGTTAAGGTGGGTTAATTCATTCATGGTTATCCCCTCGTGTCACAGCTGTTGGCTAATGCTAAATGTGGCACAAAATTGCACGGTTTATGTGATGCATCGAGTTGTTGCTCGATCAGTTTGTCCCACGCTGTTTTACAGGCATTGGTTGAACCTGGCACACAGAAAATGATGGTGTTGTTTGCCATGCCTGCCAATGCACGTGATTGAATCGTCGATGTACCAATTTCGCCATAAGAGATATGACGGAACATTTCACCAAAGCCTTCTACCTGCTTGTCAAAGAGTACTTGGAGGGCTTCGGGGGTGTTATCACGTGCGGTAAATCCAGTACCACCGGTGGTGATGATGGCGTTAATTTGGGGATCGGCTATCCATTGTGACACTTGCGAGCGCAATTGATAGATATCATCAATGACAATATTTTTTTCAGCAAGATAATGACCAGCGCCAGTCACGCGTTCTACCAAGGCTTGGCCTGAGGTATCGTTTAGTTCGGTGCGTGTGTCAGAAACGGTAAGGACGGCGATGTTTAATGGTGTAAACACTGTATTTTCAGATGATGACATGAAAACTCCAATTAAGATTTAATAAGGTTCTGGCTCTGTTGCCATTGCTCTGGGGTATTAGTATTGATTAAGCATTGCTGGTCATTTAAGGGTAATGATTGGGCGTTCACTATCGTCATAAGCTGCTTAAATGAAGGGCCACGCCCTGATGCAATAAATTGTGGTGATGAAAATGCTTGGTCAAGGAACGCTATCAGCTGCGATGTTACCGGCAAATAAATCGGCAAACTAATGTCGTTAAAATGGATTGGCGTAGCGCGATCTCTCCCCGTTTCTAGTAACAGCGATAATTGCGTGTTGCTCATCAGCGGCATATCAACCGGTACGACTAATATAGCGGCAGGGTGATGTTTTTTAATCGCGGCATGGACGCCTGCTAATGGTCCGCCATTGGTTACTACATCACTTAGACCCCCACTGTTTTCCCCTGATACGACAACGGTATTGAGGCCACAAGCGGTGAGCTGTGCGCTAGTATATTCAAGCATGGTTTGACTATCACGCATTAGGAATGCTTTGTTTTCACCCATCCGGGACGAGTGACCACCTGCCAATACTAAACCGAGACACTGCTCACTCATGATTAGCCGCCTAACATTGACAAGTGCTTGGTTGCACCTGTCAGCCCTTCGGTTAAATAGTGAGTGGCGTGCTTATCGCTTAACTGATTCGTGACAAACTGTTCGAGACCTTGTTGATCGTCATTGGCGAGATACTTTTTGAGTGAAATACCTTGCTCTGAAAAAAGACACAAGTGTAACTTTCCTAACGAACTAACGCGTAATCGATTACAGGTACTACAAAAGTCTTTCGCATAAGGCATGATGAGCCCAATGGTTCCTTGGTAATCGGGATGAGAAAAAACTTGGGCGGGACCCGCTGTTCTTTCTTGAATAACTTCGCTCCATCCTTGACTAAAAAGTTGCATTTTAATGTGTTGACCACTGACATGCTGCTCTTGGTAGAATGCTTGATTATCACCCGTTTGCATCAGTTCGATAAAGCGAAGGCTAACGGGACGCTGCTTGATGTAGTCGAAGTATTGCTGCAATTGATTAGCACTATGTTGTTTCATTAACACGGTATTAATTTTGATTTTATCAAAGCCACTGGCTAAAGCATTATCGATACCGGTTAGGATTTCTTGGAGCTTGTCATGGCCGGTGATCATCTTAAAACTACGCGGTTCAAATGAATCAATACTGACATTCAGTGAGTCAAGGCCGTTGTCAATCCAGACGGGCAGTTGCTCAGTCAATTTGTAACCGTTGGTCGTTATGGCTATTTGCTTAATACCAGGGGTCTGCTTAAGCGTATGTATAATCTGTGGCAGATCTTTACGCAGTGAAGGTTCGCCGCCGGTAATGCGGATTTTCTCGATGCCGAGGCGGCTGAAACTATTGGCCAAAGTCTTGATTTCTTCCAACGAAAGAAATTTTTCATTATGGCAGCGTTGATATCCGTCAGGTAAACAGTAATCACAACTGAAATTACAGACGTCGGTAATGGACAACCGCAAATAACTAAATTTGCGTCCGTATGTATCTTGTAGCATGTTCACCTTTCCAATGTCGGGAGGCCAGCTCGTTTCCAAACTAACCCTGGTGGCTAAAATAGCCACGGCTTATTATTCATACTCACACAGAGGGAAGAATAGTAAACTCGGCGATAGGCCCCAATAGTAACGGCTATTAGCCTAGGTCGCAACATGTAAAGCTATGGGACCAAAGCCTAATGCACAGTATCTTGAGTCTGTTAGGGGATGATAACAAGAGGGCGGCCAGGTAAGGCCGCCGCATGATTTGTTAGGCGGTCGATTTTGATTTTAGCAAATGAGCCAGCATGATCAGTTTCTCATTGGTCACAGAATCACACACTAAGTATGTTTGTAATGCATGTCAGTTAAGGAAAAATAGCGATAATTGAAACGCGGCTATTCCCGTCATTTATCGCCTTAAATTATAGATTGACCAATGGAAAAATCAGGGATGATTTTTTAGTATTTTCCGCAGGGACGCGGATAAAATACGATATTGAATAGTCAATTTATCATTTAAGATCAGCGATAAATATTCGGGTCGCCTTTCTTTTGGATACTTTTTCTTTGGCGAAGCAAAGAAAAGTATCTGGTGTGCGTGCGATATATTCCCTTAAAAAGGAGAACTTGATAAGCACATCAAAAAATACTCCAAAGTTATAATTTTTCTCTTAACTGATTGGCATTACTAAGTATGTTTGTCCTTTTATTTGTTAGGCGGTCGATTTTGATTTTAGCAAATGAGCCAGCATGATCAGTTTTTCGTTGGTTACAGAATCACACACTAAGTATGTTTGTCCTTTGGTTGAGGCGATCGGGTTGATATCAATGGTGCAGGCATTTTTAATCCAAGCTTGGCTCGTTGGGTAAATACTGTTTTCATCAATGGTAACAATTAATTGTTCGGTCACTTTTATATTAGTCGCTCCTTGACTATCGTCAGTTAAGGCACGTTTGATACTGGTTAAGCTATCGACGTCTAATGCGGTTAATTGACTGAGTTGCGCGGGTCTTTTACCGTTAAATGAACTGACATTGAAGGTGACACCTAACGCTTTTAAGGCGTTTATTTCCACTTGCGCGGTTTCACCTAGTTCATTAATCGTACTCGCTTCTATCTCTAAAATTAGTCGAGATGGCGTAAAATTGTACATGTTTAACTGATGCGTTACTGATGCAGCAAGGCCAGGCTTACTGAGTTGCTCTTTAACTATCTTTATTTGGAGCTTTATCGCGGCTAAATCATGATTAGGCCATTGCGTTGCCTGCTCTAACGCATTGGTTAATAGCCAAGCGTGGAGCGGTTCCCGTAGTTTGCCATTTTTTGCAGCATCGATAAATTGGTAGGTCTGAGTATTATTATAAGCCGCGTGGTGCCAACGTATATGCGCGACACCGAATGCGACGGATTGATCGTTGAGATCCATTATCGGTTGAAACTGGACTGAAAGTTCACTCAGATCGATAGCGCGCTGTAATTGGTTATTAAGATGTTGGGTCTCGTTATAGTCTTTTAGAATTTTTTCATTAAACACTTGAATATTAGCGGTGGTATTGGCTTTAGCATATTGCATCGCCGCATCAGCATAGTTTAATAGCAACACATCGTTAGCAGAATGTAGCGGGTGCATCGCGATGCCGATGTTACAGCTTAAGGTGATTTGCTGTTTGTCTTGTTCAAAGGGATTAACAAAACTCTTGGCGATTTTATCAGACACAATATAGCCATCTTCAGGCTTAGTGATCCCTTCCAACACAATAATAAATTCATACAGCCCAAAGCGGGCGATGCTGTCATGGGCTCTGGTCATCTCTTTGAGGCGGGTAGAGACCGAGGTTAGTAGTGCTTTATCTGGCACGAGCTCTGTTTCTAAGCTCAATAGAATAACAACGGTGTGCTTTTTATCCCGTTCATGGCGCTTAATCGCATGGGTGATACGATCAAAGAGTACATTACGTGATGGCAGTTTGGTCAGATTTTCGATTGAATGATTAGATAGCAGTTCATCGATGTGCTTTTTCTCACTAATGTCATTAAAGCTACAAAGATATTTGTGCTCACTGCTATTATCGTCGCTTAGCTGTGAAAAATATTGGTATGTTGGGTAGACAATGCCATTGGCCTTGGTATTCCAAAGCTCCCCTTGCCATGATTTGTTAGCCGTTAACTTATCCCAAATATTGCTGTATATAGTTTGGTCGAAGTAGGGACCTCGGCTTATTTTTCCAATGGCCTTACCTTCGACCTCGCCACCAGTGTAGCCTGTGAGGTTGGTAAAGGCTGGATTAACCCTTTCTACAATTCCTTGTTTATCGGTAATAACCATGGCATCGGTTGCGTTATTAAACAGTTGCTGTTCGGCTATTTCACTGTTTGGTACCTGTGCCTTGCAAATGATCCCCATCATGCCAATGGCTTTATTGGTATCATCTCTAATGATAGATGCTTGCTGACGAACCAAGACTTGTGTGCCATCTTTATTAATGATGCGATGAGTTTGATCATAGGGTTTGCCAAAAATCATCGATTCGTTGATGGCGTTGCTCACATCTTCGCGTTCGTCTTGTGGAATAAGACTAAGAATAATGTCGTTGCTGATGACAAGTTCATTGGGCTGATAGCCATAGAGCTCGTAGACTTGCTTAGACCAAAAAAGTTTATCGCTATTAAAATCCCAACGCCATGCACCAGTGTTTGATAGCGTCTCAGCGACGGCAAACATTTCTTGATTGGCCAAATATGATTTCTGTAGGCGAGCTTGTTCAGTGATGTCTTCGACGGTGATAATGGTGAGTTCAATATAGTTTATTTTTTGAGAGTTTATGGTCAATCGGACTGGCATTATTGGCGCAGCATTTGGCATGAAGTTGACCATGACTTCAACCGAGTCATGTTCATTTATTTTTTTTATTTCTGCATCATAAAGTTTACTGCCTGGTGCATCGATCAGTTGACCGATATGCATTGGGGCGAGTTGTGTCTCACTATATTGGGTCAGGATATAAGCATGTTTATTGGCATAGATAATGTTACCTGCAATATCGAGCACTAGCGTAGCGTGTGGCAGATGATTAAACACTTTTTCCATGTCATGCTGCGCCGCCGGCAGATGTTTGACGGTTTTATGAAAACGGCTAACCAAAGAGGCATATTGAAATAGCAAGAAACCTACAATGGGGATCACAATAAAGCCCGCTAACGTCCAGGTTATCACCGTTGACAAATTTTTATGGAGTTGCTGGTGTTGTTGGCTAGACTGCAGGGCTACAGCATCGTTTAGCGCCGCGAGAGCATCACTTGCCGTCTGATTAATTTTAACGATGGAGTTTCTGTCAAAAGCCTGTGAACTCAACGTACTGTTTGGTAATAAAAAGGATTGCACTTTATCCAGTGCTGCCGACAATTTGATCAGTGCCTTGCCTTCACGTATTTCAAGCGATTCCATCGATTGCATATCGTAAACAGCTTGTTTGGCGAGATTGGTTTGGTTAGCTAATAACCGACGCTGCCTATTTTCGCTAACATCATTCAATTGCCTTAAGGTGCTAAAGATTGGTTTGATTTGATCAATATAGTGATGTTTATCTTGAATTATTGTAGTTTGGCGTTGGCTTTCTTCGATCGCCAAATTGGTGGTGTTAAACGCGTCCACAACACCGACTATACTAGTGACTAATGCTATCGCACCGATAACTATCGTAAGCTTAGCGCCGAGTTTATTGTGTTTCTTTACGCTGTATAATTGAGTCATAATATTCCATTAATTATTCGCAATAAATCCAAACATACTGTCGATTCCTTCGACCCCAATAAACAAAAACTACAGAGGGTTAATGATAAAGTTAGCGTATTTATCGTTACTTGCCAATCTTTTTTAATCGTTAAATTATTAAGCTAAAATGCTGATCGTTAGTTCATTATCTTATTGGAATAAGCTGGTCGATATGATGGTTCGCAAGCGATAGGGCAACTTGCGAGAGATGGTTTGTGGCGGTGGACTTATTTGTTGCTTTCGAGCTCAGCCGTAGCGTCTGTCGTGACCTGACGAGGCGTGTTAATTTTCTTTTGCGTTAATGAGTCAATCCGTGCGGCTATTTCTAACGCTGGCTCGGCGAGTGTGCTTGAAATATTCATTGCCTTTAGGGTTTCATAATAACGGCGGATATTATCGACATAATGGACGGCCTCTCTACCGCGGGCATAGCCGTATCGGGATTTTTTGTAATATTTAGATTTCTCTAATAAGGGCAATAGCAGTTTGATACTGGTCCAGCTATCGGGATCCTTGTTCATTTTAACCGCTAATCGCCTTGCATCCATGAGATGGCCGTAGCCAACATTATACGATGCTAAGGCAAACCAAAAGCGCTGATGGGGTGGAATGGACTTTGGCAACCTGTTGAGTTGATGTTGTAAATAGAGTGCCCCCCCTTTAATGCTTTGCTCAGCATCAAGACGACTAACGACACCCATTTGCTTAGCGGTAGGCAACGTTAACATCATCATGCCACGCACACCTGTCGGTGATTTAGCGTGTGGATTCCAATGAGATTCTTGGTATGACAGGGCAGCAAGTTGTTCCCATTGCAGCGTACCTTGATTAATCTCAAACAAGATCTGGTATTTTCTGAGTTTGGTGCCGATGGCTTTAATAAAAGCTCGCGTATCGACATAATCAAAACGTTGAACATGGCCAAAGTATTTTTCTTCTAACTGGATCAACTCACCATCACTTTGATGTTCGCCAAAAAAGCCAATGATTTCACTAAATAATGAATCGTCGGTGTGTTTTGAGATAGCCCACGCAATGGGTCTGTCCTCTTCGATGGTCATTGCTAGGCTTAGGTCGGGGTATAAGCGGCGGTTTCTTGCCAGTACCGTCGAATCGACGATGGTATAGTCGATGCGTTCTTCAATGACTTCTTTGAGAATTTGGTCGGGATTTAGCTTGTTGTTAGTGTGCCATGTTAGATTTGGATGCTGTTCTTTGAGCTTAGTTAACGTCTCTTGATGACTACTGTTGGCTAAAACCGTTAGGTTGCCCGTGAGATCACTAAATTTTCGTGGCCGCTTTTTGCCCTGTTTATAGACCAGTTGCTGTGACACGTGATAATAAGGAGGGCCAAAACGCATATGCTTGATGCGTTTTTCGGTCACACTCAGTCCAGTGGCAATAATATCGATAGTGCCGTCATTGAGCATCGTAAATAAACGGTCAAGGTCGGCATTGGCCACCACTTGCAGTTCTACGCCTAAGTTTTCGGCAAAGTTTTGCGCCAGCTCATATTCCATCCCGCTGGAAGTGTGACTATTTGAAAAGTAACTGGCGGGGCTATAGAGGGTACCGATGACGAGCGTATTTTTGTTCTTTATTTGTGCTAACTGTGAAACTTCAGGCGCGGGAGTACAACTGATTAGGAATATTGATATAAGTAAGAAACTATATGCACGGTGCAACGAGAGTTTGCATATTATACTGATCAACGTAATAGCCCCTATAAGTAACGATTTTTTATGGAAATTTGAGCCCTTACATTACCACAAATTGAAACGATTGTGAGAAACTTCACATTTATGGTTAATTTTGTGATCTATTTCACTTATAATGGCGCGGAATTTTATCCCATCTACTGTTAATTGGTGAATATCTTTATGGAAATCCTTCGCGGAGCCCCGGCCCTTTCAGAATTTCGTACAAATAAACTGCTAGCAAGCGCAACTGAGTTGTCTTTGCCGGTAACTAACATTTACGCAGAATATGCTCACTTTGCTGATTTAAGTGAGTCGTTGTCTGCACCTGAATTGGAAAAGCTTGATAAGTTATTAACTTACGGGCCAACGATTGCTGAGCACACGCCAGCTGGTCAATTGTATCTAGTGACGCCTCGTCCAGGCACTATTTCACCGTGGTCATCAAAAGCAACTGACATTGCAAACAATTGTGGTCTCAGCCAAATTAAACGCCTTGAGCGTGGTATTGCTTATTATGTTGAAGGTGAATTAGATCAAGCACAAAAAGAGACATTAATTACCTTGCTTCATGATCGTATGATGGAAGTGGTTAGCGATGACTTCGCCTTTGCGAAGAACCTATTCGTTAGTGCAGAACCTGGCGAAATGCGCAGTGTTGATATTCTCAGCGGCGGTAAAGAAGCGCTTGTCGCAGCCAACACTGAAATGGGCTTGGCACTTGCTGATGATGAGATTGAGTATTTAGTTACCTCATTTACAGAGTTAGCGCGTAATCCAAACGATATTGAGCTGATGATGTTTGCCCAAGCAAACTCTGAGCATTGTCGTCACAAAATCTTTAATGCCGATTGGACCATCGATGG
>Ga0209292_1007270_pt1 | contig 10588 bp, 10 predicted proteins | sample GOMGulsemesocosm_2_FD_184634 | JGI IMG/M metagenome (GOLD analysis project Ga0209292, IMG submission 184634) | Methane-oxidizing microbial communities from mesocosms in the Gulf of Mexico - GOM9C Gulf of Mexico (SPAdes) (version 2) | ecosystem: Environmental > Aquatic > Marine > Cold seeps...
TGAGTTGCTTGCAGAACTTAAGGAAGAGCAGCGTAAACTGGCTGACCAATATGGCAGTTATAAACCACTGACGGTGAAAATTGCGCCGGACATGACGGCAGAAGAAGTGGGTATGGTTGCGCAAACACTGATTGAAAATGAAATCGATGGCGTGATTGCTACCAATACCACCATTTCTCGTGAAGGCGTTCCTAACTCGCCTCACAAAGACGAGGCGGGCGGTTTAAGTGGTAAACCACTGACCGAAGCTTCAACTCAAACAGTTAAAGCATTGGCTAGCGAACTGAGTGGTGCGCTACCCATTATTGCTGCTGGCGGCATCATGAATGGTAAAGACGCACAGGATAAACTCGATGCCGGTGCCAGTTTGGTGCAGATTTATAGCGGTTTTATTTACCGTGGTCCGCATCTGATTCGTGAAATAGTCGAGCAGATCAGCGGTTAATATTCCGATTGTTAGTCAAGCCCGTATTATTAACAGCTGTCTACGTCTGGCTGAGGATACCGAAATAGTTTTTATTGTTGAATCTCTAGGGACTCAAAATTGAAATTTTAGTGAAAGGTACACCCTATAAAAAAGGGGCCGACAACAGTGTGTTGTCGGCCCCTTTTTTATAGGGTGGCTGGTTTCGTTGCCGCGCTGTTAACTTGCCTCTGCAAGATTACTTTTTGCGATAAGGTCTTTGACGATTTCCACAGCGCGATCAGCTTCTTCGGGGATAAAGTCTTTGCCTTTGTTCTTGCTGAACCCTAATTCATCGAAACGCACGTAAATATCGGGTTCAAGGTCTCGTTCTTTTAGGCAGCTTTTGCAACAGGACATGGGGCAGCCATCCAGAACAATCAGAGGGCGGCCTGATTTAGCAACTTTTACGATACCGGGCACATTGCCGCCGACACCTGTAATACAGGACATTTCAGCATCACCATCACGATCTAATGCAATTGCTACATGGTTAGTAATCTGAGCAATGTCTGAACAACCTGAACAGGAATAAACTAACGGAGTTAAGTTAGCCATAATGTGTACCACCTAATTAATACAAAAATAATCGGAAGCCAATAGCTCCCTAATTCTACAATTCCAGATTAAGGCCTATTTGCGGCTACCCATTTGACTTTGGTCAATGAAAAGCACTGTTCTCAGAGCTTTTTGGAATAAAAATGTTTTCATATATAACTTTTACATATTGATTATAGTCAATGCTGTTTCTCCTCGTAGTAGCGATGATTAGCCTCCCAAACAATTTGTAAGGATGTTTTACCGTGCAGTTGGTCGATTTAAAAAAAGAGGGACGTATCGTTCCGCTATTCCGTTTGGCCTTTCGGCCCTTTTTCCTCTTTGCTGCACTATTCTCCATTGTCGCGCTGATTTTGTGGGGCAAGGTTTGGTTTGGTGGGCTGAGTTTTTCTCCCTACGGCGACTGGTTTTGGTGGCATGGGCATGAAATGCTGTTTGGTTTTGTGGGCGCTGTCATTACTGGGTTTTTACTGACGGCAGTGCAAAACTGGACAGGCAGAATGGGCATTCGAGGCGTTCCCTTGATGGCTTTGTTTGCTGTATGGCTGTTGGGACGTATTCTGTTGCTGTTTCCTGGACCGTTCCCCAATCTGCTGGTCGCCATTGTTGATTTGAGTTTTTTACCGCTGGTGGCAACGGTGCTGGGCGTTTATGTGGTGCGGGCGAAGTTGTGGCGAAACATTCTCTTCGTGCCGGTACTGCTTATTTTGACGACGTTGAACGGCTTTATGCACTCTGCAGCATTGGATAACGATGTGTTGCTGTATAAAAAATTAGCAACTACCACCGTCTTCTTAATTGCCTTTCTGGTGAGTTTGATGGGTGGTCGAGTGATTCCTTTCTTTACGGCTAATGGTACGGATACGGAAAGGGCTGAACCGAAAAAATGGTTGGAAATCAGCTGTTTAGTCAGTATTTTACTGATGGCGCTGGGTACGCTTATTGGTTTTAGCGAAATCGTGATGGGCGTGATCTGTTTTGTAGCCTTTGCGGTGCACCTGATTCGTACCCTGCGCTGGCGTATTTGGGTAACCACAAAAGTGCCGCTGCTTTGGTCTCTGCATTTGGCCTGTTGGTTTATGGCGCTTAGTTTTCTGCAGTTGGCGTTGCATCACTGGGGCGTTCTTGATGATTACGTGACGGTTCTGCACACGCTTACTGTGGGCGGTATTGGACTGGTTGTTCTCGGTATGATGGCTCGTATTTCATTAGGCCATAGTGGTCGTAGCTTGCAAATTAGTCCTTGGGTGGCGATTGGCTTCGCTGCGTTAGTGGGAGCCGCATTACTGCGAGCCGGTGTACCAATGCTAAGCAATACTGCGATCGAGATTAGTTACGGTGGCAGCATTGCGTTGTGGGTGCTGGGCTTTGGTATTTTTGTTGTTTGTTATTTTCCGATATTAACGAAACCGCGTTTAGATGGGCGGCCGGGATAAAAAGATGGAATGGAGTGAAGTAACTAAATGGCGACGCTCACAACGTGAACGTTTGATTGATTACCGTATTCAGGCAGGCCATAAGCAACGTAGCGAGTGGGGCGAAACGATACATCGGCAGCTGAAGGACTGGTTTATTGGTCAGCAGTTGATGACGGTGGGCTTTTACTGGCCCTTCAAAGGGGAGTTTGATCCTCGTCCGCTTATCAATGAATTATTGGCGTTAGGTCACTCTGCGGCCTTGCCAGCTGTAGTTGAGAAGAATACGCCTATGGAGTTTCGTTGTTATAAAGAAGGTGAAGAGTTAGAGCCTGGTATCTGGAATATTCCCGTACCAAAGCGGCGTGATACTGTCGAGCCCTGCGCTTTAATTGTGCCGCTTGTAGGTTTTGATGCCGAAGGTTATCGATTAGGCTACGGCGGCGGGTATTACGACCGTACATTAGCTCAGTTTCCGGATAAAACCATTACGCTGGCGGTTGGTTATTCTCATGCACAATTAGAAACGATTCATCCGCAGAGTTTTGATATACCCATGACGCAGATATTTACCGAGCTCACTGGCTAAAAAAGTGTCATGCGGCGTTATTCGTTGCTCATTTGGTGTTACCAAACTTCGCTCCTCACGCCTTTTCTGACACCTTTTTAGCTCAGATCAGCTCAGATTAAGAATTAGAGTTTTTAAAACGGTAACAACTTCCTTGGGTGTGTCTCCGTCAACATCGCCGAAATAGCCTTTTTAAGTGGCGGCAGTCGGTTGCTGATATGCAGTACTGCTTTACGTGCCAGCTTAGCGGGCGCACGGTCATTGGTGAACAGACCAACAATGCCATTGGTGCCGTGATAAAGCGGACGAGTCACTAGCATATGTTTGCGTTGGTAGGTTGTTAGCACCTTTTCTGAGCCGATGTCTTTTGCACTGGAATGCGCCTTTAAGATCTCTCTCGCTAATGTATCGCTGCCTCTTAATCCGAGATTGAAACCATGAGCGGTAACGGGATGCATACCCACGGCGGCATCGCCGAGTAGGGCAAAACGTTTGGTGATAAAACGTTTAGCGTGAACGCCAACTAATGGGTAAGCATAGCGTTCGCTAACCAGTTCCATTTTTCCAAGACGGTTACCAAAGCGAGCCTGAATATCTGCGTTGAAGGCCTCGTCATCTAATGCTTCAACAAAGGGTGCGAGGTGTGCGGGCAAGGTGACGACGGCCGAACATTCGTTGCCGCCTAGCGGTAGGATGGCCAAGGTACGACCATAGTGGAAGCATTCCCAGGCCAGCTGCTGGTGTGGCTTTTCATGCTTCATTCGGCAAACGATGGCAACACGAGCAAAGTCATTCATCTCTGCCGGTATGCCCATCATACGACGTACGCTTGAGAAACGGCTGTCAGCAGCAATGACCAGTGATGCGGTAAGCACCCGGCCATCTTCAAGGTGTACCGTACCCTTACTTGAGTTGGTGCTGACATCAGTTACCGATTGTTCGCAGATTAGCTCAACTTTCGCCAGATTTTTCGTGCGTTGATAGAGGTGATGGCGAATCCACTGGTTGGAGATCATATAGCCCAGTGCATCCAGTTCCAGCTCAGGACGATCAAAGTCCAAGGTGTGATTAGAGGTTCCGTCAATGACTCGAGCGCCCAGCATTGGGGTGGCACGTTCGGCCATAGCATTTTCCCAAAGATTCAGCTTGCGAAGAATTTTGACCGACAGGTGAGTGAGGGCGATTTCACGACCATCGTATTCGGGTTCGGCAATGGCCGATTCAGGCTGTTTCTCAATCAGCGCGATTTTCAGGCCTGAATCGCCCAGCGCACAGGCCAAGCTCTGCCCGGCAGGACCTGCTCCGATTACAATTACGTCATAGTTCATAGCTATACCTCAAATCATCTTTGGGCAATCATGGCTGTCTTGTATGAGGGCGGCATTGACACGGGTCAACAGAAGCAACTTTTCAACATTTCCGTCAGCGAGATAAATGACCGGCTCATGATGCTTGGATACTGGAATTGAACAAAAAGAGCGTTTATCCTTCGCCTCTGTATTTTTTAACTATTTAGAGATGGCAGTATCATGAGCAACGACAACCTGATTCCTTTGCAGATCATTGACCCCAACGAACAAAAATCTGACGGTAAACTTTCCTATAATGAGTTGATAAACAGCTTTTTGAAGTTGGCCAACGAACACTGGCAAACGATTGAAATTGAAGGGGTAAGTTCGGCAATTCGTGAAGCTGCTGCGCGCTTTAATGCTTTTGAAGCGGACTATAAATCTGGCAACCTTGCTGGTGATCGTGAAAACGCCATGAGCTGGTTTACGGACGAATACAGGCAGGTGCTGGCTTCGTCTCTTGATGACTTGATTGCTAAGCGTGAAAGCGAAAGCTAATCCGTTCTGGAAATTCGCGGCAGGCCCGGTATTAGTCGGGCCTGATTTGCTGCCCCAATTTGCCCCTATTTTTTCGTTCCCTTTTTCAAGACTCTTCGCAGTTATTGACCTCAATCATAAAAAGCTCACTTATTTCGAAATTTATGGTGATTTTGCAGTAGAATTTGCGGCCCGATTTTCCAAGCCGAAGATTTATCCATGAGCACAGAATTACTTTCCCCCGCCGGTACCCTTAAAAGTATGCGTTATGCATTCGCCTATGGTGCTGATGCCGTTTATGCCGGTCAGCCACGCTACAGCCTGCGTGTACGCAATAACGAATTTAACCGTATTGAAAATCTAGCGGCAGCCGTTGAGGAAGCTCATGGGCAGAATAAGAAATTCTATCTGGCCAGTAATATTTCACCGCATAACGACAAGGTACGTAGTTACTTACGAGATCTTGAGCCAGTGATTGAGATGGGCCCCGATGCGCTGATTATGTCTGACCCTGGTTTGATTATGATGGTCCGCGATAAATGGCCCGATCAGCCTGTACACCTTTCTGTTCAAGCGAACGCCGTAAACTGGGCAACCGTTAAATTTTGGGAAAGGCAGGGCATCGAGCGAGTGATTCTGTCCCGCGAACTGTCTATCGATGAGATTGAAGAAATTCGTCAGCAGTGCCCGGACATGGAGCTGGAAGTGTTTGTACACGGCGCACTGTGCATGGCCTATTCGGGCCGTTGTCTGTTGTCGGGCTACATGACCCACCGTGACTCCAATCAGGGCGCCTGCACCAACTCCTGTCGTTGGGAATATAACGTGCACGACGCCAAGGAAACCGAAACGGGCGATTTGATTCCTGTTAACGCCGAAGCTGCCGCAGCTGAAATTTTCGATCCTGAAGAGGAAGTGCAGCCCGTGCTGTTGCAGGAGCGCAACCGTCCTAACGAACTGCTGCCCACCTATGAAGACGAGCACGGCACCTACATTATGAACTCCAAGGATCTACGTGCGGTTCAGCATGTCGAGCGACTGGCGAAGATGGGTATTCATTCCCTCAAAATCGAAGGCCGCACCAAATCCCATTATTACGTCGCCCGTACCGCGCAGGTCTACCGCCGTGCCATTGATGATGCACTGGCCGGTCGACCCTTTAATCCCAACCTGATGGGCGAGCTGGAGCATCTGGCTAACCGTGGTTACACCGAAGGTTTCTACCGTCGTCATGTGCCGTCGGAATTTCAGAATTACGTTACCGGTAACTCCACCAGCAATAATCAGCAGTTTGTGGGTGAAGTCACTGACTACGATGCCGCCAATGGTTGGCTTACGGTCGATGTGAAAAACCGTTTTTCGATGGGTGACGAGCTTGAATTGATGACTCCCAAGGGCAATCTGCGATTTAACCTCAGCGACCTGGAAAATATCAAAGGTGGCAAAATCGAAGTCGCACCGGGTTCTGGTCACACTGTTCGCGTGCCGGTTGAAGGTGATCTTGGTTTGGGTGAGCAGGGCGGGAATGCGCTGCTGATGCGTTATTTATAAACGTGAGTAAGGCCCTCAACGGATAAAGCTTAGTTCAATGTGACTTGCGAGTATGTCGATTCGGACGTTACATTGAGCTTCACTGGCGCTCTATTCTTAAGAGCTTCAGGCCACATTAAAGTGATAACCCTGAGCGAATTTATTCCGTTTTTTTCTAACTCTTTAAAGGTTTTATCACATTCCACAAACCCAGTGTGGATTGCCTCTCGTTTCGTTAGCACTTTCACACCTTATCCTTTGCGCCAGCCAGGGCGCTGACTGCTTTGCAGTGTTTGCTGTGGCAAAGCTTTCTATAACTCCGCTCTCTTTGTTAGAGCATGCGCTATCATCAATGGTTGTTAAATTAACACATGGTTGGATGCGATAACCTGCCGAGATAAAAGCATGGTGTTTTTGAGGTTTAACCTTTTTAAGGTATAAATAGCTCATTGGTTTTGATTCGTTTTCCTTTGGAGTTTACGAGTATGACCAGAATACAATGCATCTCACCGGTTGATGGTCGTGTTTATGTCGAGCGCAGGTTTGCTGGAAATGATGAAATACAGGCTGCTTTGGATATTGCGTGTTTGGCTAAGAAAACCTGGCGCGCTACTCCTCTGGCTGAGCGTAAAATACTGTGCAGTCGAGCAGTGGACGCCTTTGTCGCCCAGGCAAGTGCCATCGCCGAGGAGTTGACCTGGCAGATGGGGCGGCCGATTACTCAATCCCCAGGTGAAGTAGCGGGTTTTGAGGAGCGGGCACGATATTTGATCGATATCAGCGATATGGCGCTGGCTGATTTCCGCCCTCAACCCAAACCAGGCTTTAATCGCTTTATTCGCCGTGAGCCGCTGGGTGTAGTGTTTGTCATCGCGCCCTGGAATTACCCCTACCTGACGGCTATTAATGCTGTTTTACCTGCGTTGCTAGCAGGCAACACCGTTATTCTTAAGCATTCGGCACAAACGCCACTGTGTTCAGAGCGTCTGATGCGGGCGTTTACCGAGGCCGGTTTACCTGCGGGTGTCTTCCAATATCTTCATCTTGATCACCAATCTACCGAACGTTTGGTACAGACTCCGGAAATTGATTTTATCGCCTTTACGGGCTCGGTAGCGGGTGGGCAGGCAGTTCAATGTATAGCGGCCTCCCGTTTTGTTGGTGTCGGTCTCGAACTGGGCGGCAAAGACCCGGCCTATATTCGTCATGATGCCGATCTGGATGCTGCTATTGCCTCTCTAACAGATGGCGCGTTTTATAACTCCGGACAATCCTGCTGCGGCATTGAGCGGATTTATGTTGCTGAATCACTTTTCCACTCTTTTGTGGAAGGCATGGTGAGTGAGGTCAAAGATTATCAACTTGGACGCCCCGATGATCCTGAAACTACGCTTGGCCCGATGGTAAAAACCGCGGCAGCTGATTTTGTGCGCGACCAAATTGAGCAAGCAGTAACAGGTGGAGCCAGAGCGTTGGTCGATCCTTCACATTTTCCCTGCGATCAGGCCGGCACTCCCTATCTTGCGCCACAGGTATTGGTTGGTGTAACTCATGATATGCGTGTGATGCGCGAAGAAAGTTTTGGCCCAGTGGTAGGTATTATGCCGGTGCGCGATGATATACAGGCGATTGAGTTGATGAATGACAGTGTCTTTGGTTTAACCGCATCGGTATTTACGCAGGATGAGGACGCTGCAATTTCGATTGGAGGGCAGCTTGAAACGGGCACATTCTTTATGAATCGTTGTGATTATCTTGACCCTGCTTTGGCTTGGGCTGGGGTAAAAAACTCGGGGCGTGGCTGTAGTTTGTCCGTGTTGGGGTTCGAACAACTAACACGACCTAAGTCATATCATCTGAAAAGGGCTGAACCATAATGAATGCCAATTGGAATTATCCGACGGCCATACGAGTGGGGGCTGGGCGCGTTAATGAATTGCCTGACTTGTGTTTTGAAAAGGGCATCAAAAATCCGTTGTTGGTTACAGATACAGGATTGGCTGCTTTGCCGATGGTTAAAGAAATTCAGGCGCTCTGTGAGTTGGCTGGTTTGAGTATCGCAGTGTTTAGCCAAGTTAAATCAAACCCAACCGGTACTAATGTAGAAGAGGGCGTTGATGCCTACCGTTTTGGTCAGCATGACGGTGTTATTGCCTTAGGTGGCGGCAGTGCGCTGGATGTTGGTAAAAGTATTGCCGTCGTTGCGCAGCAGGAATGCACGTTGTGGGACTTGGAAGATGAAGGTGATAACTGGCAACGTGCCGAGGCTTCAAAAATTGCCCCGGTGGTCGCGTTGCCGACTACGGCGGGTACAGGTTCTGAAGTAGGACGCGCCGCTGTTATTGTGCGCGAGCAGCAGCAACGCAAGGTGATTATTTTTCACCCGAATATGATGCCGGGGTCGGTTATTCTTGATCCAGAACTAACCACCGGTTTGTCTGCTAAATTAACGGCAGCGACGGGTATGGATGCGTTATCCCATAATTTGGAGGCCTATTGCTCGCCGTTCTACCACCCAATGGCGCAGGGTATTGCAATAGAAGGTGTTCGACTGGTTAAAAATCACCTGCCAGCGGCTGTTGCAGATGGATTTAATCTTGAAGCGCGCACACAGATGCTGGTGGCTTCGTCAATGGGAGCAACAGCATTCCAGCGCGGTTTGGGGGCTATGCATGCGCTTGCTCATCCGCTGGGGGCTGTTTACGATGCGCATCACGGCATGTTAAATGCGGTGTTGATGCCTTATGTATTAATGGCTAATTACTCTGCGATTAATGAATCTGCTGCCCGACTGGCGAGTTACCTTGAACTGGAAGCGGATTTTGATGCGTTAATGCAGTGGGTGCTGGATTTGCGACATCGTATTGGTATTCCTCATGCACTTGATGCTTTGATTTCTGATGGTGAGCGGCTCGATGAAATCGGTGAAATGGCGGTGCTGGATTCATCGTCGATGACGAACCCTATTCAGTATAGTGCTGAGGATTATGCGGGTATTGCACGAAACGCCTTAAATGGGGTGTTGTGATCGTGATTGGTTTCTAAGTGAAAGTCTTCTAGAGGCCTAGTTTCGGCCTTCTTTGTACCAGATAGCCACTGGTTTAATTTCTGGCTGTTCGCCATTAGCGCCGGGCCATGAATCTACCGCATATAGTTGCCCGCTGGTTATGTCTTCAATGGTAGCGCTATTGTGTGGCCAGCGACCATCCACGAAGTAACCACGGCGAGCGGGCGTAGAAACCTGATGCCAGCGCAGTAGGTTGTTAGCTTGTAACATGCGTAGATAGGTTGTTGTGTTGACGGTCTCGTCGATGCAATCCTGTTGGCCATAGGTGTCTTTGGTTTTTAACGATTTGGGTAAATCGTTTTCTATTCCAGAAACTCTCCCGGCTTCTTTTTCCAGAATGGATATCGCTTGAGCAATTTGTTTGCGTTCTTGTGCGGCGGTCGAGGCTACTATAAATATTTCTTTTACCTGATGCCAGAGAGGCTCAGGTAGCTCTACATCAACTTTATAGCGGCAGCTGTAGCCGTGGCAAATTTCAAAATTGTCCGGGGTCGCTTTATCGTCAGCATAAAAGGTTAACAGGTAACCGGATGTGCTGGTGCAGGCGGAAATAAAGCTAATGCAGGTGAGTGTGATTAGGCGGAACATGGTTCATTAAAACATGTTGTTGATAAGAAGGTCCGTAGCGATCATTGTTTTTCAAGGAAATATTGTGGAATGCAAAAAATATTTAATTTTTTCGATATTTTTGTCTCGACTAGATTTGAGTCAAGCGCACTGTGTTTTTCCATTGTTACTATTTACCACATCAAGTTCAACAAGGAATTGAACCGAGTTTTCAAACTATCTAGTAATTTAAAATGAGGGAATATAGCTATGAGTACTGTAGCAGAAAGAGTTGAATCCATTGTTAGTGATATTAAAGTTCAGCGTGACGAACTTAGCGGTAAGCTAAATTTCGAGCAAGTTGAATTAAAAGATAAATGGTCTAAAATTGAAGCTAAATGGCAGGAAGTTGAGGCCAAACAGACCAGATTTTCACATTCTGTCGGTAAGTCTACCATCGCATTAGGTAAAGACCTAGAGCAGCTGTCCGCAGAAATTAAAGAAAGCTACGCTAAGATTAAGTTGGACTAGCTCCCAGCATAATGCCCCCTAATCTAGCATTTGCGCTCGACAATGATTGGCTAAAAGCTGATCGTTCGAGCGCTTTTTTTTGTG
>Ga0209292_1007273_pt1 | contig 10585 bp, 7 predicted proteins | sample GOMGulsemesocosm_2_FD_184634 | JGI IMG/M metagenome (GOLD analysis project Ga0209292, IMG submission 184634) | Methane-oxidizing microbial communities from mesocosms in the Gulf of Mexico - GOM9C Gulf of Mexico (SPAdes) (version 2) | ecosystem: Environmental > Aquatic > Marine > Cold seeps...
TATTGTCTCATGGCCAAAGCGAGTGGAGGAAACAATGGCTAAAATTCTGATGATCACTGGTGATTACACCGAAGACTATGAAACCATGGTGCCGTTTCAGACCCTGATGGCCTGTGGCCACACGGTAGATGCGGTCTGTCCGGGCAAGGCAGCGGGCGATACGGTCCCCACGGCAATTCATGATTTTGAAGGCGACCAGACCTATTCCGAAAAACCCGGTCACAACTTTGCACTGAACAAAACCTACGCGGATGTGACCGTTGCAGATTATGACGCACTGGTCATTCCCGGTGGTCGAGCGCCCGAGTATCTGCGTCTGGACGAAGACGTATTGAACAAGGTGCGGTATTTCTTTGAGGTAAACAAACCTGTCGCCGCAATCTGCCACGGAGCACAAATCTTGACCGCGGCTGGCGTACTTGAGGGACGCAAATGTTCCGCCTACCCAGCCTGCGCGCCCGAGGTGAAATTGGCCGGCGGCACCTATGCCGAGATCGAAGTGACCGATGCCGTCACCGATGGCAATCTGGTCACCGCCCCTGCCTGGCCGGCGCATCCTGCCTGGATGATGCAGTTCATGGCGTTGCTCTAACAGCTTAAGGTCGCTGCCCGGCAGATCCCGGGCAGCGACGACTAACAACAACAAACGCCTCTGTTGCTATTGCCGTGCCAGCCAGATTATTTTTCGACCGCAGTGAAAGGATACGACATGTGCCAATTGTTCATCGGTGCCGACAGCACCCAGTGGTCCAGCCGCACCAAAAGCCTGCGTATTGACGGCGTTGCCACCTCGATCCGGATCGAGGAGTTTTTCTGGTCCACGCTGGAAGAAATCGCTTTGCGAGACGGCATGACGGTGAACCAGCTGATTACCAAACTCTACTTCGAATCCATCGATGCTGATCATGATCTGGGCAACTTCACCTCGTTCTTGCGTGTCTGTTGTTCACGGTATCTGGCGCTGATGGCTGCGGGCGAGGTCTCGCGCGATATTCGGCAACCTTTGTCAGATGTTGACTCAAACGGGATCCTTCAGCGCGAGGCTCGGCGCAATCGGCATCAAGCCCTAAACTAATTTCCAAAATCACAGCTCTTGCATTCCCACGCTAGTTTTCCCACAAATCCGACATGGATCTGCACAGCCGCTACCCCGCCATCTCTGACCTAGCCAATCGTGCGCAACAGCGCCTGCCTCGTTTTGTCTGGGAGTTTCTGGACAGCGGCACCGGAACCGAGGCCACCAAGGCGCGCAACCGCGCGGCACTGGACCGGGTCGGCTTTCTGCCGTCAATCTTGCACGGCCCTTTGGACATAGATCTAAGCACATCCCTTTTTGGGGAAAAACTCCCTCTGCCCTTTGGCGTCGCGCCGCTGGGCATGTCAGGATTGATCTGGCCCGACGCCGAGGGTCATTTGGCCCGCAGCGCTGCCACCGCAGGCATACCTTATACCCTGTCCACAGTGGCCAGCCAGTCGCCCGAGGATCTGGCACCGCATCTGGGGGAGCAGGCCTGGTTTCAGCTGTATCCGCCCAAAGACCCGGATATCCGCAAGGATATGCTGAACCGTGCCAAGGCGGCAGGGTTCAAGGTGCTGGTGCTAACGGCGGACGTACCTGTGGCCTCGCGCCGCGAACGACAGGTGCGCTCGGGGCTGACCCAACCGCCAAGGCTGACACCCCGTCTGCTGACGCAGGCGGCAACCAGCCCGGCCTGGGCCCTGGGCATGGCCCGGCGTGGCATGCCGCATATGCGCACGTTGGACAAATACATCACAGGCAATCTTGGCAGCCTGTCGTCGACCGCCCATGTGGGCTATCTGCTGCGCACCTCTCCGGACTGGGACTATGTGCAATGGCTGCGTGATCACTGGCAGGGGCCGATGGTAATCAAGGGCGTGATGCGCCCCGAAGATGCGCCGCGTCTGCAACAGATAGGGCTGGATGCGCTCTGGGTGTCGAACCACGGTGGCCGCCAGTTCGACGGCAGCCCCGCTTCTATCGAAATGCTGCCCGAAATTCGCAGCGCAACAGACCTGCCGCTTATCTTTGATAGCGGGGTCGAAGGCGGGCTGGACATGCTGCGCGCCCTCGCCCTGGGTGCGGACTTTATCATGCTGGGGCGGGCGTTCCATTTTGCACTCGCTGCCTTGGGATCAAAGGGGCCAGCCCACCTGATCGACCTTCTGAAACAGGACCTGCTGTCCAATATGGGACAAATAGGCGCAGTTGACGTTACGTCCTTGCCTTCTGCGAGGGCACTCCAATCCGCTACACCGTTGCCACTATAATAAGCAAAATTGCAAAAATTGGCCGTTTGATTGCGCAATAATGCCGCTTCTACCCAGAACTACGGTTGAACCTGTCTCTAAGATGCGCCTAACAATTCGTCAAATTTCACGACCACGAGGCCAACATGACTGACTTCAAGAAAATCCTGATTGCCAACCGTGGAGAAATCGCCATCCGCGTGATGCGAGCCGCCAATGAGATGGGCAAGGCCACCGTCGCCGTCTACGCCGAAGAAGACAAGCTGGGCCTGCACCGGTTCAAGGCCGACGAAGCCTATCGCATCGGCGAAGGGATGGGCCCGGTTGCTGCCTACCTGAGCATCGACGAGATGATCCGCGTTGCCAAAGAAAGCGGAGCGGACGCCATTCACCCCGGTTACGGCTTGCTGTCCGAAAACCCCGACTTTGTCGACGCCTGCTCGCGTAATGGCATCACCTTTATCGGCCCCAAGGCTGAAACCATGCGCGAAGTTGGCGACAAGGCCAGTGCGCGTCGGGTCGCGGTCGAAGCTGGCGTGCCAGTGATCCCCGCCACCGAGGTGCTGGGCGACGACATGGACGCCATCCGCAAGGAAGCAGCCGAAGTCGGTTATCCCTTCATGCTCAAAGCCTCGTGGGGGGGCGGCGGTCGTGGTATGCGCCCGATCTACAATGAGGATGAGCTGGAAGAGAAAATCCTCGAAGGTCGACGCGAGGCCGAAGCTGCCTTTGGCAATGGCGAGGGCTTTCTGGAGAAGATGATCCAGCGCGCGCGCCACGTCGAGGTGCAGATTCTGGGCGACAAACAGGGGGGAATGTACCATCTGTTTGAACGAGACTGCTCGGTGCAGCGCCGCAACCAGAAAGTGGTGGAACGCGCTCCCGCGCCTTACTTGACCGAAGGACAACGCGTCGAGATCTGCGATCTGGGCCGCAAGATTTGTGCCCATGTCGGTTATGAATGTGCCGGTACCGTCGAATTCCTGATGGATATGGATGACGGAAAATTCTACTTCATTGAGGTCAACCCACGGGTTCAGGTAGAGCACACCGTCACCGAAGAAGTCACCGGTATTGACATCGTCCGCGCCCAGATCCTGATCGCCGAGGGCAAATCAATTGCCGAGGCTACTGGTAAAGCCAGCCAAGACGAGATCACTCTGACCGGTCACGCGCTGCAAACCCGCGTCACGACTGAGGATCCGCAGAACAACTTTATCCCCGACTATGGCCGCATCACCGCCTATCGCTCGGCCACCGGCATGGGCATTCGTTTGGACGGCGGCACCGCCTATGCGGGCGGCGTCATCACTCGCTACTATGACAGCCTGCTGACCAAGATCACCGCCAAGGCGCCAACGCCAGAGATGGCGATTGCCCGTATGGATCGCGCTCTGCGCGAATTCCGCGTCCGCGGTGTGTCCACCAACATCGCCTTTGTGGAAAACCTGCTGAAGCACCCAACCTTCCTCGACAACAGCTATACCACCAAGTTCATCGACGAGACGCCCGAGCTGTTCCAGTTCAGTAAACGTCGCGACCGTGGCACCAAGGTGCTGACCTATATCGCCGACATCTCGGTCAATGGTCACCCCGAAACCGAAGGCCGGAACGCACCGCCCGCCGACCTGAAAGCGCCGCGCGCTCCCCGGGTCGAGCCCGGCAACTTGCCATATGGCACCCGCAACTTGCTGGAGCAAAAAGGCCCGCAGGCGGTGGCTGACTGGATGAAGGCGCAGCGCCAGTTGCTGCTGACCGACACCACCATGCGTGACGGCCACCAATCGCTGCTGGCAACCCGGATGCGCTCGATCGACATGATCAAGGTCGCACCTGCCTATGCTGCTAATCTTAGCCAGTTGTTCTCGGTTGAATGCTGGGGCGGCGCGACCTTTGATGTGGCTTATCGATTCTTGCAGGAATGCCCTTGGCAACGACTGCGCGACCTGCGCGAGGCAATGCCAAACGTGATGACGCAGATGTTGCTGCGCGCATCTAATGGGGTCGGTTATACCAACTACCCCGACAATGTGGTGCAGTCATTTGTCAAACAGGCCGCAACCACTGGCGTTGATGTCTTCCGCGTTTTTGACAGCCTGAACTGGGTGGAAAACATGCGGATCGCCATGGATTCCGTGGTCGAGAGCGGCAAAATCTGCGAAGGCACCATCTGCTATACTGGCGACATGCTGGACCCCAACCGCGCCAAATATGACCTGAAATACTACATTGGCATGGCCAAAGAGCTGGAGAGTGCTGGCGCCCATGTTCTGGGCCTGAAAGATATGGCAGGCCTGCTGAAACCAGCGGCTGCTCGGATCTTAATCAAGGCACTGAAAGAAGAGGTCGGCCTGCCGATCCACTTCCACACCCATGACACCTCCGGCATTGCGGGCGCAACTATTCTAGCCGCCGCTGATGCAGGTGTAGATGCCGTGGACGCCGCCATGGATGCCTTCTCGGGCGGCACCTCACAGCCTTGTCTGGGCTCCATCGTCGAAGGTTTACGCAACACCGACCGTGACACCGGCATCGACATCAAAACTGTCCGCGAAATCTCAGAGTACTGGGAACAGGTTCGTGGTCAATACGCCGCCTTTGAAAGCGGGATTCAATCCCCCGCCTCCGAGGTCTACCTGCACGAGATGCCCGGCGGCCAGTTCACCAATCTCAAAGCACAGGCCCGCAGCCTGGGACTGGAAGAGCGCTGGCACGAGGTCGCACAGACCTATGCTGACGTGAACCAGATGTTCGGTGATATCGTCAAAGTGACCCCATCGTCCAAAGTGGTTGGTGACATGGCCTTGATGATGGTCAGCCAGGGCCTGACCCGCGCCGAGGTCGAAGATCCGGCAACGGACCTGTCCTTCCCCGACTCGGTCATCGACATGATGCGCGGCAATCTGGGCCAACCGCCGGGTGGCTTCCCCGATGCCTTCCTCAACAAAGTGCTGAAAGGAGAGGCCCCAAATCTGGAACGCCCCGGCAAGCATTTGGAAGCTGTCGATATCGAAGCCACCCGCGCCGATCTGAGTGCCGAACTGGAAGGCAAAGCCATCGATGACGAGGACCTGAACGGCTACCTGATGTACCCCAAAGTGTTCCTGGATTACATGGGCCGCCACCGCGCCTATGGTCCTGTCCGCGCTCTGCCAACCCAGACCTTCTTCTACGGCATGGAACCGGGTGACGAGATTGAGGCCGAGATCGACCCCGGCAAGACACTGGAGATCCGCCTGCAGGCCATCGGCGAAACCGACGAGAAGGGCGAGGTCAAAGTCTTCTTTGAACTCAATGGTCAGCCACGGGTAATCCGGGTTCCAAACCGTCTGGTGAAATCCTCAACCGAGGCCCGCCCCAAGGCCGAAGTCGGCAACGACAACCACTTCGGTGCGCCGATGCCCGGCGTCGTGGCCACCGTTGCCGTCCAAGCAGGACAGCAGGTTCACGAAGGTGATCTGTTGCTGACGATCGAAGCGATGAAAATGGAAACCGGCATCCACGCCGAACGCGACGCGGTGATCAAGGCGGTACATGTCCAACCCGGCACCCAGATCGACGCCAAAGACCTGCTGATCGAGCTGGAATAACGCCCGATCAAAAAACCACACAGGGAGCCACTATGTTCATGGTGGCTCCCTAGCTACATTTCTTTTTGCCAAAAATACTCCCGCCGGAGGCAGGGGCCAAGGGCCCCTTATCTACGTCGCTTCACAAAACTGCGATCCGCCTGTCCTTTCAGACAGCGCGGCACCACAGGAAATTCCTGACTTAGAAAATAGGCATAGGTGCCGTCTGGATACTCATCCGTGACCACTTGCGCACCATTACACTCGTCCAACGATCCGGACCCAACCCGATACTGATAATCCTGCACAAAGGCGCCATCATAGCGCCCGCCAGGCGCCGACCCTCCGGGGCGGTTGCCGGATTTCAAACGATAAGAACTGGTCATTTCCTGCACCTCGCCGCCGACTTTGGCGGTAATCGCATAGATAGGGAAGCCATCCGCCGCATAGCCAATCAACGGCGAAGCTTTATTCGAGGACCAACCCAACTGCTGCATCAGCCCCCAGGGAATCCCATGGTAATGATAGGCGCCGCTGGGCTGCACGTGGGCATAGTTTTGATCCAGTCCCAGTGTCACCGCCCCGCCCAAAGCCTCGTATTGCCAGCCAGACTGACGATTTCCTTGCCAAAATTCGGCCGCGGCCGGATCAAATGGCACGCCATTAACCGCCACTCCAAACAAGCCCGCCATGCCGTATGCCTTGGCAACCCGCGGCAATTGATCTGTGTCAGTGGAAAATTTGTAACTCTGTGCCGTTATCGAGTGAGGATTACCTCGGTTTGGAAACTGCCCAACCGCATGATTTGGAATGCCATTGGCGCGAATTTTGACCGTGTCCCCAGTTGCACGCAGCTTGACCTTGCTACCGCTCAGTTGCACCTGCGCCGCAACCAAATCCAAATCCTGCGCCTTGGTCTCGGTGTGTTTACGCATCGGTGGCCGCCCCTGCGCATCGCTTTGCAATACAAACCCCACCGTGATCATGCCGCCCAACGCGACCAGTTTGACAGTATCCGCAACTCGCATGGTAAAATCCTCCCCGGATATTTTTGTGATTGAAGGGTTTCACGCCGGGTCAGCCCAGTTCCGTCGCCCAGCCAGCAATGTTTTTTCAAACTCTCTGCGTTTTGCACTTGCGGCGCGGGCGTGAAATTCATATCTGAGCCCTCACCGACGGTATGCGGGCGTAGCTCAGGGGTAGAGCATAACCTTGCCAAGGTTAGGGTCGAGAGTTCGAATCTCTTCGCCCGCTCCATCGGTCAAACGGACAGGGTCGCCTTAGGGCGGCCCTTTCGCATTTATGGCTCAGGCTCTAGTGTGATGGCTTGCGGGGAATCAGCTTCGTCGCTAAGAACAGAGCAAGAACGCCATAATGGCGACGCATTAAACGACGAGGTAGTATGCTGACATCGGTAGAACTCTGCGCAGGTGCGGGCGGTCAGGCCTTGGGTCTGGAAAAAGCCGGATTTGATCACACTGCGCTGGTCGAGATTGACAAGCACTGCTGCGCCACCCTGCGCCACAACCGTCCCGACTGGAATGTGCTGGAAGAAGATGTGCGCCTGTTCAAAGAACGCGCCGCCGATTTTGCTGGCATCGACCTGTTGGCAGGCGGTCTGCCCTGCCCACCGTTTTCGGTGGCCGGCAAACAGCTGGGCGAAAAGGACGAGCGTAATCTGTTCGACGACGCATTGGACATTGTCGATTCCACCCGCCCCAAGGCGGTGATGATCGAAAACGTACGCGGCTTTCTGGATGCTGTGTTTCTGGACTATCGCGAAAAGCTGAAGAAACAACTGGGCAAGCTCGGCTACACAACCGACTGGCGGCTGCTCAATGCCTCGGACTATGGCGTGCCACAACTGCGCCCGCGTGTGGTGATTATTGCGCTGCGCAAGGAGTACAACGACCAGTTCTGCTGGCCCGACCCGCTGCCACACAATCCGGCCACCGTTGGCGAGACCCTGATCGACCTGATGAAGGCACGCGGCTGGCGTGGTGCCGAGGACTGGATGAAACAGGCCAACGAGATTGCCCCCACTATCGTTGGCGGCTCCAAAAAACACGGTGGTCCTGATCTGGGTCCAACCCGGTCGCGCAAGGCCTGGGCCTCGCTGGGGGTTGAAGGTCGCACCATCGCGCCCGAAGCCCCAGATCCGTTCCACAACGACATGCCGCGACTGACCGTGCGCATGGTGGCCCGTCTTCAGGGCTTTCCGGACGACTGGCATTTCACCGGGGCCAAAACCAATGCTTATAAACAAGTTGGTAACGCCTTTCCGCCGCCTGTGGCTCAGGCCGTTGCGACCCAACTAAAGGCTGCCATTGCCAAGCCGAATCTGCATGTCGTGCGGGCCTGAACTGATGCACAAAGAACCGCGCCTGACCTTGGGGAGGCGCGAAGCGCCTTCTCCGTTTTGCCGGAGGCAAACCTTTGGTTTGACGGGGGAAGGTCAGGCGCGGTTCGGCCTATCGGTCGAACCAAAGACCCAACAATGAAAAAGACCATCCCACCCAGCCTGATCCAACCCGGCCATCCAGATCACGATCTCCTGTCATCCCTGCAAACTGAAATCACTGCCCGCGCTGGCGGCGCGTTGGCATTGGCGGATGACTTCCCCGCCATGCTGCGCACTTGCATAGATGACGTCATCATGACCCCCAAAACCGGACGCCGCTGCTATGAAGAGCTGGAAAAGACCGAAAAGACCTATATCGGCACTCGCGTTGAAATCGAACTGCGCGCCCTGCTGCGCCTGAAACGCGGCAAACTGGATACGGTGATTCTGGACCAAGACGTCGACATCAAAAACACCATGGGCAGCAACTGGATGATCCCAACCGAGGCGGTAGATCACGTTTGTATGCTGGTCGCCGCTGATGAGGTCCGCGCCCGCTGCTATCTGGGCCTTATTGTCGCCCGACGTGACTATTTGACCGCCGGACAGAACAAAGACGCCAAAAGGTCCATCTCCGCTGACGGTTTCCAGCATATCCTGTGGTTGCTGTGCGATCACCCCTACCCGGCCAACTTCTGGCGCACGGTGAACGAGGACGTGGTCGAGCAGATCTTTGCCTGCGACACCGGCAATGCCCGCATCGCCAATCTGTTCCGCGCCATCCAAAACCGCCCGATCACCCGCGAAGTGGTCGAGGCAGTGGCAATGCAAAAGGATTTCATGCGGCGGGTGCGCTCGGACAAGGGACGCGGTGCGCGCGATCTGTTGGAACGGGACGGTGTGCTGTTGTTGCAGGGCCAGCTGCACGGGCAGCTGATCAAAGCGATGGACCTGCCCCATTGCTCGCCTGCTGAGTTTATTTCCTGCCGTCCGGCAACGGTTCTACAACACCGCATGGCGGCGCAGGCCGGTTTCAATCTGCCAGAGGTAGCGGGATAATCCGCAATTCTTCATCCGCGACAAGTTTTTCCATTTTACCTCTTGCGGCGCGGGCCGGGAAATTCTATTCAGCGCCTCACCAACGGAATGCGGGCGTAGCTCAGGGGTAGAGCATAACCTTGCCAAGGTTAGGGTCGAGAGTTCGAATCTCTTCGCCCGCTCCAGTTGGATCATCCCGCACAGGATGGAAATCGAAAGGCCGCCTTAGGGCGGCCTTTTCGCGTTTCTACCTGTAATAATCATCTCACAAGAAATCTCATCATCCGGCTGCTTTCCCTCTTGCGGCGCGGGTCTGGAAACCCTATTCAGCGCCTCACCAACGGATTGCGGGCGTAGCTCAGGGGTAGAGCATAACCTTGCCAAGGTTAGGGTCGAGAGTTCGAATCTCTTCGCCCGCTCCAGTTGGACCATCCCACACAGGACGGAGATCGAAAGGCCGCCTTAGGGCGGCCTTTTCGCCTTTTCACGGTGCTCTTATCAATCTTTAGAACTTTTGATCAAATTCCTTTGACGCGACGCAGGAAACCATCCAATCCTGTTTCCAACCAAGCGCGTCACAACAGGAGTTCCAGCATGGCCCCCGTCATCTATCCCACCACCAACTTCACCGCCATCGAACAACTGTGTCTGGAGCGTGGCGAGGGAATCTATGTCTATGACACCGACGGCAAGCAATACATCGAAGGACTGGCTGGCCTGTGGTGTACCTCGCTGGGCTACAGCAACACCGAGGTCATCGACGCCATCACCAAGCAGCTGAACACCCTGCCGTTCAGCCACACATTCGGCGGCAAAACCCACGCGCCGATCATGGAACTGGCCGATAAGCTGCGCGCTATGGTGCCGATCGAAGACGCATATTTCTTCTTTGGCAACTCAGGTTCTGACGCCAACGACAGCCATTACAAGATGCTGCGTTACTACTTCAACGCCATCGGCAAGCCGGAAAAGCGCAAGATCATCACCCGCGAGCGTGGCTATCACGGGGTAACTGTTGCGGCAGGCTCGCTGACCTCCCTGCCCGCCAACCTGGCCCACTTCGATGCTCCGCTCGAGGCCTTGGGTGTCTTGCGCACAGAATCGCCGCATTATTATACCAACCGCAAAGGCAACGAGACCGAAGCGCAGTTTGTTGATCGCATCATCAATAGCCTGGAAGAGCAGATCATTGCCGAGGGCCCTGACACCATCGCGGCAATGATTGTCGAGCCGATCACTGGAGCCTCTGGTGTGATCGTGCCGCCCGCAGGCTACTATGAGAAACTGCAGGAAGTGCTGCGCAAATATGACATTCTGGTCTGGGCGGATGAGGTGATTACTGGCTTTGGTCGTACTGGCAACGACTTTG
>Ga0209292_1007274_pt1 | contig 10584 bp, 4 predicted proteins | sample GOMGulsemesocosm_2_FD_184634 | JGI IMG/M metagenome (GOLD analysis project Ga0209292, IMG submission 184634) | Methane-oxidizing microbial communities from mesocosms in the Gulf of Mexico - GOM9C Gulf of Mexico (SPAdes) (version 2) | ecosystem: Environmental > Aquatic > Marine > Cold seeps...
AGGCAGAGTATGTGACGTGTAGCTGGCTACTCGAACAGACGATAACGTAGACTAAATTTCAAACAAGTGCTGCCCTTTAGGGTTCATTTAAAACAAATTTACTCATTGTTGCTCACTTTTTTAATAGAATGACTATGATACAAAGCTCGCGTCGCGATTAAATCCGTTTTAAATTGAATAAACTTTAACCCTGAAAGATCAACAGCCCCTAAGCTTTTATGGTTATTTTCTAAGTATCAAAGAGCCTTCATAGGCTCTTTTTTTATTGATAATTTTTAGCGAAATACCCGTATATATACCCGTCACCATTCAAGATGCATGTTTCAGAGCGATTGAGCGATTTCAATTCAAGGCGCAATGATGAAGGAATGGTTATTCCCTTCTAAGTCACTGCAACGAAGAAGTGGTATTGCTAAAACGCTTCTATGATGGGTTTAAAATGCCTTTATGCTGCCGTAAATAATCAAAACATAGAGTGACTATGTTGGAATTATTTTCCTTGCCTAAAGGCATTTTAATTCCCACTGAAATCGAGCACTTTGAATGGTAACGGGTATAAGATAGAATAGCGCGATTAGAGCACCATTAATAAAACTAGAAACACTCACAGGTAATCCTCATGTCAAAAGTTGTACTAGCCACTGGAAATCAAGGTAAAGTTAAAGAATTAGCCCATTTACTGGCTGATCAATCGATCGAAATAGTACCTCAAAGTGAGTTTGATGTGCCTGAAGTGGCCGAAACAGGCACTACCTTTGTAGAAAATGCCATTATTAAAGCCCGTCATGCGGCTAAAATCACTGGTCTACCCGCTATTGCTGATGACTCTGGTCTGGAAGTAGATGCGCTTAATGGTGCACCCGGCGTTTATTCAGCGAGGTACGCGGCAGATATCATAGAAGGTAAGGTTAGTGATGATGATAATACCAACAAGTTACTTGCTGCGTTAATTAATACTCCTGATGAGCAAAGAACAGCTCGTTTTCACTGTGTATTGGTTTACATGAAACATGAAAATGATCCAACTCCAATTATTTGTCACGGAGTGTGGCAAGGCAGTATTTCAAGAAATAAGCAAGGTGAACAAGGCTTTGGTTACGATCCTGTTTTTTGGCAAAACGATTTACAAATGTCTTCCGCGCAATTATCACGTGAAGTGAAGAATACATTAAGTCACCGTGGTCAGGCATTAGCAAAGTTAGTTGAAAAACTAGCTATGACTGCATCCTAACGTGAATTGAGCCTTTTAACTATGTTAGATACCTTAGAAAACCAGCCTCTTTCACTTTATATCCATATTCCATGGTGTGTGGAAAAATGTCCCTATTGTGACTTTAATTCCCACGCCGTTAAAAGTGCAATTCCCGAGCAAGATTATGTGACAGCCTTGATTGCCGACCTAGATGCCGATATAGAACGTTTTGGATTAACTGAACGTGCTTTACACTCAATATTTATTGGTGGTGGAACGCCAAGTTTATTTTCTTCCGACTCAATTAAAAGCATAATAAAACAAACCCTTAGTCGCTTTTCTCATGAAGATGATATAGAAATCACCCTAGAGGCAAATCCTGGTACTGTTGAAGCCGATAAGTTTATTGGTTTTTTTAATGCGGGTGTTAATAGACTTTCTATCGGTGTGCAAAGTTTCTCCTCAGATAAGTTAATTAAACTTGGCCGAATTCATGATAGTGGTCAAGCTAAAACTGCTGCAAAATTAGCAACAGAAAGTGGCGTGACAAGTTTTAATTTAGACTTAATGCATGGTTTACCCAACCAGTCAGTCGATGACGCACTTGATGATTTAAAAACAGCTATCAGCCTCAACCCTAACCATATTTCTTGGTATCAGTTAACCATTGAACCCAATACCATTTTTCATTCTAAACCACCTAAGTTACCTGTAGATGATATTTTATGGGAAATTCAAGACCAAGGCGTAAAACTACTTAATGATGCAGGTTATCAGCAGTATGAAATTTCTGCTTACGCTAAACCCGGCTACCAATGCCAGCATAATTTAAATTATTGGCAATATGGTGATTACCTTGGCATTGGCTGTGGAGCTCATGGGAAAATCACCGATAGTCGAACCCAGAAAATAATGAGAACGATTAAAGTAAAACACCCTAAAGGTTATTTAGATACCAGCCGTGATTACTTAGACCAATTATCAGAAGTTGATGAAAAAGAACGCCCTTTTGAGTTCATGATGAATCAACTAAGGCTGCACAGTACTTTTAGTCTAAAACATTTCCAAACGAGCACTGGGTTGGGTATAGAGACAGTACTACCACAGCTTGCTCTGGCTAAGAATAAAGGCCTTATGGAAAATGAAGTCATAGGAAATAATGAATATTGGCATGTCACTAAAACGGGGCAAAGATATTTGAATGACTTATTGGAAATCTTTTTATGACCGAGTCCTATTCACCTAACTTAAAGTCAGCACAAGCTAGTTATGTAGAAGATAATGATGAACAAGTTAGCCATGAACAAAAGCAGCTTGATATAGTTTTTATGCAAAGAGCCTTTGAATTGGCACAACAAGCAGAGCAGCATGATGAAATACCTGTTGGTGCTGTGGTTGTTTATCAAGGAAAGATCATAGCTGAAGGTTTTAATCAATCGATTATGCTAAACGACCCTTCAAGTCATGCTGAAATGAATGCCATTAGACAAGCAGGTGCATATCTCAATAATTACCGCCTGCTTGACTGTACTTTATATGTCACCCTTGAGCCCTGCCCTATGTGCGCAGGTTTATTGGTACATAGTAGAATAAAACGTTTAGTTTATGCTAGTGCAGATCTAAAAACAGGTGCCGCAGGTAGTGCTTTAAACTTAACAAATAGCCCACAATTAAACCACCAAATAGTAGTCAATCCTGGTGTAATGCAAGAAGATTGCAGCCAACTATTATCAGCATTTTTTAAGCGCCGTAGAAAAGAAAAAAAACAAGCTAAACAGGCCGCTAAAAATGTCTAATTTTAAGCATTAAAAAATATCACTTAGGTCACAGCTTAAAAACAACCGCAATTGATGGCGAATACTCACTGCTGTGCTAACTTATAAGTATCCCTGCTTATTAAGTCTTTATATATGTCCCAATTTTATTTCATCATTAATAATCTAATAAGCACTTAAATCATCACTGATTCATGGAAAGACACATATGTCGGCTTATATTGCTAACAATACCGAACAATTATCTATTGATAAATCAGCGCCTAAACAATCATATCAAGTGCCACAATTGACTAAAACAAAGAAATTTTTTTTAGTCACCGTTATTGTACTTTGCCTACTACCCATAACATTTAACCTATTCGGTTTTAGCTTTGCTTCAGTTATTACGCCACTTAATAGCAGTGAGCCCATAGTAGCTAACCATTTGTTTCATGCTCTTTCTGGGGCTATTCAGCACACCTTGTTAGAGTGGTCAGCGGTAGTATTAGCGCTGCTGACTTTTGTTTTAGCACTGGTGCACTATCGGATTCATCGAGACATTGCCATCCCAATAATGGGCATGGCAATTTTTTGTGCTGGCTCAGTTGATGCATTTCACACACTAGCAGCCACCAGAATTATTTCAGCAGAAGCTGCAAATACTGATTTCATTCCTTTTACTTGGGCTTTATCACGTATATTCAATGCCACTATTATGATTATTGGCACCCTAATTTGTTTTGTACTTTACGCTAGGAACAAACAAGCTGATTTAAATGAACTGAATGATAAAGAGACAGTAAAACACAGCATAAAAGATTATAAAATATTGGCAGTTATTGGACTTTGTTTTTTAAGTTTTGCCTATCTATCCGTGCACATTGCCGCTAATAGTAATCACTTACCACAAACCATGTTTAAACAAGCCCTAATTACTCGCCCATATGATGTATTACCGTTAGGACTTTTTATTTTTGCTGGTAGTCTATTTATCAACTTATACAAACAACTCCCTTCAATAGCTAAGTATGGTTTATTGCTAAGTGTTATTCCTGAAGTTACCACACAACTGCATATGGCCTTTGGCTCCACCGCCCTATTTGATAACCACTTTAACATTGCCCATAGCTTGAAAATTATTGCATATAGCTGTGCTTTTTTGGGTTTACTTTTTGATTTAAAAGCAACATCAATGAATGGAGTAAGCCAAAGTAGCACTCAATCAACAGCCCAAGAAAAACTAGATAAACAAGGTAAGTTATTAGATATTGGCCATGCCCGACTCCCCATTAGCATGCAAATACCTATTGCTGCTTTTGCTTTAGTATTAAGTGTATCTACTCTGGTGAGCTTTTTATTCTATTTTGAAACAGAGCGTTTATTAACCCAACAAGCAAGCAACGAGGTTGCTATAGAAAGTAACCTAGTAGACCCCATCATTGAGCAACTATACAGCCAAGCTAATTCTGATATTTTATTTTTGAGTAGAACTCCCCCAATTCAGGGCATGATTGAGTCACTCAAAAAAAATGATACGCATAATTATCAATTATGGAAAAATAGGATAGAACAAATATTCAGTGAGTTTCTTATTAATAAAGAGTTCGATTATCAGATTCGTTATATAGGTGTTGCCAATAATGGCCTAGAATTAGTTAATGTTCGTAATACTCATAATGATCGCCAAAGCATCATTATACCAACATCTCGTTTACAGCAAAAATTAACTAGCCCCTACTTCAAAGTAACTATAGATAAGGACCCCGGGCAAGTCTACTTTTCAAAAATAGAATTAGCAAAAAATAATGGCAAAATTGAACAGCCAAACAGAGCTGTTTTAAGGGTAACCACACCTATATATGATCAAAACTCAGGTGAAGTATTTGGTCTTATCATTATTAATTTAGATTTTGGCCGTTTTGTTGAACGCTTAAAAACAAAAGAGTTAAGCCAACTCTCGTTTTACTTAACCAACGAAGAAGGTGATTTTGTTTCACACCCTGACAACAGTAAATCCTTTGGTTTTGATTTACAGCAAAGGTACTTAATACAAGACGAATTCCCTCAGCTACAAACAGCTATCAGTGAACAATTAGTCACGTTTCCTCTCAATACCGTCACTCTTAATGATCATAAATATCACGGCCATTTTCAACAGATAAATTTAAAACGCTTTGATAACATTCACCAACTTAACTTATTGATATTAAAAGACAGCACAGATATAGAACAAACGCTATCAGCTTATAGAATGCGCAGCTTATTACTGGGTAGTTCATTGGCGCTTATAGCCCTAGCCATAGCAACTTTTGCAGCAAGGCATATTGCCACGCCATTACAGCAAATGAGCCATAGTTTAGAAAACTATGGTAAATCTAATCAACTGAGTGAACTGCCTATACAAAGTAGCAGTGAAGTTGGCGTGCTAGCGCGAAGCTTTAGTAATTTATTTTCCCAAATGCAGTTTGCCTTACATGAACAAGAGCGCTCTGCATTATTAGCGAAACAAAGTTCAGAACAAATAAATGCCATATTTTCAAGTGCTGCAGAGGGATTTATTACCATAAATGAACGAGGAAGTATTATCTCTTTCAACCAAGCAGCACAAATAATGTTCGGTTACAGTGAAAAGGAAGTGATCAGTAAAAATATTAATATATTAATGCCACATAATGAAAGCATCAAACATGATGGTTATCTTAGTAACTATAAAAATACAGGGATCGCCAGTATTATAGGTGTTGGAAGGAAACTACAGGGACAAAGAAAATCAGGAGAAACGTTTCCCATTCATTTAGCTATATCAAAAGTAACCAATGAGCAAGGCGTCGTTTTTACCGGTATTATCCGCGATATATCAAAAGAGGCGCAACTGGAGTTAGATCAAGAAAAAAATCAACACGCGCTAATGGAAGTGAACGAACGTATCAGCCTAGCAACGGATGCAGCAAGTATAGGTATTTGGCAATATGAAATAGCCAGTGAGAAGCTAACGTGGGATAAATGGATGCATAAAATTTATGCTATCTCGCCCAAAGACTTTACAGGAAACCTTCAAGACTGGCAGAGCATTGTTCATCCCGACGATATTGAGCTTGCTAACCAAACATTTATTACCGCCATTGAGAATAAATCAAATATTGATAATCAGTTTAGAATTATTACTCCTACTGGCATAATAAAACATATCAAAGTGATGGCGCTAGTAAAAGTAGACAATCAGGGTAATGCAGTGCAAGTAATAGGAGTTAACTTTGATATTACCGAGCGAATACTGGTTGAACAAGAGCATATTGCCGCGAAAGAATTAGCTGAGGACACCGCTCGACATAAAGCTGAATTTCTTGCCAGTATGAGCCATGAGATCCGTACACCGATGAATGGGATCCTTGGAATGCTAGGGCTCCTACTTAGAAATGATTTAAGTGAAGAGCAGATGCACCGCGTTTCATTAGCAAACTCAAGCGCAGAGGCATTACTTAGTTTGATAAATGATATTCTAGACTTTTCTAAAGTCGAAGCAGGAAAGTTGGATTTAGAAATAATTGATTTTGACTTAAGAACCTTACTTGGGGAGTTTAGTGAATCGCTTGCTTTAAAAGGCCAAGAAAAAAATATTGAAATAATTCTTGATAATAGAGGCATTCAGCAAAGTCATGTCAAAGGTGATCCTGGCCGTATTAGACAAATTCTTAATAATTTAACCGGTAATGCGATTAAATTTACCGAAAAAGGTGAAATTGTCATCGCAGCATCGCTAGAGGAACATGGCGGTCAGTTAACTTTAGAATGTAGTATTACCGACACTGGTATAGGGATCCCACAAGATAAAATATCAACCTTGTTCCAGTCTTTTACGCAAGTAGACGCTTCTACCACCAGAAAATATGGTGGTACGGGATTAGGCCTTGCTATTTGTAAGCAGCTTTGCCAATTAATGCAGGGCGATATTAAAGTTACCAGTGTATTAGGGCAAGGCTCAAACTTCTCTTTCATTATTAATTTAGAAAAAAGTGAACAAGCACAAACTGTCATACCTAACGTAGATATTAATGATGTAGCTATGTTAATTGTTGATGATAATACTACCAATCGATTAGTATTAAAGGCGCAGCTAGAGCACTGGGGCGCCGTAGTGTATGAAGCCGATGGCGGCTTATCTGCTTTAGCTTTACTCGAAAGTAATAGAGTAAATAAAAGTCAGAGCGACATAAAAATGGCTTTTTTTGATATGTACATGCCCCAGATGAATGGCGCAGAGTTGGCTAAAAATGTTAAAAACAATCAAAATCTAAAAGATATAAAGTTAGTGATGATGACCTCTATGGCTGCCCGTGGTGATGCCAACCACTTTAAAGGCCTGGGCTTTGCTGCCTATTTTCCTAAACCAGCTATTACAAAAGATTTGTTTAAAACTTTAAATATCTGCTTGTCAGAATCACTTTTACAGGACTCCCCCTTGATAACTCACCATTACCTAAAAGAAATAAAACCTATAGACGCGGATATTAACAATACTGATTTTAGCCAATGCAAGTTACTCTTAGTAGAAGATAACCGTATTAATCAGGAAGTGGCTCGCCATATTCTTGCTGAATTTGACATAATTCCTGACGTTGCTGTTAATGGCTTAGAAGCATTAGCTCATATACAAGCTTCTGAGGGAGAGGTGCCTTACGATATAATATTGATGGATTGCCAAATGCCCCAGATGGATGGCTATCAAGCTACAGCGGCCATCCGTAATGGTGAGGCAGGAGAGGATAATAAAGCGATAACTATTATAGCCATGACCGCCAATGCAATGAAAGGTGACAGAGAGAAATGTTTAGCCGCTGGCATGACAGATTATTTAAGTAAACCTATCGATCCGATAAAAATTAAAGCCAAGCTATCTCAGTACTTTGAAGTAGCAAATAAAAGTGAACTTGCCCCCCCTCCAGCTATTCCTTTAGAAGTGATAGCTGAGATTAACGTATCAGATGAAGAGCCAGTAATAACGGATACGACAGAGCCAGAACAACAGGTTACTTGGCACAGGCAAGAGTTTAATAAACGCTTAAATAACAATGAGGTAATTCAGCAGAAACTTATTGAGTTATTTTTAGAGGAAACACCTAAACAACTCAATGAATTAACAAAGAGTATCACTCAAAAAAATAAGACTCTACAACATGAAATTAGCCATAAAATTCAGGGTATGTCAGCAAACCTAAGTGCTAAAGCATTATTACAGCATACCAAGGACTTTAATCAATATGTTAAGGAGCCTGAGCCCGTTCAAGATAAAGTAGAGGCCTTATTCCAAGCCATTGAATTAAGTTACCAAACACTTGAGCAAGAGTTAAAAGAATCACTCAGTGAAAAACTTATCGATAGTTAAATTATGAACTAAAACACTCTGATTAGCCTGCTTAAATTTGATATGACAGGCATATTAAGGTATTAATAGGCCTGCTAAAAACAGCAAAATAATAATAATAAAGAAAAGCTAAAGGTTTATACCAATTCCAATAAGTTTATTCCCCCTCAGCGAGAGTTAAAAGACTTAGAGGCAAGGCATTGATTGAAGGTAATGGTTATTCCCTTATCAAAATCAATAACGCTGCATATGAGCCTTTTAAACTCGCCCTTTGGGAACTTTCCAGCGATATGATAACTGCACAGAATTTCTTTCATATAGAATAACTATACGCAAAAAATTCTATTTGTTCTCAAACCGCTGGCAAGCTCTGAATGGGAACTAACTTAATGGACTTGGTATTACTTCACATGATCAAACGTATTCTGCCCATTTATCATACGGGTTGGTTTTATCTACTGCTATTATTCTGGGGTTTTAGCTTTTGGTATGTTTCTATTGGCGGTCTAAATTCATTAAATCAGTTGAATATGCATTGGCTAAATCAGTTTAAAGAAAGCAGTGTATCGCCACAAGAAAGTACGATATTAAAATCCGCCGATATTTTAACGTTACAATCGCCATTTAATGAGTCGGACATAACATCGTTCACGACACTTTTATCATATCATCCCAATAGTCAGCTAGTCTTTTTGGGGAAACAATCTCCAATATTTATGGAGAAACTTACTCAGTACCTACAATTAACACCACGTAGAAATAAAATTATAATCGACTCTGAACAAATCACCTCGGGGGCATTGTTAAAACCTCACACCACAATGGTTTTTACCTCGTTGCTCAATTGGCTACGCTTTGCATCTACACCTAATAAAGACATCTTACGCTCACCATATTTTACTTATACGCCTTTTCTGCAAAATGAACGAAACAGTATGCCTTTGCTATGGCACCAACAAGGGAAAACGTATCTCACCTTACCAGGGGAAGTATTTAGACAGTTAAATCCCGCCACCGAATTACTTATCAAACAAAACTGGCAATTAAGTTTACTAAACCAAGACTCCTCTTCAGCGATCCAAAAATTACCCTTAGGCTTTTTTGGTGAAATATTTATTTCAGAAAAATCACTCTCTGCCGATAAAATAAATCAGAAGACATCTGTCTCTAATTCATCTAAATTACTGCCGTTAAGTCTGTATATTCAGCGACATGATTCAACTTCTAATACTCACCATGAATACAAAGTCATCATAGTTACTGATAATCAAGGCTCTAATGAGAAAATACTCAAACCAATATTCAACAAATTGCTTCAACAAGATTTTTTATATCAAAGCCTATTAGTTATTATATTTACGTGGCTGCTCTTATTTTTAGGCATCGCTTTAATTTGGTTCATACGCCAGTTATCCTCAAAACAACAATTAGTCAGTGTACTTAGTTATATGTTGCTCCTATTTATTTTTCAATATGTGATGTTTAACCAGCAACAGTGGCTTGAAGTCACCCCAATAATAATGACAATAATAGGTACTTGGCTATTGCTCTTTTTATATCAAAAAGAATATAAGCTATTTTTAGTTGCATTGAATTATCAAGCCCCTTTGAACAATAGTCACCGACCTACGCCATTAATAAATCAAAATAGGACCTTACGGGAAAGCCCTCTCTCATCAACAGCAAAAAATGAATATGAACAAACACTAAAAATCGTTGATAACTCAATTCGAAATCAAAATACAATGAGTAATCATCCGAGTGTTGATAGCTTTGGTCGCTATCAAGTAGAAGGTATTTTAGGAAAAGGGGCAATGGGCATTGTTTATCAAGGTGTAGATCCTAAAATAAACCGTCATGTCGCAATAAAAACACTGCAATTGAGTGACGACGTAGACTCTCCTGAGTTTGGTGAAACTAAGCAGCGATTCTTTAGAGAGGCACAAACTGCTGGAGGGTTAAGCCATTCAAATATAGTCACGATTTATGATGTTGGTGAAGATAATCATTTAGGTTACATCGCCATGGATTTACTTACTGGCGCACCTTTGTCATTATTTACCCAACCGGAACAATTACTACCTACGCCTTTGGTTTATCAATTATTAATTCAGATAACAGATGCCTTAGAATATGCCCATAACCAAAATGTTGTGCATCGAGACATCAAACCAGCAAATATTATTTACGATGATGATTTACTAAAAGTTACCGTGACTGACTTTGGCATAGCCTACGTCAGTGATAACAGTAAAACACGTACAGGCATTATT
>Ga0209292_1007287_pt1 | contig 10573 bp, 8 predicted proteins | sample GOMGulsemesocosm_2_FD_184634 | JGI IMG/M metagenome (GOLD analysis project Ga0209292, IMG submission 184634) | Methane-oxidizing microbial communities from mesocosms in the Gulf of Mexico - GOM9C Gulf of Mexico (SPAdes) (version 2) | ecosystem: Environmental > Aquatic > Marine > Cold seeps...
GTGATTTAACGCTCTTCTCCCTTTGCCGGGGATTGCCCTGATCCCCGGCTTTTTTCTTACCCTTCTTCCAATATCCCAACTATGACCAAGATGATCTTTCCAGTTAACCTGAACCTCTGAAGATTTCACTATTAAAAAACGATGCATTGAAATCACCAAGGCATTAAAGAGCGCGAGGCGGACTAAACTCCTTGGCATTCAGTTGCTCAGCTCCAACGCGGACATTAAGGTTTTTTGTTTTTGGGTGGGCTATTTTGACTGGGTTTAAGGCCCATTAAATCCAGTAACCGCTCGGTCATGTACTAGCAAGATTAGGTCTACCCATCCGTGCTCAATGGCGCCTCGTCAGGGACTGAGGTAATCCCCCCATAAATGCATCATGGTCAAAAATGGAGGGATTACCACACCAGCGGGCGACCCCAGAGAGGACGCCAGCAGCGACGGCAAAATCATCCCGATGAACTAGTCTTATGCTATCCAACCAGTGAGTTTTCCATGTTATTTCCCCAGCCATTCTCGCCTGACACGCTTGGCGCCACAGCGGCCTTTAAACCAATACAGGGTTGTCTTGCCCTGCTTACCTTACTGCTTTGCACACAGGCTCTGGCCGAGCCGACCACTATATTCGCTGGGCCCCACACACCCACAGGTCCCGAGATAAGTGCATCCTTACAGCAACACAAGTTGAGTGCCGACAGTCTGAAGGTCTGCATTGAACCGGTAAAGCTCAATAGCGGCTTTAACGCGGCCCGCGGCGAGGCACCCAAGGTGCTCAAAGCCGCCGTGGTGGCCGCGGCGGCAGCCATAGGCTACCAAGTTGAATTTGTTGAGCAGCCCTGGCTGCGCTGCCTGTTTATGGTTAAAAATAACTTGCTCGACGGTTTAATCGCCACCGTCTGGCAGGCCGAGCGCAATGCCTGGATGCAATTTCCACTGACGGCCGAAGGTACTCTCGACAACAATCGCCGCGTCTGGCGCAGTGACTACCCGATTTATGTGGCCAAGGGTTCAACCCTGAACTGGGACGGGCAAAACTTCAGCGGTATACAAAACGGCATAGGCTGCCCGCTGGGCTACCACCTGGCCACTCAATTAAAATCACTAGGGGTGCTCAAAAGCGGCGTTAATACCACCACCGAAGGTCTTGCACAGGTCGCCCAAGGTTCTCTGGATGCGTTTATCACGGAAGCGTCCATCGCTCAGGCGCACATAGAAGCCCTAGGTCTAAAAGGACAGCTGCAGCCATTGCCCGAAGTGTTTACAACCAAGGATGTGTTTATTCCCCTCTCCCACCAGTTTTATACCAATAACACAAAAGCCGCCGAACAATTTTTTACGCACCTGGCCGAGCAGTACCGGCTGCGGGAATAATCACGGCAGCAAACCACACCCTCTAAGGCGAGAGTAAAAACCGACAAAAACGATCCGTGGTCATGCCTCGTACATCTACCCTTCCTGTCGTTCTGGTTTGCCAATAACATTTCTTATAAGCCTATCAATTTTTAATTAGACCAGCATGAATCGTCACGAGATCTTGGGTGTTCGACAAAATTTTTATTTATAAAGAGTAGAGCCTGTGAAGTTGTGTAGAGCGCTTGTTCACGACACAGGCGAGCGCAAGAAAAATTGATGACCGCGATTAATAACTGGAGGAAACTATTGAAAGAAAGACTTGCTGAATGGCATACAGTATTTTTGTCAGAAGAGATGTTATATCCGCTGTGGTGTGATTAATCAAAAGCCTCGTGAACAGAGGCTCTCGATTAAACTGCCCATCCACCCCGATTCGATAACCGGCAATAACAAGTGCGTAATCGCCTGAAGGCCCCACCGGGGGAGCCCTCAAACAAGCACCTGCTGTTGGTACAGCTGAATGTTTTAAACGTTGGCAGAGCGCCAACGCTGTTATTTAAAAACCCTTGATCGGATTAACCAGCGATAGCCGCCAACTTCTCAGTGATAATCGCCTTGGCATCGTTAGCAATAGACGTTACCACTTCTTCACAGCTAGGGATTTCTTTAATCAGTCCGCCACTCATCCCCCAGGTTACCATTCCCGCATTAACTTCGCCGGAGGCCCAGGCTTTCTCTTGGTTTTTACCACTTACATATTGATGGATATCGCCGAACTCACCGCCTGAATTTTCAATTTCCTGTACCTTAACGGCAATATCGTTTTTAAATACGCGCGCAGTATTTTTAAATTTACGGAAAATCAGCGAGGTATCGGTTTCTTTCATGCCGACAATAGCTTGCTTGATATTCTCATGTACCGGAGCTTCCTGAGTTGCCAAGAAGCGAGTTCCCATATTGATACCGTCTGCACCTAATGCCAGGGCCGCTGCCATCCCACGGCCATCGGCGATACCGCCAGAAGCCAAGATAGGAATGTTCAGCTGATCGGCTGCTGCAGGAATCAATACCAGCCCTGGGATATCTTCTTCTCCGGGATGACCAGCGCATTCAAAGCCATCGATGCTGACCGCAGCCACACCAATTTTTTGGGCCTTCACAGCATGGCGTACCGCAACACACTTGTGGATCACTTTAATGTCGTTGGCGTTGAATTTTTCCATGAACGGCTCGGGACTGCGTCCGGCTGTCTCAACAATTTTTACGCCGCTGGCGCAGATCACATCCACGTAATCATCGTAGTTAATTTCTGTAGCCACAACACCCACGGTCAAGTTCACCGCGAAAGGTTTGTCGGTAAGCGACTGGCATTTTTCTATTGCGGTCTTTAGCAGCTCAGGGGTTGGGCAGCTCAGGGCGGTCATAATGCCAAGACCGCCGGCATTGGAAACGGCAGCCGCCAGTTCAGCGGTACCAACGCGCATCATACCGCCACAAACGATAGGGTATTGGATGCCGAGTAATTCAGTGATACGAGTTTTCATGATTTATCCTTCAATTGTGGGTTGCTGGTGATATCTATCGACGGCTTGGTAAATTAAGCCTGCTCAATGGCCTGCCAGGAAACCTGTTTGTTTACTCTGTGATCCTTGGTATACGGTGCTTTAGATGTGCTAAAAGCACCCTCTAAATACTTGTAAGACTAGGATGTCGTGTACTTATTATGTGCAACTACAGCGCTTAGATGAATGACCGAGATAAACAGATTGGTTGATACTTTATAACAATTTCAGTCGGTAATATGGAATACTAAGGGCCTGTGGGTTACAGAATAAGTGGCTAGGAGTCAGTCAGAACTTGAGAAAATACTATGTGGAAAAGTGGAAGTTGAGCTAACTTATGCGAAAAACCGACAAAAAGACCCTATCCTTCAGCATTTCCTTTATACAGATGGCTATGTCAAAAACGTCTCTGGATTCGACAGAGATAGATGCCTTGTTGTCTGAGTGTCGCATTCCCAAGGCGCTATTGCAGGTGGCGGATGCTCGGGTAACCTTGGAACAGTTGGCCAGATTTACAAGCTCTCTGGTACTGGCTTCGGGTGATGAGATGTTGGGCCGTAGTAAAGGGGTCTTACCATTGGGGAGCCGATCACTTCTGATGAATTGGCTGGTAACAGCTAAAACCATGGAGCAGGTACTTGAGCGTCTGCAGAATTTTCACCAAATAGTGGACAAGGGGGTCGGTTTTCATACCGAGCTTGATGATCAGCAGGTAAATCTGGTGATTGACCCACCCTTTGATAGTGATGAATTTGCAAGCGATGTATTTTTTGTGACCCATCGAATACTCAGTTGGTTGTGCCGGGAAATCATCGCCATCAGTCATCTTCAGTTTAAGTGGCCAAGGCCTGCCATTGCACAAGACTTGCGGGCGGTGTTTTACGGAGCCACTATGTCCTTTGAGGGGGAGCGCACAAGCATGAGTTTTCCACGATCTCTGCTGCAAAAACCGGTTAAGCAGGACCAGGCCAATCTGGAGCTATTGCTTGAGGATCCGTACTTTAATTTGTTTCAGCTCCACTTTAAAACCGACAGTTGGGCATCGAAGGTGGAGAGTGAGGTTGGTGATAAGCTCGACGCCCTGCCAACGCTACCGGAGTTGGCCAAGAGCATGAACATCAAACCCTATACTTTGCAGCGCCGGTTAGCCGATGAAGGCACAAGTTATCTGACGATCAAAAATCACCTGAGGCGCGATTCAGCGATTGAATTGTTGATCAACACAGAGCTAACGATTGAAGAGGTCAGTGAAAAGCTGGGATTCTCTGAAACCAGTCCATTCACACGAACGTTTAAGCAGTGGACGGGGGTGCCGCCCAGCGCCTATCGAGAAAAAAGCGTAATTTGAGTAAGCACGATATGCGCCCAATAACAAAAAAACCGCCTTAACGGCGGTTTTTTTGAGTCACTATCAAAGGGAGGAACAGTTCATGCCCCCTCTCCCCTGACCGCCATCGTGTTAACGCTTGATGGCTTAATAGTGCAGACTTAATAAACTTCGAACAGACCCGCAGCACCCTGACCGCCACCGACACACATGGTGATGACCACATACTTCTCGCCGCGGCGTTTACCTTCCATCAGCGCGTGCATCACCATGCGCGCACCACTCATGCCGTAGGGGTGACCGATGGAGATAGCGCCGCCGTTAACATTGTATTTTGCCGGGTCAATACCCAGCTGGTCGCGGCAGTAGATAGCCTGACAGGCGAAAGCTTCGTTGAGCTCCCACAGGCCAATGTCATCGATCTTCAGACCGGCGCGCTGCAGCAATTTAGGAATCGCAAACACAGGGCCAATGCCCATCTCGTCTGGTTCACAACCGGCTACGGCCATGCCGCGGTAGGCGCCCAGTGGTGTCATGTTGCGCTGTTCGGCCAACTTGCCGTCCATCATAACCACGGCGGCGGCGCCGTCGGACAACTGCGAGGCGTTACCACCGGTGATGCAACCACCGTCGCGAACGGTCTTCAAGCCGTTGAGGCCTTCTAGTGTAGTGGTCGGGCGATTGCCCTCATCCAGGGTCAGGGTCACCTGCTGATCACTGACTTCGCCAGTCTCGCGGTCCTGCACCTTTTTAATCGCCGTTACCGGCACGATTTCCTCATTGAACAAACCCGCTTCTTGAGCGGCAGCCGTACGCATTTGTGATTGCAGAGCGTATTCGTCCTGAGCTTCACGGCTGATGTTGTAACGGTTGGCAACCACCTCGGCTGTGTCCAGCATCGGCATGTGAATATTGGGCGAGTTGGCGATGGCCTTAGGGTCCACCATACGGTGGATATTCATGTGCTCGTTCTGCACCAGACTAATGGATTCACAACCACCGGCCACCAGCATGGGCGCACCGTCTTGGGTGATCTGATTAGCGCCGCTGGCGATCGCCATCAGGCCGGAAGAACACTGGCGATCCATAGTCATGCCGGCAACACTGGCTGGCAGGCCAGAGGCCAGTGCCACCTGGCGGCCCAGGTTGGCAAACTGTGTGCCCTGCTGAATAGAGGCACCAAAAATACAGTCGTCGATTTCGGCAGGGTCAACACCGGCGCGAGCCACAGCGGCTTCAACGGCAAAGGATGACAGGGACGGGGCTTCCAAATTATTGAAGGCTCCGCGGTAGGCTTTACCAATCGGCGTACGAGCGGCCGATACAATTACGGCTTCTTTCATGATCATTCCTAAAAAAGAATTTGCTAGTTTCTAGTGATTTTCACTAGAGAATAAAAAAGCCCGACCACCAAGCAGCTGACAGTACGCTGAGAGAGATAGATTTTTAACAGTGGGCGGGCATAGAAAAAGTCAGCCGAGCTTATTGCTGCGACTGTACGTAGGCCATGGCCTTGGTCAGGAATTTTTCCGTCTACTGAGGATTCCCGTCACTCAAGCTATAGATTAGTTGATGGCGATTAAATCTCCCTTACTTGTGACAAAAGTCTCATCTGACCCCAGTTTTTCTTGATGATGCCTATTGCCCTTTAAATACAGGTGCTCTTTTTTCTGCGGTAGCCATAAAACCCTCTTTTAAATCTTCAGAGCTATTACAAGCTTCAGCCAGTTGTTGGGCGGCCTCTCTTTGATAGCTGCCATCGGCAACCTGATTACAGATTTGTTTCATGGCTTGTAGGGCTAGTGGTGCGTAAGTAGCCATTCGTTCAGCGAGTTTTTGGGTGGTAGCCAGCAGATGTTCTTTTTCTACCAGATGCGTTAAGTAACCTATTTCAAGCAGTTCTGGCCCACGAAATTCTTCACTGGCGATTAACAACCGTTTGGCGGTGGGCAGACCCAGTGTGTTTACATATCGTTCTATGCCGTTGACGGGATAACACAAGCCGATTCGTGCTGGTGGTACAAACAGGCGCATATTATTGATGCCAATGCGGAAGTCACAAGCGACGCCAATTTCGGTGCCACCGCCATAGGCCGAGCCATTAAAAGCGCAAATAGTGGGAATTTTAAGGGCTGAAATTTTATCGGGTACAGCGGTAAACGCATCGCCGTCAAACTCACCAGATCCCAGCTGATTCAGTGCTGCCCCGGCACAGAATGTTTTATCGCCAGCGCCGGTAATCACCAAAACCCTAATGTCTGGGTTTTGGTCTATCGAGTCCAGATACGCCAGAAATTGTTCCAGACAATCGTTGTCCAGAGCGTTATGTCGCTCTGGTGCATTGATGGTGATGGTGGCAATAGACTCTGTGATTTCAAGGTCTATTGCGGGAGAGAGTTCTCTGGACATGTTGCTACCAATGCTAAATTTAGTGGGACTATTGTCAGTGATAATCTCAAACCTGTCTACTTGAGGAGTATTAACTGGAGGATTTATTCAGCTTGATAAAATCAGGGGCTCTCTTTTCCATAAAAGCGGTCATGGCTTCAATATTTTCTGGCCCCCCGGCAAGCCGATCCATTGCTTCACTTTCAGCCTGATAAGCCGCTTCAATACCCGAGCGCTGTGCAAGTTTTAGGCAGCGCTTTATTTCTCTCAAGGTGTTGGGTGCCTGCTGTGCTATCGCCGACGCTTTTTCCAGGGTTTTCTCCAGCAGCACATCGTCACTAAACTTTTTCGCAGCTATGCCCGCCTCAACCACCTGATCGGTATTGAGAAATTCAGCGCTAAATAAAATATCAGCTGCCTGTTGCGCACCAATATTTGCGGGCAGCAGGTAAGTACTGCCTAATTCCGGTGCTATGCCAAGGCTGGCGAATGGCAGTTTGAAGCGCAGGTTTTCCCCAACGTAGACGATATCGGCGTGGAATAACATGGTAGCGCCACCACCGACGGCTACGCCGTTGGCACACATCAGCAGGGGTTTATCAAACTCAAGCAATGCCTTTTCAAGATAATTGAAGGGTCTAAGGCCGGCGTCATCTTTGCCGGTCGTATCGGATAGATCTTGCCCGGCGGAGAAATCCTTGCCAGCTCCCGTCAATACCACAACGCTGACCGCATCATTGGTGCGAGCCGCATTTAGGGCTTCTGCCAATGCAAGCCAGGCCACAGTATTGAAGGCGTTTTTCTTTTCCGGATTATTGAAGGTGATTGCGAGAACACCTTCGTTAAGGTCTTGCAGCAATGGTTGGTTCATTTCAGGATTTCAGAGAGTTGCGTCAATTTGTAGGAGCCCGCTCCGAGGGCGAACGGGTTTGGCATAACGTTACAATATTTATCCCTGACGGTTTGAACCCATGGGTTTTAATCCCACTTGGGTTCACGTTTTTCCAAAAACGCCGCAATACCTTCTTTGGCATCCGCACTTTGTAAACAAGCGTTCAATTGATCGCGCAAATACGGCAGGGCATTGTCAAAGTCCATGGCGTCCTGTTGCACATAGGCGGCCAGACCCAGTTGCATAGTCCCGGGAGCCAGGCTGGCCAGTTCCGCCGCCAGGCTGGCGACGTGATCCTGTAAGGATTCAGCCGGTACTGCCTCGTTAATCAAGCCCCACTTTTCAGCCTGCTCGGTAGAGATGGTATTACCGCGCATGACAAAATCCAGCGCGGCGCGTTGCGGCATTACACGGAACAAGCCGCCCATTACCATAAAGGGCCAAATGCCGCGTTTAATTTCCGGGGCGGAAAACTTCACACCCTCGGCGGCAATCGCGTGGGTGGCATTGCACAGGAACAGCAAGGCACCGGCAAACAGGTTGCCCTGTACGCAGACAATAGACGGCTTGTTAAGGTGGCGAAGGCGCAGGGCCAGATCGTCCATACCACCGCGCACGGGTACAGTGGAGGTGGTTTCCTGGGTCTTGCCGCTCATGGCGGATAAGTCGCCGCCAGCACAGAAAACATCGCCGTTAGCGGCCAGTACCACAACGCGAATGTCGCGTTCTTGTTTGGCGTAATCCAGGGCGTAGATGATTTCGGCTGCCATGGTTGGGTTGATGGCATTTTTGCGCTTGGGGCGGTTTAGGGTAATCGTCAGGATGTTATCTTTAACGTCCACTTCAATGGCTTCAAAAACCAGGCCATCCAGGGATAATTTTTCTGTAGTCATTTTTTTACTCTTTTAATTTCATCAATCCACTGTAGGAGCGGGCTCTGACCGCGAACAATCTTGCAACAAGGTGCCAAGTCCATTCGCCCTCGGAGCGGGCTCCTACAGGTGCAATGTATCTTTGTAGGAGCGGGCTCTGAGAGCCTGCCCCGCTTTATCGGGTACCGCGAACAATCTTGCAACAAGGTGCCAAATTCGCCCTCGGAGCGGGCTCCTACAGAGGTAACAACCTTTATTGGATTGCGTTCGCTAACGTTGCCGGCACGTCAATTACCTTGGCGCGCAAGTATTCACCCAGGGATTTTGCCTGAGCATCTGTGCGGACCGATGAGGCAACCCCCTCGCCCAGAATACCTTTGATAAAGAAATTCAGGGAATGGATGTTGGCTAGATCGTAGCGAATGACTTCCAGATCAGCGGTTTCTGGCATCAATTCTTTTAGTCGATCAACGGTTAAAAACGCGTGCAGGAATCCAAAGGCTTCTGCACTGGTGGCCCAGATACCGACGTTAGCGCAGCCGCCTTTATCGCCGGAGCGAGTACCAAATAAGCGGCCAAAAGGAATGCTGACAGTCTCACCGCTTGGCGCCACAGGCACTTCAGCTGGCACGACTTGGTGGTTAACCGCTTCCAGATTCATCTGACTGGTTGGCGATACTTCAATCACTTGATCGTCAATGTACACTTTCTCAGTGATGTATTGACTATCCACCAGCGTTGGCCAGTAGACCAGGAAACTCTCGCCATTACCGATATGGTTCACCGGGCCGAGCCCGGGAATATTGGCCAGGAAAATTTCAATCATCTTGGCACTGAACAGACGGCCGACCAGATCCTTGTCGCTGGACTTGGCGATAATGCGTAAACGGGCGAAGGCCTCTTCGTTGACCTGAGGGTTTTCTTTATCGCAGCGAATCAGTTCAATAGAAACATCGTCGAACTGCTCTTTTCCGCCGATATTGTTAAAGAAGGCATCGGTTAATACCTTGGCTTTGGCTTCAACATCCAGGCCGGTGATCATCATCTCAAAACCATTGCGGAAGCCGCCCTGGGTGTTGATGCACACCTTGTGACTGGGCGGTGGGCAGGAACCTTTACAGCCGCTGACGTAAACGCGATCATCACCGGTTTGTTCAATACTCAAGGTGTCGAAGTGGCCAATTACATCCGGATTTTTGTAGGCCGGATCGCTGATCTCGTATAACAGCTGCGCTTTAACCGTGCCCACCGACACTAAACCGCCGGTACCCGGGTGTTTGGTCACGGTGAAGTTACCGTTGGCTTCAATTTCAGCAATGGGATAGCCGGGCTTATCGAAGCTGGGCACTTCCTGGAAGAAAGCGTAGTTACCACCGGTGGCCTGTTGGCCGCACTCGATCACATGGCCAGCGGCCAATGCACCAGCCAGCGCATCGTAATCATCACGCTGCCAGTTAAACTTCCAGGCGGCTGGACCAATCACGACCGCCGCATCGGTAACCCTTGGGCAAATCACAATATCAGCGCCCTGATCCAGAGCCTCTTTGATACCCCAAGCGCCGAGATAGGCATTGGCTGTCAGCAGGTGATTTTTACTGTCGGCCAGGTTCGCACCCGTGTCCATATTGACAAAGGCTTCGCCTTCGGCCTGCAACTCTTGCATGCGCGGCGCTAAATCATCACCATCGATATAGGCTACCTTGACGTCAAGGTTAAGTTCTTTGGCGATTTCTTTAACCGCCTCGGCCATGGCCGAGGGATTCAAGCCACCGGCGTTGCTGACTATTTTGATATTCTTTTCGATACACGGCTTCAGGACTTGTTTGACCTGTTTTAAAAATGTGCCTACATAGCCGGTGTTTCGCTTAACTTTTTGTCCATGCAGAATGGCCATGGTCAGTTCGGCCAGATAGTCGCCGGTCAATACATCAATCGGACCGCCTTCGACCATCTCCAGTGCAGCGGATAGCTTGTCGCCGTAAAAACCGCTGCAGTTTGCAACTTTAATGACATCATTCATCGCCTGCTTCTCCTTCAACTGTGGCCAGTAACTGCTTGGATTTAACTTGTTGTCCGGCTTCGCAACTAATGGCGGTGACGGTACCGCTGATACCCGCTTTCAGTGGGTGCTCCATTTTCATGGCTTCCAGTACCACCAGGGTTTGACCGGCTTCGACGG
>Ga0209292_1007289_pt1 | contig 10569 bp, 8 predicted proteins | sample GOMGulsemesocosm_2_FD_184634 | JGI IMG/M metagenome (GOLD analysis project Ga0209292, IMG submission 184634) | Methane-oxidizing microbial communities from mesocosms in the Gulf of Mexico - GOM9C Gulf of Mexico (SPAdes) (version 2) | ecosystem: Environmental > Aquatic > Marine > Cold seeps...
GGTTTTAACTTGACGTCGGGAGTCAACCCAATAACTTTTCAATAAGCTCAATTGTTGGTTAAAATGCCGACAAAAGAGCAATAAAACGCCCTCTTGATTGGCCAGTTATTTGCCGTAATCTCGTTCTACTTTTGATATACGCCCTATTAGGAGCTTGCCAAGACTCCACACAGATTTGAGCAGCTAAGTGCTCAGAGTTTGCTTTCCCATTTTTAATTGAATCTACATCAGCTCAGTTAGAAAAGGTTATCCCTACGTCCTGTTCGATGATTATTAGAAAGTATAAGTCGATATGTATAAGTCCAAATGTATTTCTATATTTTTTCTTAACTTATTTTTGAAATCTCATCATAAACTTTCATAAAAGGCTCATTATTGTTACCTGTTAGTTGAAGAGTATTATACGTGTTTCCACCTAGTACCCTCTGTTTAGCTAATTCTTCATCAAAGCTTTCATAATAAGATTTTACTTTATGCATTTTATCGGTTTGGCTAGTGACAAAATCTTCAAACGTTGATTTATTCAGTAATAAATGACTCTCTGCATAGGTAGGACCTTCTCCTTCAGAAAATTGTTCAACAGAAACCAGATCGCCAAATACCTCTTCTAATTTCTCAACAAAAATTGAAAAGTCACCATCTGATTCAGCAAGAAGCTGATCGGTAATATTGTGTGACATCTTACCATCTGAATCTAAAAATGACGCAAGCGTCGCTTTACTTGGGGAATTGTCATCAGCTTTGTCATATAGTTCTTTAGCAAGTCCAGCTAACTCAAAATTTGTCGGCGCAAGTTGAGAGGACTGAGGGAATGGCCTAGACACTTGCTCCCAAGTCGTTTCTAGCGCAATAAAAAATCCTCCAACAGAAACTGTAGATTGAGTTATATGTTCATCAACATGGTCAAGCATACTTTCTGAATAAAGCTCAATATTTCGATCCGTCAATTCGTAACTTTGTAATGTATGACTTTCTTCTTTTGCATTTATTAAAGATGACAGCTTTTCATTTATACCCACATGAGCTGTTTCTTTACCGTAATAGCCATGGCTGGTGTAGCTTCGAAGTGGCGGAGGATTCGGGTTCACATTATCAAAGGCAGTTCCTGTATAAGGAGTAGCTTCAAAAGAGTCACCTTGTTTCATTTTTGATATGTAATCATCAGATAATTGATGATGAACATATAAATTAGTCGTCGAATTTATTTCCATGCTTATATTCCTTTTTACATCTACGACTGAAAAGCAAACTTTACGCCATAAGTAAAATAGGAAAGGTATAAATTATACTTATGCCTTTAAACCCATCGTTTTTTTATAATGAACCGATTTGAATGAAATATTGCAACCTCCTAGCCAGTCATATTGGAAAGTGGTTATTCATCAAATTTAAAAGGTATTGAATGCGGAAGCTTTAATGGCAATATATTTCCTCTAAAAGTGGCAAATAATGGTGTGAATTAACAGGTTTTCAAAAGTTTTTAACTTAGAATAAACTATTGTTTTGAAAAACAATACGTGTTTAACCGCGCAAAATATTGCCGACATTTACAAAGACAGTTGGCAGGTTTGAGTAGTTATGTATATATATCTACTAGAATTACTTTTTTACATCAGAATTGAAAAAGCGCAGGGCTTCTTTTGAACAACCAGTTCATGGATTTCCTTGCAATGAAGATGACAGCCAAACAGCTAGGGTTAGCACAATATTCGACATAAAGACGATGAGGAGGAATACATCATGATAAAAATAAAAATATGGTTCAATCTCAAATTAAAGACAAGTTTTCATAGAATAATCAATCTTTGGGGAGTTCGAAAAACTATAGTTAGATAGTTAACTTAGCCCCTAAGAAAGGTAGTTGACATTTCACTTATGTTTTTAACAATCAATAAGTTAAAATGTCGCAAATTACTAAAATAGAGACATTAATCTAAATAGATATGTTTAGATTAGATTCTGAATCGATGACCATAGTCACAGGTTAAGTTGCATTAGTTGCACATCTATATTGTTTTAAACATTCCTGCCAGCTTGATATTGTGGAACGTCCTCTAATGGCTTTAACCAAGAAAGTCTTGTACGAACAAATATCTCTTCATCAATTTTAATTGCAGATGGATCATCTAACGTCATTGCATTAATTTCGGCTTCGTTGCTATAGTTGATGCCCTCCCATTTTAAATAGGTTCCGCATTTATCGCAGAAAATACGATTCGCCGTATCGCTAAAAGCGATAAAACCAGTAGGTTTTTTAAGCCACTTAAATTGACTACTTGAAACTACGGTAAATACAGAAAAAGGAGCTCCGAGGTGTTTTTGACAATCAATGCAATGACAATTTAGCGTGTTTGCACCTGCTAAATTAATTTCATATTGGGCAGAACCACAACGACAACCACCTTGTTGAATGTTACTCATACTTTATCCTAATTTTTTTTATAATATGTCAGATTTCTAGCCTGATTCTAACTTGCAAATTAATGCCCTATCAATGACTTTTAATAAAATAGCGACTGAGCATGAATTCAATATCATTAAGATTGTTATTAATGAACACAGTTTTCTCCCCGCCACGCCATCGGTTGCTTTATTGATACACAGGGAAAAATCATTTATTTTGGGCCTTACGGACAAGGCATAGCTTGTTCGCAAACTTCAAGGTATGCACAAACAGTGTTAAATAACCTTATCAAAGACTACAAAGCAAACATTGTTAACTAAAATAAGCGACGAAGGAGCTAATCCACTATTTTTTTTAATCCCTATTAAACAGCTTACAAGCGATTACTTAGAGTTAATCTTTATTTATCAATTTGTCTAAATCAGGATTTAGTACTTCTTCTGTAAATCGCATTTCTAGATATTTTTCATCTAGCGTTTTGTGCCAAAGGCCTTTTTTCTGTCCTTTATCTCGCGCAATTTCACCAATTCTTCCAGGGTTATAGCGGAAAATTTGTTGTGGTTGATACTGTGATATCTCATCATTGTAAGCCTCTTCAGGAGATATTATTTTCCAACCTCTAAAGCGAAGCTCATCCACTAAATCTCCAACATATAACGCTGAGATATCCATTTCATGCAAAAGGAGTATATGTTTGGGGGAACGGCCTAAGTGAGTCTGTGCCATTTCGTCATAATATTCGATACTTTCCATCATCACTTGAACGTAAAATTGCCGCATACGCTCAAAGTCTATCGAAACACCATTCTTTATCGCCTTTTGAAACAGGTTTTCTATATACCAATCGTAATTGTTTAAGGTAATGTAGGCATTGATGTAACCATGTTTTTTCAATACTTCTTTCATACCGTCTCGTTTTTTTTCACTATCGCCATCTCTGAGGTAAGGGAAACGAAAAAGTTTTTTAAAATTATTGAATTGGCTTAATTTTGAATCTGCAAGCAAGAAATTTTGGGTATATTCTTCCAAGCTAATTTTATTGAAGTCCGGATGATTGTGAGTATGATTAGCGATGATATGACCAGCATTACTATAAGTTTGCAGTCTATTTATGCCTTCAGTATTGAGTCCCTTACTATTAGAAAAGAATGCTACCTGTTGAATCTTATGATTTTTTAATTCCTCGATTAATGTTTTGGCTCGATTAGGGCCATTGAAATAACCGTCGGCCTGTCGAGGTGAGTCATCAAAAGTAATAGCTATTTCTTTTGCTTTTGATAACGGACTAATACAAAGGAATAATAATAGTAAATATAGTTTCATTTTGATGTCTTTATTCTTTGACTACGTTCTGTTAATTTTCTTATTATGGGGTTGTTTTTACGCCGTACTTGTCCATTTCTGTTACACACTTGTTGCAAGTCCATAGCGTTTGTCTCAAGTTAGCTGGTTTGCGTACTTTTGGCATTTTCTCTGCACAATTGGGGCAGTAATTTTTTTCAAAGTTCATTCCCAATTTTCCAGTTTTCGGCCAGTACTTTGATATTAATTTTTTGCATATAAAGCTGACTAGTGCAACGATTAAGGCTGCAATAATAATTCTAGTTATATCATCCATAGATTTGAAACCTTATACTTATAACGACCTGTTAATGTGCCAAAAATTGTTGGTTATAATATTGAACGGAGTTAAAACAACCAACTGTATTTGTCCTTATTTATTAGCTTGTTATATGAATTTACAGCGCTAAACCTTCTTTACTTTCTTGTTTTAGAGACTGTATAAATAAAACAGCTTCCTTTACTCTTTTATTGGCAATTGCTTTAGATGATTTGAATATCAATTTTTCAGGTAACTCTTTATTAAAATCTTCTATTGTTTTTATAGCCGTAGTTAAATCAGTTGCCCATTCGTCACGAGTGGTTATGGATATAATTCTAGCTATGCCAATATTACCTAAAAAATCTAATGTATCAGCATCATGGAATATTCGAGCAATATTATTTTTACTTACTTGAGCATAAAACATATGAGAAATAATAGATGTGTTAACGCCATTGATTTTTTCCATAGGAAATCCTGATGGTTGCAATATACTCACTATATTATCAGTAGCCGTTTTTGAATGTTCTTCGCCTTCAACAACATAAGACTTAAATACTCCGATGTCATGTAAAAATGCGGTAGCAAATAACACATCCTCATCAATTTTTATATTTTCTAATTTAGCTATTTTCTTTGCTAAAAGATAATTTCTCTCATAGTGAGAAACTCCCCATGCAGAATGTTGAAGGTTCTCTTTTGAGAATTGATAAATCTCAACTTTCCATGGTTTATTTAGTTCTATTCCAGCCTTTGTTTTTTCAGCAACACAAATACTTGAAACAAATAAAAAAGAAAAGAATAAAATAATTAATTTCATTGAAACTACTCCCTAAGATTGATATATACATAACGCGACGTTAAGCAGCAATTAAATAGCTGGCCAAAATTAGCGAGGAACGAGCAAAAGCCGGCTGTTCTTTTGCCCGTTTAAGCAACTTGTTAGGGATTTAACCTCCCATTCCTGGTGGCAAAATGTCAAATTTTGGCACATTGTCCGGAAAAGTTGCCCAATATGGTGCTGAAGATGCATATATTGACATTTTGGGTGTGAACTTATTATTTTTTAGTGATGTTGCTGAAACAGAGTAAAAATTACCCACAGTTATTTCTGCGCATAATGCGGTGCTACAGCTACCGCAGAACTGATAATTTACTCCCTTACCTGAATCTCCGGTTCGTGAATATGTTGACGGTGTGCCTTTTGTAAAATTGAAATTATCTTTTGGCACCCAAAGTCCGAACCATTTATCTGAGCCTGTGAGTGCTTGGCACTCCTTGCAGTAACAGAAAATAGTATTTATCGGATCGCTTTCAAAGCAAAACTCAATATCACCACAACTACAACTACCAATATGTTTTTCCATTTTATCTCCGATCTAAAATATGCCTAACACCGTTTTAAGCGGCGAGTAATAGCTTGCTAAAATGTGAAACGAAGTGGAACCGTGCAAGCTGTTACGAGTCCGACTTGAAAATCCATGTTAGGCTGTTCAACTAGCATCCGTCAGTTCAATTTTTAATTCTTTAATATCATTTAATTTATCAATGTAATTATCAGGAATTGAATCCCCCTGTAATTTCAATAATTCGTTTTCCAATTTTTCAAATTGTGTTTTAGCTTTTCGAAAACCACTTTTAGCCTTACCAAATGAGAACGTTTTCTCTAATGTACCGGCTAGCGTTGTCATAGCAGCTAAGCTTGCTAAAACCGTTGAGCTAGCACTAGCAGTTGCAGCATAATAGGTTGTTAATGAACCAACAACAATAGTAAATAAAATTAATGAGTTATGTGCGAAAGCATAGCGAAACCTTTGATTGCTTGCTTGATTTAGCTCTTTTTGGAGTTTTTCTAAAAATTCACTTCGATTTGACATAATAATACCCCTTTTATCATTTTTGTATTACAACACCAATATATGAATATTTGATGACAGCCTAACAACTTATCAGAAGAAAAAATTCCGTATTTAAAATATGGATTGTTTCCTTCTTTCCTCTTTATTATTTCTAACAATACTGAAAATATACTTTTACTTCAAGTAATTAACTGCACCACCTTATTGTTCACTGGTGAAAGCAGGAATAAATTCTGTTTACGGGGGAAAGCGGGAAAAAAGCCTGACTGTGTATATTTGCAGCATGGTAATATCTTTATTTTCTTAGAAAAGTAGATGGGAGAATCCCGTCTCAAATCTATATTAGAAAGGTGCATCCTGTACGTACACTCTCCTGTGAATCCATTCACCCGCGATATATCGTACGTCCTGTACGTAAAACGGCTCATGATGAGCCGTTTATTTATGTTAATAGAGTATTTAGCATACTCTTTTTTATCGTACTTTTTACAAGGTATCTTCAAACAACTTATAAATGCGTCGATATTCATCTAACCATGAACTCGGCTGAACAAAGCCATGCGGTTCTACTGGATAAATTGCCGTTTCAAAGTCTTGTTTTTCTAACTCAATTAAGCGTTGTACTAATCTCACGGTATCTTGAAAAAACACGTTATCATCAACCATAGGGGCATTAATCAATAATCGTTTTGCTAACCCTTCAGCAAAATAGATGGGTGAACTACGCTCATAAGCTATCGCATCATCAGCCGGAGTATTGAGAATGTTTGAGGTATAACCATGATTGTAATACGCCCAGTCTGATACTAAGCGAATTGCAGAGCCTGATTGAAATAACTCAGGCTGAGTAAACATCGACATTAAGGTTAAAAATCCACCATATGAACCACCATAGGTACCAACACGATTGCGGTCTACATTGGCGTTTTCCACCAACCAGTTGACACCGTCTGCCATGTCTTCAACTTCAGGTTTACCCATATGACGATAAATGGCCGTTCGCCAATCGCGGCCATAGCCAGCAGATGCTCGATAGTCCATATCAATAACGACATAACCTTGCTGTACTAACATGCTGTGGAACATGTATTCACGAAAATATCCTGACCAACCTAAATGGGAGTTTTGTAAATAACCAGCGCCATGTGTAAACATCACAGCACGATTTTTGTCAGCTGTTTGATCATAGTTTTTAGGTAAATAGACACGAGAGTGTACAGGATTTTCTTGATGTGAAGACGGTATGGCAATAACGCTAGGCGCTATCCAAGGCATGCTTAGAAACTTGTCAGATACCGTATGTGTTAAACGCATTGCGGTGGTATTATCTTTCAAGTTTTTAACATAAAGCTCTGGCGGCATAGTTACACTAGAATGTTCTATGAGTAGTTTTGACTCATCAGGGCTTAATGAATAATCGTTCATTCCTCCAAGGTCAGTTAACGCGGTAATTTCCCCCGATTTAACACTCGCTTGGTATATTTCGTAAATACCAGGATGTTTTTTATTGGCTTTAAAAACAAAGCGTGATTTATCTTTCGTTAAGGTCACATCGCTGATTTCAAACTGCCCATTTGTTAACTGTTTCGCTTTGCTTTTTAGGTTTTTTACATAAAGATGTGAATAACCACTTTCTTCTGAAAGATAATAGAGTGCATTGGTGCTGGTATTGGCATCATTTAACCAACCAAACTCGTTAAAGCTCCAGTTGATCCAAGCATCATCATGTAAACGATGTTGTGATTGTAATTTATTTTCTAATAAATTTACCGTCGTTAACCATCTGTCTTTGTTATCCCATGCTTCTAACAAGAGAGCGACTTGTTTGCCACTTTCATGCCATTGAATAGGGGAATAGGCTTGCATCACATGTATATTACGTGGCGCTTTTTTAGACTGATAGGATTTACCATCGCGTGCAAAGTTTTCTTTTTTAACACTCGCTAAAACGTCTTCGTCAAAACCGGGTAAGCTGTCATAATTTAACGGAAATTGTTGACCTGATTTTAAGTCTAACAAGATTAACTCTTCACTATATTGACGATTATTGGCGACACGAGCACGCACTTTTTGCGCTTTAATATGGCCATCTTTAGCAATATAATTTGGCATAATATCACTGTCTGCACGGCTTGACTTACTACTGGCAAGACTGACTATTAATTTATCGCCGTTAGGAGATAAACTTGCATGAACAATACGTTTGTCTGCGCCTAAAATAAATTCACTTTTAGTGATTGTTGAGTTATGCGCTTTTAACGTTTCTTTTTGATCGTCCAATAATCCTTTATTTCTTGCTTGCAGAGCAACATAGTTGATCAGCTCTTCTTGCTCTTTTGCAATATAACTTTTGCTAGTTTCTACGGCGACATCTTCTAATTTTAAGTTAGCTAACTCTTTAATTTGATTATTTAATAAATTATGTTCAAAAAATTTATTCGCAACACGATAGGCAACATTACCATTGTTTAAAAACATCGCTGAGTTTTCATCAGCTGAAGTATAAGTTAGTTGCTGAATTTTACCTGTTGCAAGACTTTTAACAAAAACGTTGCCATTAAAACTATAAACTTCATGGCTGCCTGCTTGATTACGTTGGGCGCCATTATCACTCACCGTATGTAACTCAGCCAAGTTCACTTTGGTTGCACTTTTTTCGGTAATGCCTTGACGATATAAATCTCTTAGCGGACTACCTTGTCGTTTTTGCTGATAAAAAATACTGTTGCTATCATCTCCCCAATACCAACGTTGTGGAGAACGCCCCATCCAGTCAGGATCGGCCATTATTTGTTCAAGAGTAATTTTAACATCACCATTGGCAGTTTCTATTTTTTTGGTCATGCCTTGCTTGGTAGTATCGCGATGTGTCGTTTTTGCTGTTGCCGATGCTATGTTACTGACATTACCACTATCAACAATTGACTCTGTCGTTTGCTCGTTTGTGGTACTAACACAGGCCGCCAAAGAAAAACTAATGGCGAGCGCTAATAAATTTATTTTCATAGGAATAAGGACTTATTGTTATCATTATTATTAAGAGTAAAGACGTTATACTTAACCTCCATCAAACTTGCAATATAATCATAAAATTAAACGCTTCTTATCGATAATTCACCTTAAACCCTCTCTTTCAAATTGGAAATTAAAGACTGTGTTCATACAAGTTACCAGAAGATTAACTTATCAAACATTTATACGAAGATAGTGTTATAAACTTTTATGCACTGTTGGATGATTTAACTTAAGCTTTAAAATTTTCTTTAATGAATAGCTGCATTGACCATAATACTTATACATTACCAAATACAGCACTTTTGTGTAACCTGGCGATAAGTAGCTTAGGTCTGGATAAACTGCTATAATCGCGCGCCCGCAGTTTTTGTCTGTAATTTTTATCTATGCTTTTTAGTTAAACGTTCATTAAAAATCTCGGTCATCATCTTTATTATTACTTGAGTAAATTATGAATCTAGCCACCAATAAACAGTTGTTCGAACACCCTAAATATTGGGCTGAATGTTACGGAACAGCGCCGTTTTTACCTATGTCTCGTGCGGAGATGGACAAATTGGGGTGGGATAGTTGCGATATTATTTTGGTTACAGGTGATGCTTACGTTGATCATCCAAGTTTTGGTATGGCGATTATTGGTCGTATACTTGAGTCACAAGGTTTTCGTGTGGGTATTATTGCTCAACCACCTTGGCATAATAAAGATGCCTTTATGGCATTAGGCAAACCTAATTTATTTTTTGGTGTTACTGCTGGTAATATGGACTCAATGATCAACCGTTATACCGCAGAGCGGAGAATGCGCCACGATGATGCTTATACGCCTAATGATGAAGGTGGGAAACGTCCCGATCGCGCAGTAACCGCCTATACACAACGATGTAAAGAAGCTTATAAAGGCGTACCCATCATTATCGGCGGCATTGAAGCAAGTTTGCGCCGTATAGCACATTACGATTATTGGTCTGACAAAGTACGTCAATCAGTGTTATTTGACTCTAAAGCCGATCTACTCGTTTTTGGTAATGCCGAGCGACCATTAATCGAAATTGCTCACCGTATTGCTAACGGCGAAGACGTAAAAAACATTACCGATGTTCGTGGTAGTGCCTTTTTGGCGAATCAAGTATTACCTAATTGGAAAGGTATAGACTCTCGCTCGATTGATAGACCCGGAAAAATAGATCCGATCATCAGTCCCTATCAAGAAATCACCTCGTCGGATTGTGCAAAAAGTGAGGATGAAATAAACACTAGTGTTACTAATATTGCGAAAGATATTACCAAAACGGCACAAGTTATTGAGTTAGTTCCTCATAGCAACAACCATCTAAGGTCTGATAAACACAAAAATAAATCGTGGGCAGACAAAAAGAAGCCTTGGGAAACAACTTACATTAATTTGCCAACCTTTGAACAGGTTCGTGATAACAAAGTACTGTACGCACATGCATCACGAATTTTTCATCAAGAAGTCAACCCAACGTCAGCAAAACCGTTAGTACAACGTCATGGCAACCGTATTATATGGCTTAATCCTCCTGCGGTTCCATTAACGGAAAGCGAAATGGATGGCGTTTTTGGACTACCTTATCAACGTGTACCCCACCCGAGTTATGGAAATGCCAAAATTCCCGCTTACGATATGATTAAAACCTCCATTAATATCATGCGAGGCTGTTTTGGTG
>Ga0209292_1007290_pt1 | contig 10569 bp, 9 predicted proteins | sample GOMGulsemesocosm_2_FD_184634 | JGI IMG/M metagenome (GOLD analysis project Ga0209292, IMG submission 184634) | Methane-oxidizing microbial communities from mesocosms in the Gulf of Mexico - GOM9C Gulf of Mexico (SPAdes) (version 2) | ecosystem: Environmental > Aquatic > Marine > Cold seeps...
CTTTATCAACACGAGAGTGAAAGTATGGTAGGTACCTTGACGCGTCTTTGCATCAAGCATACTCACTTTACCAAAGCCTTCTTAGGCATCGACGGTTTGCATCCGAATACCGGTTTTACTAGCCGTAATATGATGCGTGCTGATGTCGGTGTGGCTATTTTAGAGAAAGGTGCACAAAATATTGTTATCACTGATTCTTCTAAATTTGGTCAAGTTCACAATACGCCATTATATCAATTCGATCAGGTTGACATGGTCATTACTGACGAAGATGCGTCGTTAGAATATGTACATTTATTAGAAAAACATAACATTAAAGTCGTAAAATAATTTTCCGCTACGGCTAATTTAATCTATGTTTTATCAATGCCAGTTAGAATTGTTATAATATAACAATTCTAACTGGCATCAGTAACAACTGTTATGTTATATTATAACACCTATTTTACTGACCTCGTGTTTATACCATGTCTTTACTTTTATTTCTGAGCATCGCGACGCTCTTCCTTGGCCCTTATTTATGTAAATTTGTCGGCTCTAAATCTGATCGCTTTGCTTTCTTTGATAGTTTTATCTTTGTTTCCATTGGCGGTTTGGTGTTATTCCACATCTTGCCTGAATTACTGGAAACTGGGGGTATTGCCGTTCTTGGACTCATGCTAGTCGGCTTATTTGGCCCTGGTATGGTGGAAAAAGTATTTCATAAAATCGCAAAACAAACCCATTCTGTTACCTTGATATTAGGCGTATTAGGCCTAGTATTACACGCGCTCACCGATGGTGGTGCGCTGGCGATTGAAGATGATCAAACCGCTTATTTATTAGCAATCGGTGTGGTACTGCATCGTTTTCCTGTTGGCCTTACAGTATGGTGGCTGTTGCGTCCACATTATGGCAGAGCGTTACCGTTAGCGGTATTAACGGCGATGTCAGTGGCAACGGTTGCTGGTACTTGGCTAGGTGGAGAATTGATCGCACATGATAGTGGCAACTGGTTGATCTGGTTCCAAGCGTTAGTGATGGGCTCTATTTTACATGTTGTATTTCACCAGCCGTATAAACAAGAACATGGTAAAGAAACGCAACGTGATAAATTTGCCGCAGGTACGGGCAGCTTAATTGGTGCTATTTGTTTACTTGCGGTATTACTGCCGCATTGGTTAGGTTATGCGCCGCATGATCACGGTTCGGAAGACGTGGCTGTCGTATCACAAACGGCGATATCACAAACGACGATATCATCTGATTTACACGCCGATGATCACGCAGGACATGATGACCATGCGGGACATGATGACCACGCGGGACATGATGACCACGCGGGACATGATGACCACGCAGGACATGATGACCATGCGGGACATGATGACCACGCGGGACATGATGACCATGCGGGACACGATGACCATGCGGGACATGACGACCATGCGGGACACGATGACCATGCGGAGCACGATGATCACGCCGGACATGACGACCATGCGGGACACGATGACCACGCTGAACATGATGCTCATGCTGGGGAAGCACACAGCAGTGAAACAGCTGAGACCTTATTACGCTTTGTGAGTTTGTCGTTACATGCTGCACCTGCGTTATTATTTGCTTACATCCTGACGTGGCTGATTAACTTTGTGAAACCAGCTTTCAACATGGTTGGGCAATTACGCAGTACAGGCTCAGTCGCAGGGGCATTAAAAGGTACGCTGATTGGTTTACCCCTGCCGATCTGTATTCCAGATGCATCAAGCATGTATAAGCAATTGATTAAAGCGGGCTGTGGCTCTGCATTAGCTGTGTCATTTTTGGTGGCATCGCCTGTGATAGGGTTTGATGCGCTACTTATTTCACTGCCGTTATTAGGTGCTGAGTGGGTTGGTATTCGTTTAGTGATGGCGATTATTTTAGCGGTAACTTTAGGTTTATTAATTGGATTATTGTTTAAGAAACATGATTTAAATACCGAAACGTGTGCGACACCTGAACAGCTAAAACAATCAACCTCGCGTTTGAAACATGCCTTTGAACACGGCTTTGCCCATTTAATTGATCATACCGCACCTTGGGTATTGTTTGGTTTGATTGCCGCTGCCACATTTACCCCGACAATTGGTTGGCAGTTCTTACAGCAAGAACCTTGGCTGCAAGTCGTGCTCGCTATTATTATTGCCTTACCCTTCCATTTCTGTGCCACGGGTATTACCCCTGTATTAGCGATTATGCTAATTGCGGGTGTATCACCTGGTGCTGTTGTGGCCTTCAGTCTCGTTGGACCAACACTGAATTTAGATTTGTATCGCTTTATTAAAGATAATCAAGGTAAGCATATCGCAGTCGCTGTGGTGATGGCGATTGTGACTGTCGCCTTGTTATTGGGTCTGGGTATTATGTATTGGGTACCTGAGTTGCCTAAGCCTTGGTTAACGTTGGCACCGCATTGGCAAGATGATTGGTGGCGTTATGCCAGTTTAGTGATTGTGACTGTGTTATTTGCGATCAGTATTTTACGTCGTGGGGCGCGTAGCTTCATGCTGGAGTTATTACCGCATAGTTTTAGACATGCTAAACCACATCATCACCATCACTAGATTGTAATATCAATCTTGTTGTTACGGGCGTTACGCCGACCGCTAGTTCGACGCTCGTAACGGGAGCAATAATTTAATCTACGTTGTCGTCGTTCACGGCGGTGACGTTGCTCCATGATAAACTCACCTGCAATTTCTATCGTGTCGATGACATTGATATCTTTATTTATCTCGTCTAAATTTGCGTCCATGCTTGGCCTTTTTGTTATGCTATAGAAATAGCTACTTGTTAACGCTCGGTTTTATGTATTCACTTCAAGCTTACTGTTTTTATATTTGCAAGGTTAAATCAGTTCTGGTTTACTAAGATTAGTATAGTTAAGTGTAAACTTAGTACCAATTATTGGTGAATTTTGTATGACGGATAAGGATATTTGTATGCAAATGCATAAAAGGTTATGTAATGCCAAAAAAAGTTAGCGATGTATTAACCCAAGATGAACTCAATTTATTACAGGAAGTGATTGATAGTCAGGATGATGATGAGCATCACGATGTTTTTATATCACATATATCTAAACAGATGCTGAGCCGGTTGACTGACTCTGACGATATTGTACTGGTAACATCGAATCAACAAGAAGAATTTCGTTTTCCCTTATATCTGGTGAGAGATGGTTTTCATGGTGAACTAAAAGAGTTAGGACCACCGGATATTATTGATCAAAACGGCAGTGAAGGACGTTACTGGCGATTAGCTGATCCGCAAGGGTTAAAAATATTTGACCGACAAGGTGAAACATTACTGGGCGCGGTGATGAATATCTCAACGTCGGGTTTGTTTATGCTTTGCAGTGCGCAACAGTTTTCGTCTATCGATTTAAATTTAAAGGACGGCGATAACCTGCGTTTTTATTTAAAGATCCCGCAGCGTGGCTTTCATTTGGTTGAAGCGAGAGTGGTTCGGATTGAAAGTGAACATAACAATGCCAAAGGGTTGGCGTTGAATTTTGATATTAACAATGAACTTGAGTTGATATTACATGATTATATTATTGAACGGCATGATTCATCGAATGAATTAGATTAGCAGTTAACAGACCTTATTTAAGTCAATTAACTGCTATGAGAATTAAGCGCGATTAGATATTATCGTCATCTTGATCATCATTCAGCTCGATTTCACGGGCAACGTATTTATCATTAATAATGACGCCTTCAACTTCAAGGTCCATACCATCAACGATGTTATAGCGGTTTAAGTCATCATCGTAAGTGGTTTTTGCATCCGTTAAGACAGTCCTGTTATTGATGTTAAATGAGACTAGTGTGCCAGAACTTGAATTATTAACGTTACTGATAATCCCTGCTTGTTCAAATTCAAATTTATCCCAATCATCATTATCTAGGTCATCAAACTCAATCTCTGTTGCTAATCTAACATCGCCTTGTCTAATTGAATTTACTTCTACCATTTGGCCTGCAATTAAGTTGTTACGGCTGCCGTCATCAAATTCTGTTTGCTTGTTTACTAAGAAACGACCTCGTGAGTTTAATTCAAAGCTAGCCTGATCGTTAGCAACCCAAGTGATGATCCCTTCTACTTCATTGTTATCGCCTAGGTCATCATAATCTTCAACGTCAATTTCTGTCGCCTTAAAGGTCGAGCCATTCCATTCGCCTTTGACTTCAAGCCATTGACCATTCGCTAGCTGTTCATTATCGTCAATATCAGCGCCGCTATAATCAACATCAATGAGACCTGCTATTGTAAAAGTATACGCGCTGTCATCGAGCTGAGAGACGGGACCTTCGATTTCACTTTGGCCAATTAGATCTTGTTCATCAAACTCAACCACTGAAAGGACGGTGTAGCCGCCGTCTGCAGCGGGCAACGAAGACACCATTACCCAATCATTATTGTCAATATCATCGGATAATTCGGCAAAGTGAAGTGCCACGCCATTGACTGTGAAGGTATTATCATTGTGGTTAATCGCTGTTACTTTACCGACGATGGTTGGATTCAATCTAACTTGTGTACCGTCTTTTTCGGTGGTTGAGATCGCAACTGTCATGTTTTTTTGCAGTTGGTTTATTGCAAATGTGGTCTCGTTGAAAACAATGTTATTGGCACTGTAGCTGTGGCCATTCACTGTCACCTGATTGCTGTTTAGGTCAACCAACTCAATTGCCCTTTCCACACCTTGCGGCGTTGGCTCAGCAATTGATGGGCTGCTATCATCACTATTACACGCCATTAATGATGCTGAAATTACGGTAGCTAAGAATAATTTTTTCATGGTTTTCCTACTTAATGTCGGGTTGTTTGAATATTTGAGCGCATAATATAAGTAACTATGTGAAGCATTCGTGAAGGGGTGATATGAAAGTTTTAATCGTTGATGATAATTATAATATCGCAGAGACTATCGCTGATTACTTAGGCCTAGCCGATATTACCGTTGATTTTGCTTATAACGGACAAGGGGCCTTGCAGCTACTGGAGAACGAACGTTTTGATGTCATTATTATGGATATCATGATGCCTAAACTTGATGGTATTACGACGGTCACTAAGTTACGTGATGAACTACGTTGTGGTACGCCTATTTTATTTTTAACCGCCAAAGATAGTCTGGCAGATAAAGTGGCGGCGTTTAAAGCCGGCGGTGACGATTATTTATTAAAGCCATTTGCGATGGAAGAATTACTATTACGAATCCAAGCATTATCCAGTCGCGGTGTGCGTCAAGATGTTGCCGGATTAACCTTTGCTGATATTACTATTGATAGTAAATCCGAGTTGGTTAGCCGAGCGGGAAAAGTGATTAAATTAAGCCGTATTCAGTTTAAAATACTACATTTGTTAGTAAAGAAAGCGCCAAAAATGGTGACTAGAGAAGAAGTGATTAGCGCTATTTGGGGGGACATGCCGCCTTCGAGTGATGCGCTGCGTAGCCATATTTATAGTTTACGCACCGCATTAAATAGTGGTTTTAATGATTCGAGGTTAGAGACAGTTCATGGACAAGGTTATCGAATCAAAGCTTAAATATTTTCCTAGCTTATATAAACACATTTGTTGGAGCTTTGGCATATTAACATTTGCGATATTTGTATTGTATTGGTCGGTTATTTATATTGCTGAAGAACAACTGGAAGTCATCAGTTTACACCACTGGTTAGATACGATTGCCACCAAATATCAACGTGATTATGAACTTGTCGGCATGGATGCGGCATTGCCTGATGCCAATGAATTTATTAGCTATTGGGATGAACAAGGTCTACCATCTTGGTTACAAGCGTATCAACAGCTTGGGTTTTATGAGCATTTATTAGGTGCTGAAGACAAACATTTTAATATTATTCCCCATCCTTCAGGACGAGGGCTGTTTTATATTGTGTTTAAAGATGATGCAGATGATTACTTAGATCATTATGAACAACAGCTGCATTTATTAATGCTCATTGTTGGGGTTGTTACCACATTACTTATGCTGCTTTATGGGGTTTATTTGGCCCGAGCGATCTCGAGACCATTAGATGAAATTCAACGTAAGATTAGCTTGATGCCACCTGATAATCTGCTCTTTACTATTGATACCAACTATTCTGAAAGTCGTGACATCGAGATGGCACTACTGCAAAGTAAAATCGATATTGCTCATTATTTTCAGCGCGAGCAGGAATTTACGCGTTTCTCTTCGCATGAGATGCGTACTGCTATTATGGTGATCCAAGGCTCAACCGACTTGTTAAAAAAAATACCAAATGAATCCAAGGTCGCGGTTAAAGCAATTGGACGACTCGAGTTAGCCTGTGGTGATTTAGCGGTACTTACGAATACATTTTTGTTACTAGGCCAAAATGAGATCCCTGCTTATCACTTACAGTATTTTGCGTTAGAGCAAGTATTAGTGCGGCAATTAAAGGCAATGGAAGTGCTGTTCGACAAACAGGGCATGCGTTATATGTTAACGGTTCAGAATTCGATCATGATGTCAGCACCAGAGAGCTTTTTGGTGGTGATCATGAATAATTTGATGAAGAATGCGCTGGATTACAGTACTGGTAATATTTGTATTAACCTTACCGGTAGTTTATTAACTGTGACGAATCCATATGAGCGAGAAGTTGGGGTTAACGCAGGTTATGGCTGTGGGCTGATTATTGTCGAGCGTATCTGTGAGCGGATGCAGTGGTTAGTCAATATTGTTGATGATAATGGCTTATTTCAAATCTCAATTGATTTCGCATTAGACCCGTCATCATCAGTACATATTCTCGCTGTAAAGGCGGATGATGACGATGGGGCTAATTAACGTTATCGATTAAGTGTATAAATTAATTTAAATCGAGTTCTTTTAACTTACGGGTGAGGGTATTTCGGCCCCAGCCTAGCAGTTTAGCCGCATCTTGTTTATGACCCTGAGTATACTCCAATGCTGTCTGTAACATGATACGTTCAAAATCAGGCATCGCTTCAGCTAGAATATCACTGTGCCCTGATGCCAGCTGCTGCGCCGTCCAGGTTTTTAATTGACCGCGCCAGTCGCCTGTTTGGTTGGAACTCGCATGATTGATTACAGAGGGTTGTTCTTCGGTAATTTCAGAGGGCAAATCGGCGATGAATACTTCTTGGCCACTCGCCATCACGGTTAACCAACGGCAAATATTTTCGAGTTGGCGGACGTTACCGGACCAATGGTGATTGGCGAGGTAAGTTTCTGCTTCTTTACTGAGTATTTTGGTTTCGACGCTGAGTTCTTTACCCGCTCTGATCAAAAAATGATTGGCCAATTTTGGAATATCTTCACGACGTTCATTCAGTGACGGTATGTGGATACGGATGACATTCAAACGATGAAATAAGTCTTCACGGAAACTACCGTCAGCCACTTTCTGTTCTAAATTTTGGTGAGTGGCTGCAATAATACGCACATCGACACTCACTGGCGAATGCCCACCGACACGGTAAAATTGACCATCCGACAATACCCGCAGCAGTCGGGTTTGAATATCAATCGGCATATCACCGATCTCATCTAAAAATAACGTACCACCATTGGCTTGTTCAAAACGACCATTTCGGACACCTGCAGCACCGGTAAATGCGCCTTTTTCGTGGCCAAACAGTTCTGATTCAATTAAGTCTTTGGGGATCGCGGCCATGTTTAAAGCAATGAATTCGTTGTTTACGCGGGGGCTGTGTTTGTGTAACGCCTGTGCGACTAATTCTTTACCTGTACCTGATTCACCATTAATTAACACACTGATAGAAGAGCGTGATAAGCGACCAATAGCACGAAACACTTCCTGCATGGCTGGTGCTTCACCAATGATTTCAGTCACAGGTTCTACTTTATTATTTTTGCGACGATTTTTGCTTTGTTCTTTGGCGTGGGTCACGGCGCGGGTTGCTAAGGAAACTGCTTCATCAATATCAAACGGTTTTGGCAGGTATTCAAATGCACCGGCCTGATAAGCGTTTACCGCGCTGTCGAGATCGGAATGGGCTGTCATGATGATGATCGGCAGGTCTGGATGCGTAGCGTGCACTTTATCCATTAACTCTAATCCGCTCATTTCGGGCATGCGAATATCAGAAATAATGATATCTGGCTGTTCGAATTCGAGTTTATTTAATAAGGCCTGGGCACCACTAAATGCAGAGGTTTCAAATTTCTGTGATTTTAATGCTTTGTCGAGAACCCAGCGGATAGAACTATCGTCATCGACAATCCAAACTGTTGCTGTTGTCATAGTTTAATCCTTTATTTTCTTAGTGGCAGATAAATGGCAAATTCGGTATGGCCTGGCCAGCTATGGCACTCAATTTTACCTTTGTGTTGTTTAATCAGGTTTTGAGCGATAGAAAGACCAAGTCCGGTGCCACCTTCACGTGCAGTGACCATCGGGTAGAACAAGGTATCTTTAATGTGTTCAGGAATACCAGGCCCGTTATCGATGATTTTTATTTCAGCACATAAGCGATATTTCTGTCCCTGAATATTCACTTGATGTGCTGTTCGAGTCATGATTTTTATCGCGCCATGACCTTTCAGTATTTGAATGGCATTGCTGATGATATTCAGTAATGCTTGTTGTAATAAGTCAGGCTCCATCTCAAAATCAGGGATGGATGGATCGTAATCTCGCTCGATAATAATGCCTGTCGGCAAATCAAATTCGACTAATTGTTTTACTTTTTCAATCACGGAATGAATATTTAAAATGGTTTGTAGACCGGGCTTTTGTGGCCCTAACAAACGGTCAACAAGGGTCCGTAATCGGTCGGCTTGTTCGATGATAATACTGGTATATTCTTTTAATTCCGCTGTTGGTAATTCTTTTTCAAGTAATTGGGCTGCGCCACGTAGGCCACCCAATGGATTTTTAATTTCATGTGCTAAACCACGAACTAACTCTTGCGCTGCTTGTTGTTGGACGTGTTGATAAAGCTCTTGACTGATTTTCTTTTGTAAATCAATTTGCCTTGCTTCAATCAGAATACAGGTCTCTGAACCAAAATTCGTCAAGGTTGCAGATATTTCGACTAACAATTGGCGATCATCAATCACTAATGATACTTCATTGTCAGTAAACCCTTGCCCGGTTTTGATTGTACTTGCCAATAGCGAGAGGTCTAAGGTGGTATGTTCGATAATGTCCGTTATCTTGAGCCCCTCAACCCGGCTGGCACTGGAGCCGAGTAGCTGCTCACCTGCAGGATTAAGATACTTAATATACAGATCATGATTAAGTACGAATACCGAAGACACTAAGTTATTCATTAATGATTGTTGCGGTTCTGGGATCATTATCATGATACTTCCTTAATTAGGATTAACATCCCGTTACCGGTTGCACCAACTTGGTGCTAATTACAAAATATTACTGTACTGCGTGAGGAAATTAAAGCAGTAATGAGTTAGTTGGCCTTAAAGCGATGTAAATAAACAGTAATTAGTTCTGATGATGCAATTACCTTGCCTAAATTGTTAATTATTTGTAGCTGTAACTTATGGGTACCAATGGGAACATTACTGACATTAAATTGGCTGTCGACTTGTTCGCTATGGATCACGCCATCAATTAATAAGCGAATCTTTAAACCGTAGGTTAGTGTGGTACTGAGTGTTGCAGATACGATTATCACTCCGCTATTGCTGCGTAAGGTTTGCTGATCGATAGGGCTGTGAATACTAATACCAATTGGTATTAAGGGAATGTCAGTATGAGTTGTATTTGCAGCACTTGCTTCTGGAGTTCTTGATTGAATCAGTGATGGTATAGACGGTGGTGTGAGTTTTACATCAATTTCTGTTGCTGATTCTGGTTTACTTTCGTCATCAGAAAAATGGGTGATACCTTGTTCATCAGTCCATTGATAAATAGCGGCGACACTGGCGTAGCTTGTGAGTAATAATATTAATAACATAACGTGTTTCATCGCGACATCCTGTCTGTTTTTTCTTGATTTATATGGTTATTCTCACCTAGTTACATGAAATTAACAAATAAAAAACCCGCTAAATAGCGGGTTTTTGTAGATTAATTTGTATTAATAACAAATTATACGCTGTAGTACATTTCAAACTCAACTGGGTGAGTTGTCATGTTCAGTCTTTCAACTTCTTGCGCTTTAATTTCGATGTAAGCGTCGATAGTATCGTTCGCCATAACATCACCAGCCGTTAAGAAATCACGGTCTGTATTTAGTGCAGATAGTGCTTCTTCTAATGACGCTGCAACTTGTGGAATTTCTGCTGCTTCTTCAGCTGGAAGGTCGTATAGATCCTTATCCATTGCATCGCCAGGGTGGATACGGTTTTTAATACCGTCGATACCCGCCATTAACATAGCAGAGAATGCTAGGTATGGGTTTGCCGCTGGATCTGGGAAACGTACTTCAATACGTGTCGCTTTTGGCGATGGTACGATTGGGATACGAATTGATGCAGAACGGTTACGTGCAGAGTAAGCTAGCATTACTGGTGCTTCAAAACCTGGAACTAAACGTTTGTACGAGTTA
>Ga0209292_1007295_pt1 | contig 10563 bp, 12 predicted proteins | sample GOMGulsemesocosm_2_FD_184634 | JGI IMG/M metagenome (GOLD analysis project Ga0209292, IMG submission 184634) | Methane-oxidizing microbial communities from mesocosms in the Gulf of Mexico - GOM9C Gulf of Mexico (SPAdes) (version 2) | ecosystem: Environmental > Aquatic > Marine > Cold seeps...
TAGAATATTTTTAATGAGTTGGTTGCCAATAATTACTTTAGATATTACTGGTTTAGCTTCAAAATATTTTGATGTTTTACCTGAAGCAATTATTTATCAGTTAGAGCCTTTTGTTATTGTTTTTCAAATTTTATTAATTTCTTTTGCTTTTTCTGAGCGATATAAAGAGCGAGAGCTAAAGCAAGCTTATTTTTCAACCCATGATCCTGTGACTGGGTTACCTAACCGTTTAGTTTTACAAAAACAATTAACACAGCTTCAAGAAGATAAAAAAAAGCACACTTTAATAATTATAAAACCAACAACTTATGCTGATGCTCGTTCAAGTTTTGGAATTCGACATGCAAATGATTACTTAACTGAAGTTGCAAACCAGTTAAATGTACAATTATCAGGCTTAGATTTAGCAAGTATAGATAATAAAGAGAATACAAGACCTAATCATATATCCCGATTTAACGATGATTCTTTAGCTATCATTTTGTATGATGAAATTCCGAGTGATTTAATTGAGCAATATGCATTTTTAGTTAATGCAGCGTTAGAAAGTGGAGTGTATTTAGAAGGTACATATTTAGTAGGAAATGTTGATATAGGCATTGCTAGTTTTCCTACCCACGCATCAAGTGTAGATGAATTACAGCAACGAGCATTGCAAGCAGTGGACTTAGCGTCTGATAGTCCAGATCATTGGTATATTTACCAAAGTGATGGTAATCAGTATGTGCAAAAGAAATTAAAACTCGCAGCTGATTTAAGAAAAGCATTAATGAATGATGAGTTAGCGCTTTATTTTCAGCCTCAGATTGAACTAAAAAATAACTCAATTTATGGTTGCGAAGTTTTACTTCGTTGGCAGCACCCTGAAATCGGCTTTATTTCGCCTGATGAGTTTATTCCAATCGCAGAATCTGCTGGGTTAATTAATGATGTAACTGAATGGGTTGTAGAGCAGGCCCTTACCCACCATAAAAGTTTATTAGAAGTTTATCCAAATCATAAAACTTCAATTAATATCTCAGCTCAAGATTTAACTAAAAGAGACTTACCGGTACAAGTAGTATCACTTTTAACTGAGCTAAATATAGACCCTTCAACTTTAGTTATTGAACTGACCGAGTCAGCGGCAGTGAGTGATTCTTTAGATGCTAATTTAGTCTTAAATGACTTTAAAAAAATGGGTGTGCAAATTGCAATTGATGATTATGGCACTGGCTATTCTTCATTAGCTTATTTAAGTCAATTGAGATTTAACGAAATTAAAATTGATAAACAATTTGTAATGGAGCTTGAGCAAAGTCAAAGAGACCAAACAATTTGTAAAACAACAATTGAAATGGCTAAAAGTCTTGGTGCTTTTGTTGTAGCTGAAGGTGTTGAAAATGAAAATATAGCAAATATACTAAAACAATATGGCTGTGAAATTGCACAAGGATATCATTTTGGTAAGCCAATGCCTTTTGAGGATTATTATCAATGGCTACAGCGTTATAAGCAAACAGGGTGATGTTTTAGTGTTTAATAAAGCTGCTCATCATTTTATTAAGTACATTATATAAAGGTTGAGTATCGATTTGTTCAAGTATTTCTATGCTATAAGCTATCGCTTCTAATGAAGAAAGGCTATCCGGCCTTTTTGCTTTTCTAATGATGTATTGGTTATCTGGTAGATTAGCAAAACTAAGAGTTTTAAATTTTGCCAGCCATGGGTTTTTCATTTTTAATTTATATGCTTTTTTCCATGTACCATCTAAAATAATTAAATTGATGTATTGTGTACATTTTTTACTTAATGTTTCAATTACAATTGCGTTGTCATCTGGATATAATAAAAAAGTATTCTCTGTTGGTAGATCCTGTATGAATTCAAAGTCATCAGGTTCTTCACCAATAAAAACCTCTAAATTGGATAGGCATAGCTGTGCCAGCCTAACAGTATTTTTAGCCGCTTTTACTTCACTTGGATGTTGTATGACATAAATTTTAGTTTGACAGCTAACTTTTGACACAGCCTCACAAACACAGGTTTTCATTGGATAATGGCATAGTTTGCAAGTTGGTCTAGACATAATATTATGAGCTTATAGATCATTCAAATGAAAGCTATTTTAAACTGCTAAAATGAAACTAACAACGGATTTTAATTTGGTTTTTAATAGAACTGTGTTTACACTGTACTAAGAGTCAATTTGTTTTAGTAAATAGCATGCACCAAACAAAAGTTGAGGTTTTTATGGAAGATATGGTTATTGATGAGGATGCACTTTTAGGCATGAAATCTTTGTTAGGTGATCAATTTAGTGATACTTTAGATTTTTGCTACTGTGAGTTTGACCGTTTAAATCAAGAATTGGAACAATCTATTCATAATGATAATGAAAGTGCAATTAGACATGCCCACAGTTTAAAATCTAACGCGGCACAATTTGGGGCACTGTCTTTGGCTGAAATGGCTAAAAATGTAGAGCTCTCTTTGAATAATGGTGATTTAGAAGAAGCATTAGCTTATGCGGCTTTACTGCAAACATTTATAGATCAAACAAAAGATAAAATAAATATATGGAAAGTCAGTTCGAATAACTAAGACATGATTTTTTGCCTACAGCGGTATTGTGTAGGCAAATGAAATAAAAAGCTACTCTATTGATGATCCCATGAAATATTTGAAACTAAACCACAATCATCACATCTAAAGTCAAATAATCCGAACCAAGGTTCTTCTAGTTGCCAGTCAGTATTACAGCTAGGGCATTTTCTAGTCTGCTCTGCTATTTTATTTAAACCACCAACGCGGTATAAATAATAATACACGGGCTTTTTGGTTATTTCACTGATACGTTTTCTTAATGTTTGGCCTCGGCGATATAAATCACTGTCTATATCTGCGAGCTCTTTAATCGCTGAGAATTCACATCGTGTCGCGCCGTTGATTTGAATTTGATCACAAGCTTGCCAATCTTCTTGCCACTTTAGAAGCGCTTTATAATCCCCATTTGCAATAGCTGGGATTTTATAAAGCGGCACAGGCATAAAGTCATCACCACAATATAGTGGGCTACATGTATGAACATAAGTTGTGTATATAATATAAGAACTTGATTCAGAGCATGTATCAGACCCATTTGCATGGATATCTTGACCAATTACTTTTGTTTTAGGCTGTAATAAACCAACATCATTTAGTTTATCTAAACTATTTTTTACGAAAGGGCTGTGATATAGCGGGTGTAATGAATCTTGTTCAGGACACATAACCCGCGTAAGAAAGTAACCATCTTTTAATACTGTAGGAAACTCTTCACCAATAATCTGTCCATTAAATCGTAGTGCATTAACTAAGCGGATAATTGCTTTTTCTGCCGATTCTAAGGTTGTATCTTGGTAACAATCAAAAGTTAAATCAACAACAAACATTTAAGCTTCACCCGTATTTTTTTGTGCTTGTAATAAAATTAATAGTTGATCTAACTTAGTTTCAATTCTATCAAGTTGAGATTGGGTATGTTTTTCTTTAGTTGATTTTGAAATTGACTTAGATTCATCAGTTTTGAAATTATCGGGATCATTTTTATATCGGCCTAAGATTGAAATAATAATAGGCATAGGCACTGATTGGCTTAATTTTCCTTTTATTAGAGCGACAGAAGGTACCTTGTTTTGTACGAGTATTTTTTTTATTGCTTCAATAACAAATTGTTCCATAAAGGTACTCTCAAAAAATTACATTGGTCAAATTTACTAAATTTTAGCGTGAATATAATAATATAACTAGTCGTATTTATAAATATTAAATTTTACCTATAAAAATCAAAGCTTTAAATTCTGGCCTGAAACTTGATTAGTTATTTCCTGAACTTGACTATTTATTGGATAACATGAAATGAAAAAAATATTAACCGCATTACTTTTAGTATCACCTTTAGCTTTAACTGGTTGTGTAATCGCTGTTGATGGTGCTGCGGATCACTATTCAAAAGATAGCTGGGAAGTAAGACAGGATAGCAATAGAGCGATGATAACTAATTTAGAGTTAGGGCAATCTATTGATTTAGTGAAAGGAAAGTTAGGAACGCCAGATTTTTATGAAGTATATAATAAGAATTCAGAGCATACGCAAATATTATTCTACCGAACTCACAGAACAGACTCAGATAGCAAAACAACAAAAGATGAATGTCACTTTTTAAAATTTAAAGATAATAAGTTAGTTGCTATTGGCGATGGTGCGAGTATCTTAAATCATTTATAAATAAATACGATTGATATCAAGGTTGAATAAATCTTGATATCACAGCTTTATTAATTTCTTAATAAGGTATCAAATTGATCTATTACTTCACTCCAATCGCCATCTTCTGCTAAAGATTCAGTTAAAAAACTTGCTTGTCCATTACTCCAAAAAGGTGCGTCATTAATATGAATTGAACTAGCCAGTTGATGTTCAGCAATAAAAGAGTCAATGTCAGATTTACTGTTATCTAAACCGAGTTGTGCAAATAAGTTTGTTAAATTGTGTAAATTTGTATCCATTTTATTTCCCAATTATGAAATTAACTTCTATATAAATATAGAACATAATAATAACAATGGAATAAATATGGACACAGTAACAGTATCTAATAAATCAAATGAAGCTTTAAAAGCTATATATTTAACTGCTGAAGATTTAAGCCTCGCTGCTAGTTTGTTATATCAAGCGTATCACGACGACCCGCTATTAATGGAAATATTAAACTCATCAAAAAGCAGCGCATTTGCATATGAAAAAAAATTAAGATCATTGATCCGAGAGGAATTAAACAGCTTCTGGCAAGGGCATGAGCCTTTAGTGGGTCTGTTTAAAGGAGGGACTTTAAAAGCAGTTGCTTGTGTTTTTAAATCAGGTAGCAAAATGAAAGCACAAAGAGTCTGGCATTGGAGATTAAAGCTGATGTTAAGTGCAGGCTATCTGACCACACAACAGCTCATCGAAAAAGAAAATATCATTAGGCAGTCCCTTGATGAATATGATTGTTATCATTTTTTAGCTTTTATAGCAGTTGCCCCTGGAATGCAAAAACAAGGTCTTGGTAGCTTTTTATTACGTGCTCTTGATGATCTCATTCAAACTGATGATGATACTTTGGGTTTGGCGGTATACGTGACCCGAGATGATTTGAAAGCTTTATTTTTAACCGATGGTTTTGAGCAGATGAAAAAATTAAAGTTCAGTAATATTAGTGGAGACCTGTTATTTAAATTAAAAGCGAGTCAGTGAGATAATTTCTAGTAGTCAGCATAAGGGAAGTTTGAGTGTGAGATATATCCTACATTAACGTAGGTTAGGACGCTTATTCCTGTTTTTAAAACCAACAATTAGAGTGTAAGCTGTTGATAAATAAATAAATCGTGAGTATTTCAATAATAAGGCGTAAATTAAATCGTTTTTTTAAGCTAATTTTATTTTATATTTCACTTAATATTAGTCCTGTAGGAAGCAAGAAGGTCATAGGAAATGACTTGGATGTCAAGGAATGGAACTAAGACAGATATCAGGGTGATGTCAAAGGGATATAAAGGGAACGGAAAAGGAATACCAGGAAGGTAAAGTATTAAATGATTTAATACTTGGTTAATTGGATTAACCACAGTCAGGGAATGGAATTAAGACAGATATCAGGATGATGTCAAAGGGATATAAAGGAAAAGGAAAGGAATACCAGGAAGGTAAAGTATTAAATGATTTAATACTTGGTTAATTGGATTAACCACAGTCAGGGAATGGAATTAAGACAGATGTCAGGATGATGTCAAAGGGATATAAAGGAAAAGGAAAGGAATACTAGGAAGGTAAAGTATTAAATGATTTAATACTTGGTTAATTGGATTAACCACAGTCAGGGAATGGAATTAAGACAGATGTCAGGATGATGTCAAAGGATATAAAGGAAAAGGAAAGGAATACCAGGAAGGTAAAGTATTAAATGATTTAATACTCGGTTAATTGGATTAACCACAGTCAGGGAATGGAATTAAGACAGATGTCAGGATGATGTCAAAGGGATATAAAGGAAAGGGATTTAAGGATGTACTCAGTGTTAAATGATTTAACACTTAACAGGATGTTTATGGACATTTGCATGATGCAATTAGGATGAGTTAGGAATACTCAAAAGATCAAGGATAGGCATGGAAGATTTGGACACCTCAGGATGAGGCAAGGAATAGAGTCAGGATGACTTAGTTAGGTTTTATGGATTAAACCTTTGTATGGAAACTTAAGGGAAGGCAAGCGCCAAAGGTGAATGGACAACCTTATACATGGATGAAAAAATAAGATTGGGGCGTAGCATTAGGCTACGCCTTAGTTCTTTTTGTATAAAAATAAATTGTTTTTTATATTTTGTGAGGTGGCACGAATACATTCACAAGTTTAATGTCTTCCATTGTTAATTCTGCTTGATAACGACTTTGACCATCACTTGAAAAATCAAAAATGAAAACGCTTTTTAACCCCGGCTTTCCAGTGCGTAATAAACCTAATCTTTGTTTTTTACAGGCAACATCTAATAATTGAACCTGAAGCTTTTCAGCCTGATTTTTCGCATGAGCTTGGGCTGCCTCAGCTATTTTTCGATTTAACCAAAAAAAATAAATAACTGCCGAAACCGTTAAAATTAACCAAAGTGACGCCATAAAATAAATCCTATATATATTAATACCATTTCCGTTAATTAACGCATCATAAAGCGCTTTGAAACCCGCCTAAAAGGAGCTTCTGAGAATTTACACTTCGCTGTTATATCAGTTCTAAAGGGAATAACCATTAATTCACTGACATGCCTAGAATTGTAAACCCTCATAAGCTCTGAGTGGTCACTTAATTATCGGAATTGGTATAACTAATCAGAGTTCAGGTTAAAAAATCTGATTTATGAAAAAAGCTTACCAATTGCACGCGCTAATGCATCACTACGACTTTCAACTCTCAATAATGCTAATAACTGAGGGCGAATAGTTGGAATAGCAACTAAATCAGCAAAAATACCTGAAAATAATTCCGGATAGTCTTCTATATGCGCAACAACATCCATAAATTGGTGTAAACGTTTTGGCTCACTCAAACTTTGCCAAGCACGGCCTGTGATTGTTAAAATGATATCAAGGTTACATGCTAATTCTGAAATTAAAATTGTATCAATTAAATCGTTTAGTAGCGCTTGTGCTTTAGTATGCGATAAACATCTTAGATAGTTAACTAATGCAGGAACATCTTTTTTTTCAATTGCAATATGCGCTAATTTTATTAATTTTTCAGTAAGAGATGTTGAAACTTCAATATTTTCTAGCATAGATGCAAGTGGTGCACATACTTCGATTGGTAAGTCAGTAAATGAATTGATCAGGCTTGTTACGTTTTCATTTTTATCAAGTCTAAAAGCAAAGTCAGCAATGCCTTGCAAAGAAAGAGATTCCCAGTCTGTAAACCCTAACTTACCACTAAAGTAAAGTTGTGTCGGTTCATAATAAATAGAAGCCGGTTTGTTTGTTTCTACTTTCATTAAAGCATTAAATGCAGCACGCTTATTAGCATTCGGTGTGAATACATATGGGTTGTTATTAAGTTGTTGGCCGTCTTGTTGACCAGTTAACTGAGTACCTAAAGCTTCTAGCACCATACTTGCAAAATGATCTCGGCTAGCTTGAATTAATTTACTTTCTTCATCTAAAGGTAGTTTTAAAAACCAAATGTAAGGTTCTTCAGTTTCTTTTTTATCCCAAAATAAAATGGCTAATAATGCGTTTTTTTGCAATGGTGTCGGGTAAGGGATTCGGGCACTTTCAATTTTTGAAAACGTTTCTTTATTAATTTTAGTGATGCGGCGACCAATGTCATAGACACGCCATTGCGTACCAGCTGCATCTAATAAATCTGCCAATGTTGATATATTACTATCCATTACTTAACCTTAAAAATATAAACTGATGCAATTATAATGAGTTTGCTCAATCGTGCCAATAACTTGTTATAATCATGTCAGATAATACTAAGATCATAACTGAAAGTAGTTGAAATGAGTGAAGTAATAAACAAAGATGAAGTACAAGAGGTGCTACCTACACCAGAGCTAACTATTTTGTATCAAGATGAATATTATGTCGCAATTGATAAACCTGCTGGATTATTAGTGCACAGATCATTTTTAGATAAACATGAAACGCAATTTGCAATGCAAATGCTGCGAGATCAGATTGGGCAGCATGTTTATCCAGTTCATAGACTAGATAGACCTACTTCAGGTGTTCTTTTATTTGCCTTAAGTTCAGAGTCTGCCCGCAAAATGAATGAGATCTTTATTGCTCATCAAATACAAAAGCGATATCTGGCTCTTGTAAGAGGTTTTGCACCGGAACATAGATTATTAGATAAACCATTAAAAGAGCAGTTAGATAAAATAGCTGATAAACATGCAAACCAAAATAAACCTGCTCAAAGTGCCGTTACAGACTTTAAATGTTTAAAACAAGCGAGTTTAGATATTCCTTTTGGAAAATATCCTAGTATTCGTTATTCATTAGTTGAATGTTACCCTCAAACAGGGCGTAAACATCAGATCCGAAGGCATTTAAACCATTTAACTCACCCAATAATAGGTGATGTAAATCATGGTGATAATCGTCATAATCACTTTTTTAGAGAGCATTTTGAATTAAGACGTTTAATGTTATTTGCTACAAACTTAAGCTTTAAACATCCTTATACTGATGTGCAAATAAATATTGAAGCTAACTTAGGTAAAGACGTGTTATCAATTTTTAAACAGTTAGGCTGGTCTGATTCAGAGCAAACTTATCGTCAGAAATGATAAAAGGATAATTTATATGGCCGAAATTAGTATTTTTGTTGGTTCAGTTTATGGCGGGGCAGAAGAACTGGCTTTCACTTTGGCTGAAGAAATAAAGTCAAACAATCATCAATCTCAGGTTTATTTACCAGGGACAGTTAATGACGTAAAAAATGCAACTCACTTATTATTTGTGACGTCAACTACGGGAGCGGGTGATATTCCGGCGGAGTTAGAAGCATTATACTTAGAACTCAATAATCAATTCCCTATGTTAACAAATATACCGTATGGCATTATTACACTGGGAGACAGTAGTTATGATGATACATTTTGTGGCGCAGGGAGGAAAATAGACCTTTTATTACAAGAACTTCAAGCAATGTCTTGTATCGAAAAGTTAGAAATAGATGCGTGTGAGGATTTTGAGCCAGATAAACCGGCTCTAATATGGCTAAAATCATTTTTAAAGGCATTTTAAGTTATTGTTAAAGGGATTTTAATAAACCCTAAATTATTATTTTCATCCACTGGCAATATACCCGCATTGATATTTATTTGGATGGCGCTTAATAATAATTTAGGTGCTTTGAGGGCTTTATCTCTTTGCTCTCTTAAAGCAACATAATCATGTTGGCTAGTATTATGCTTTAAGTGTATGTTGTATTTTTTTTGTTCTGATACCGTAGTTTTATAAACAAGTTCACGGCCATGGGGTTGATAATCGTGGCACATCCATAATATTAAGTCATCGCCTAATTCAAATAACCTTTGAATTGAATGGTAAAGCTGACTGGCATTCCCATCGGGGAAATCACATCTTGCGGTACCGCCATCGGGCATAAATAAAGTATCACCTACAAAAACATTACCATCAACTAAAATACAAATACTATCAGGCGTATGCCCTGGAGTTGCCAAAATGCGAACTGGTATATCTCCAAGATTAAAAACCTCATTATCAACAAATAGATGATCGAACTGGCTGCCATTATTTTTAACTTGCAAGTTCATTTTAGTATTAAAGGTTTTTTGTACTTGTATTACAGCATCAATAACAGCAACTTTCGCGCCGAGTTTATTCTTAAAAAACTGTGATGCGGTTAAATGATCTGCGTGAGTATGCGTTTCTATAACCCAATCAATATCAAGGTGGTGAGAATCAATATAATCAAGCATGATGTTGGCTGTTTTATAGCTTAAGCTGCCAGAATATATATCGAAATCAAGTACAGGGTCGATGACCATGCCTTTTAATGACTTTGAATCAAAAGCGACGTAAGAAAGGGTAGAGGTGTCTTGATGAAAAAAAGCTTCAATTTGTATACTCATAATATATTTCTCAATTAGGTATATAACCTAAATCTTCTAATAATTGCTTACTTTGAGCTGCATTTCTCGCTAAGTCGTCACAACGTTCGTTTTGTTCATGCCCAGTGTGACCTTTAACCCAATACCAAGAGACGTTATGCTGACTATTAACGTGATCTAACCGTTGCCATAAATCAATGTTTTTTACTGGCGTTTTATTGGAAGTCTGCCAATTTCTTTTTTTCCAGCCTTGCAGCCAAGACTCAATTCCTTGTTTAACATATTGGCTATCAGTTGTTAATGATACAGCACAAGGTTTTGTTAGCGCCTCAAGTCCTACAATAGCAGCTAATAATTCCATTCTGTTATTTGTAGTTAAGGTATAACCTTGGCTTAACTCTTTAATATGGCCCTTATAAATTAAAAT
>Ga0209292_1007299_pt1 | contig 10561 bp, 11 predicted proteins | sample GOMGulsemesocosm_2_FD_184634 | JGI IMG/M metagenome (GOLD analysis project Ga0209292, IMG submission 184634) | Methane-oxidizing microbial communities from mesocosms in the Gulf of Mexico - GOM9C Gulf of Mexico (SPAdes) (version 2) | ecosystem: Environmental > Aquatic > Marine > Cold seeps...
ATGAAAATAAGCAATGAAACAAAAATTTGGATTTAAATATGTGGCGGACTTTGGTCGTTTAATTGTGACAAATAAACGGAGTTCAGGGCCAACTGAAAGCCCAAAATATTAGAGTTGACTCAAGGTTGCTGTATAGCGATTCAATACATTCTGCTTTTAATATATAAAACTTCTTCAGCTGTCGCTAATTCAAGTTCCAATCAAGCATCAGTTCTTCAAGCTTAAACCATCTCCGTTAATAAAGTGCTTTGGAACTCGCCTAAAAGGAGAGCCTGAGGGTTTACATTTCGTTATTATGCCCAACTCTAAAGGGTATAACCATTAATTCACTGAACATGCCTAGCATTGCAAAATCTCACAAGAGCTGAGTGGCGACTTAATTATCGGAATTGGTATTTTTTTGGTGATTTTAACTTTTTAGTTTGATAATAGGGCTTTTAAAATCATAGATAAACTAATGTCTGTCTATTTTAAAATTACGACTCCTTTAGATGTTAAGTTGTAATTGGTTGATCTTACTGGCTATTGGTTGTGCTTTGAATCTATATCATGAGTTGCTTCTCGACATCAGAGCAAAATCATCTAAAAATCATAAGGACGTCAGGTATTTTTATACTGGTTCGCGTAATTTATCGCTTGTTCAATCACATATAAACCTTGTATCAACACAAAGCGACTTCAATGTGAAAGTTGGATAGTTAGTTGATTTCAAAAATAGAGATAAATTATGAAGCGTATTTGTATTTCAATTGTTCTGCTGTTTTCTACTATCACTATGAGTGGCAATAGTTATAGTAAAGATAAATTTCCAGTTATAGAAGATCGCTATTTGGGACAAAATCCGCCAAGTTTAATACCTAAACTTTTTGCTCCAGGTATTGTTTCGACAGAAGAGCATCTTGAAAGTGAAGTATTGTTTTTACCAGATATGGGAGAGTTTTCTTTCACTAGATCTGGTGGGAAATATAAAGAACCTACATGGTTTGTTATGCAATACAAAAATAATAGATGGACTAGGAAACCTATTGCTTCAACGGGTATCAATAAATATAAGGAGAAATTTAGCCCCAGTGTATCAAAGATGAAAAGTTTTGAGCCTTTCAAAGACATTCCTATTGTCGGTTTCACTGTCTCAGCTAAAGGCACGTATTATTTTTATGTTTTAGATTTCAAGGATGGCAGCGGGCATATGAGTTATTCACGCCTTATAGATGGCAAGTATGAAGCGCCTAAAAAAATGAGCAAAGCGATTAACCGAGGTAAATATATTGCCCACCCCTTCATTGCTCCTGATGAGTCCTATTTAATGTGGGATGCTGAGAAAGAAGATGAAAACACCCCTGATATCTACATTAGTTTTAGAAAGGAAGACGGTTCTTGGGGCGAAGCAATTAACATGGGAGATAAGATAAACACAGCACTCTATGAACAACGCCCAAAAGTGACACCCGATGGAAAATATTTATTTTTTTTTAAGGGAGATGTAAAAGTGAGAGAAGATGGCAGTAGATATGTTGTTGGAAGCCCTCATTGGGTGGATGCACAGATTATTGAGCAGCTTAGGCCCAAATGAAATAGCATCAATGAGTCTGACAAGTAAGTTACTCAACTAGTAAACATAACAACAATCACCTACAAGGATGATAATTCATGAAAATTAAGCCGTTAAATAAATTTAAAGCATTACTAGTGTCTAGTACTGTGTTAGCTTTTTTATCTGCATGTCAGGTCACTAAGCCTAGCTCATCTGTTTCATACTCGTTTGTTTATGGAGCTAAAGAGCAAAAACATAAATCGATTTATCTCAGTGATGAAACTGGTCAGTCTCGCATAAAAATAGCGGATGTGACAGACAGTGATGGTTACCCTGCGATATCTCCTGATGGCAAGCATGTTGCTTTTTATGGAAAATACGATAAACGCAGAACGTGGTCTATTCATGTTGGTAATATTGATGGCACTCATATGCAGCGCTTAACAAATAAAAAAAATGTTTGGGATAGTGCTCCAGCTTGGTCACCTGATGGGAAGACGATTATTTTTTCTAGGGAATACAAAAGTAAAGATGGACAGTGGCAAGAAGAAGTTTGGTTAATGAATTCAGATGGCAGCAAACAACGTCAGGTAAAAGCAATTAAAGGACGTGCGGCAAAAATGATGCCTGATGGTAGAATATTATATCAGTCTAAAGCTGGCCCAAGTCAAATTAGTATCGCAAACAGCGATGGTAGTAATGTGATTACATTGACCAATGATGATTCTAACAACATGTCCCCTAAGCTTTCACCTAACGGTAAACAAATCGCGTATTTATCTAATAGGGATGGCAATCAAGAGGTATATATAATGGATATTGATGGCGCTAATCAAAAGCGCTTAACAGCTAACAGCATTCAAGAGTGGAGTCCAGCTTGGTCACCCGATGGCACAAAGGTTTTCTTCTCTTCTCAGAGTACGCATGGTTTTTATGATATTTATAAAGTGAAGATAGATGGCTCATTAATGGAGAAAGTAATCAGTGGGGGTTCGCAAGCTTCTACCGTTCACTTTGTTGAGCTTGACTCTTTACAAAAATAAATAATTTTAAATAGAAACAAGCAATGAAAATGACAACATAAATCAAGGTGTAATGAAGCTGATGTTTCACAGGTTTTAGGGTTACCTTTAACTATTTAATCAGGAATGTTAAATCTAATCAAATAGATAAAGATAACCCTACTAAGCATTATTATATCGGTTAGTACTAAGCCAAAAGTTCTTTTCTGACGATATCAGCGCCTGCACTTAAGGCATTTAGCTTTCCTCTTGCCACTTTATGAGGTAAAGGTGCCATGCCACAATTGGTGGAAGGGTAGAGCTTGTCAGCATCTACAAACTCAAGCGCTTTTCGTAGCGTATTGGCTACTTCCTCTGGTGTCTCAATGGTATTACTTGCAACATCGATGGCCCCTACCATCACTTTTTTACCTCGAATGAGTTCAAGTAGATCCATTGGTACGCGAGAGTTATGACACTCTAGTGAGATAATATCGATATTAGATTTTTGCAGTTTGGGAAAAGCTTCTTCATATTGTCGCCATTCTGATCCTAAAGTTTTTTTCCAATCGGTATTGGCTTTGATGCCATAGCCATAGCAAATATGCACAGCCGTTTCACATTTTAGTCCTTCAATGGCTCTTTCCAAACACGCAATCCCCCAATCATTTACCTCATCAAAAAACACATTAAATGCAGGCTCATCAAATTGAATAATATCAACCCCAGCCGCCTCTAATTCTTTGGCTTCTTGATTGAGGATTTTGGCAAATTCCCAAGCGAGTTTTTCGCGACTTTTATAATGATCATCATAAAGCGTATCTATCATCGTCATAGGACCTGGCAAAGCCCATTTTATGGGTTGCTTGGTTTGCTGACGTAAAAATTTAGCATCTTCAACAAATACAGACTTTTGGCGAGTAACAGGCCCTACGACCGTAGGTACACTCGCATCATATCGATCTCGAATTTTAACAGTCTTACGTTTTTCGAAATCAACGCCGTTGAGATGCTCAATAAATGTAGTAACAAAATGTTGGCGCGTTTGCTCGCCATCACTGACAATATCAATACCTGCTTGTTGTTGATCTTGTAATGACAAACGTAAAGCATCTTGTTTGCCCTCAATTAATTCTTCATCTTGCAACTTCCAAGGCGACCAAAGAGTCTCCGGTTGTGCAAGCCAAGAAGGTTTAGGTAAACTGCCTGCTGTTGAAGTAGGTAATAATGTTTTCATAATAAATACCGTTGAACCTTAGAGTTAATTAAAGAGCGTAATTAGCAGACCATTGCTCAAGCACAGTTTGGTATGGTTTGATGAAGTGCTCTTGTGCAAATTTACCTTGCTCAATTGCTAATTGGCCACGCTCTTCTCGGTTATAAACAATTTGAGTAAGTGAATGGTCTAGGTTCTTCAAATTTGGTTGGTAAAATTTTCCGGCAACAGCATTCGCATTATATATCTCAGGTCGGTAGATTCTTTGAAACGTTCCCATAGTGCTAATGGTACTGATCAGTTCAAGGTTTGAGTAATCATTTAGTAAATCACCAAAAAAGTAAAAAGCTAAAGGCGCAACACTATTTGGCGTCATAAAATAGCGAACTTGCAAGCCCATTTTTTTGAAATATTGCTCAGTCAAAGATGATTCATTTGGTAGATATTCAACACCTAATACAGGGTGCTGATTTTCAGTTCGTTGATAAGTTTTATTATCTGAAACACTTAAACATATAACAGGTGGCTTATTAAAATACTGTTTATAAGCATTTGAATTAACAAAATACTTAAAAAGCTTTCCATGCAGCACACCAAAGTCATCTGGAATGCTAAATTGAGCTTGATCTTTATTATGCTCTAGCAGTAATACACTAAAATCATAATCTCGCACATATGAGGAAAAATTATTCCCCACAATGCCCTCAATACGTTCGTTAGTCTTATGATCAACAATGTTGGTTTTCAAAACTTCGATTGATGGGAAAGTTTCACCACTGCCTTGAATATCCATATCAACAGAAATGATTTCAAGTTCAACGCAGTAACGATCGCCTTTAGGATTATCCCAATTAGCTAAGGCATTAAAACTATTGTTAACCATGTTTAAAGCATTACGTAAATTCTGTTGACGGCTTTCGCCTCTCGCCAAGTTGGCAAAGTTAGTTGTAATACGTGTATTGTCTGATGGGTGATAATTTTCATCAAGGCCAATGCTCTTTATAGTAAATGTAAAATCTTTATTCATGGTGTTCTGGTATCCAATTCGCTTGTATAAAACATGAGTTTATTTTTTGCTCTTTATCGACTTTTCAATCTAATTTTTTGATTAGTGCCTAATGGCTTAAGTAAACATCAACTGTCATATTGTCTAATGCTAAGAGCTGGTTGAATTTATACGTGGATTTGTAGATTAATAAAAACGGTATAATTTCACATGGAACTTGAGAAAAATTCAAAAGTGGATTCAGGGATAACAATCAGCATAAAACTTCACAACAAAAAACGTAAAGATGTCTAGATGGATGTGGGGTAAATGCATGAATATGTGTTTTTTTCATATAAAACATGAGGAATATTCACGACTTATATTAATCAAAAGTTTATATAGGTGTTAGTTATATTGCTATGATAGCCGCCCAAATTATAATAAGAGATGAACTTAATGAGTGAATTGCTGTTGTTGATTATATACTGCGCGATACTAGGCAGTGGTGTTGGTTTTCTGGCTGGACTGTTAGGCATTGGCGGGGGATTAGTGATTGTCCCAGTGCTAAGCAGTATTTTACTTTACTTAGAGGTTTTACCTCCTGAACAAGTCGTCATAGTTGCAATAGCCACATCCTTGGCATCAATATTATTTACATCAACTTCTTCAGCAATCGCCCATCATAAAAATGGCAATGTTCCATGGGATTTGGCCCCTTGGGTAATGACAGGAGTTGCTCTTGGTGCACTCATAAGTGGTTTTATGGCTGCACTACTACCAGAAAATATTGTTCGATTAGTGTTTGCCGTAAGCGTGACACTCATTGCGTTAAAAATGTTTTACAGCAGCACGAAAAGTGACTCATCTGTCGACCGTAAAATGCCAAGTAAAGGTATATTAACGATTTTTACTACGATTACTGGTGGGCTGTCTGCCATGATCGGTATAGGTGGTGGTGCAGTTTTGGTGCCCTTATTGACGTTTTTTTCACTCGATATGAAAAAAGCCATAGGATGTGCCTCTGCTTGCGGTATTGTTATCGCATTATTTGGTTCGATTGGATATATCAGTTCAGGCAGTAGCCATTTTGCTTTAGAAGATGGATTTGCTGGATTTGTATATTTACCTGCTTTATTTGGCATTGTTTGCACTTCTTGGTTTACGGCACCATTAGGAGCCAAAGCAACACATTCTTTGCCTGTTCCTTTAATCAAAAAAATCTTCTCGGTATTATTGTTGGTTACAGCTGTAAGCATGTTGGTTAGTTAACAGGGAGTTTATGGCGTTTCCACAAATAGATTTTTTGTGGAAACCTTTAACGATAGAAAAATTAACCTTATTAATTTATATTAACCAAAAACCACATCAAAAAGCCTCTTATTTACTTATAAATCCCTCATTATTTCGTTCACACAATACAAGATATGAATTGTTTAAATAATTGAACATATGTAAGATGTACCCATAACAATACTTTAATTCAAAATGATTAATTTTACAGGCTCAATAACTGACATAGATAAAACTCAAGATATAAGGATATACAATGTCTAAATTTAATGAATTATGGGAAAACTTCCCGGAAAAGAACGTAATTAGAGCTAGATGTCAAAATAAGCAAGCGACAAGCTCAGCTCCTTTTGGTAACTACTGCGCAATAAATTTAAGTGATGCTTTAATTAGATCCGGAGCATCAACTGTTGGCGCTAAAGTAAAAAAATGTTGGGCTCATGGAGGTATGAAGCATATTCTACTAGCTGAAGAAATGGCAAGCTGGCTAAAGAAATCCAACTTTAGCTGGTTAGGAAAATTAGAAAAGGTTAACCCTAGTACATTCCAAGGTGACTTAGATGGTAAAACTGGCATTATATTTTTTAAAGATTATTGGCAGCGTGGTAATGAATCTCTTTCTAATCGAAGTGGGGACCATATAGACCTATGGAATAAAGATGAAATAACTAGCTCATCAATGTTCACAAGGAATATCCTTGAGCTTTTTGGCAGAGTGAGTGATTTAAATGAGTCTCGAGAAATATGGTTTTGGGAGGTTAAATAGACGCTTATGAAAACACTGATTATTTATCTGAGTCTTGCTATTGTTACTTTTATTATAAATTTTGCTATCTATAATTATTCATTTAATTTGCAGGCAACGCCATTTCTTCATGAAGAACAAAGAGTTGATAGTGGGTTATTAATGCTACAAACAACTTTTCCTGCATATATTGTGTCTTCAGTTGTTATAACTATGCTGTTTTATTTTGTAAATAAAAGGTTGAATAGTAAGACCTAGTAGACTATTTATTAAGCTCTTCAATTAGCCATTTATGTGCATTTTGATGACCAAACTCATACCCAGAGAATGCTTTAACATTGAGTTTGTCGGTTTCACGTCGAGCTTCTACATGAGGTGCTAATTTCTTTTTGTTTTCACAGTAATAAACTAAGGCAACGGCTTTTAATTTACAGACAGATAAGATACATAATTGTGCTTCATAAGAAAATGTATAATCATTTATTTTATTGATAATGAGACCAAAATCGTCTTTAAACTGTGCCATTAAGAAGTTATCGAATTCTTCTACCATTTCTAAGTCTATTTCAATGTCTGCGTTTACAGTGATTTCTACCATATTGTGAGAAATGATACGGATATAACCAAAGTTGAACATATAAGTAGTGATATGGTTTTGTTGCATAGGACTTGGCATACACGCTCTCTTATTTTTATTGGTTTGTATGAGTGTGAACAGGCGCTTAATTTCAGTTTAGAAGAGATCATAAAAAGTGCGAGAATTCATAGAAACAAAATTGTAATCAAAAATGAGTATTGAGTTTCATATTTGCTTACAGTTTATTCGTTTTCTTTTTAGGGGCTTTAATATCAAATAGCAGTTTTAAAATAGAAAAATAAATTTGATAGTCAAAAGGAAATAAATGACATGAAACGCATAATTAAAATGATATCTTTATATACGGTGAGTCTTATTTTATTCACCTCAATGGCAAGCTCTGCTAAGCCTGTAACTGGCTCTGAATATGAAGCGGTTGTTGCAACTGCTTATACTTATTTTAATGGGGCTGCAAAGGGCGATCAGGCCATGTTATCAAAAGCATTTGATTTAGAGTTTGGACATGTGAAAATGATCAATAAAGACAAAGAAACAGGTAAGGAAACAATCAGAACAGTTGGACTTGAAGAATTTGCTGGATTCTTTAAAAAAGCAACAAAAGATACATGGGAAGCAAAAGTGCTTTCAGTGGATATTGTTGATGATACCATGGCAATGGTAAAACTTAACTTCGAAACACCTAAAACGCATTATATTGATTATTTAGTCATGTATAAACGCGAAGGTGATTGGAAAATCATTAATAAAACTTTTGTTGCAAATAAAAAATAAAGTTTAATAACTAAAAATGTCTTGAGATAAAATAGCCCACTTTAATCATTAAAGTGGGCTATTTTATTAAGTCAGTTTTATTATTTATTAACTATAAATTCTGAAGTAAGTTGTGATGTTTCACCTGCAAAGTTAGTAACAAATGATTTTACTTGTACTTTACTGCCAGAGGCATAATCACTTACATCAAATTGTGCAGTTAAAGGTAAAGTATTATCGAAAGATACTTTAGTAAATTTACTGCCATTAACACTTATTTCCGTGGTCATTTCAAACACTGGTACAACAGAGCTATTAACTTTATTAATCTGATACTTTAGATTTATTTTGCCTTCTATTGCATCTTGATTTTTTAAATTTAATAAACTCAATTGGCCAAGACTTGTAGTTTCAATATTTGAATTACCTTTTAGAATACGATAACTCAAAGGTGTTAATTCAATAGCGAGGTTATTGGTCATATTTGCTTTAATAATATTATTGTTGGCAATATCTGTGTATGTTTTACTTGTCGCAGTAAACTGTGTTGAAATTACTTTATTTGATGTATTAAACAATACTAAATACTCAACGGGGTTGTTTAATTCAACGCGAGAAAATGCATATATACCTGGACCATCATTTGTTACAGCTCGATTGTGATGTACTCCTTGTCGTAGCGCTTTATGAGATTTAAAGATACCAGCAAGTTTTTTAAACTCAGTAAATAAAGGGTGAGATTCATCAAAATTATTACTTGCTGCTGTTAGTTTAGTCCCTAGTAACTTATCTTCGTTATAGCTTTTAACTTTTGAAGGCATCATATCTTGGCGAGAATCCATATCACCGCCTTTGCCTACAAAGCCTTGTTCATCTCCGTAATATACAACGGGAATACCACGAGAAAAATACATAAGCGCATGTGCTAGCTTTATTTTTTCCAGTTTTGCTTTCTCGTCTAATAGTGTTTTTGATTTCGATAAAAAGTGAGCAAACCGGCCCATATCATGATTACCGATAAATGTTGGGTTCATATCTGCGCGACTATCACTATCGTTATAGTGATCGTCATTATCAAATAATGTTTTGAGCTTATTTGTACCAGTTTCATTTACAAATACATCGTAAGCGGCACCTTGAAAACCAAAATCTAAAATGGCTGGCATTTTTCCTTTTGTTGTATAGTGGCTTAGTACGTTTACATCACCGCTATAAACTTCACCAAACACATGAAAATTCGGAATATTTAAATTTTTTGCATGATCAATGATAGCGGGTGAGAAGTCTGCCCAAAATTCTGTATTTACATGTTTTACAGTATCGATTCTAAAACCATCAGGTTTAAACTCAGTGATGATATTTTTGAAGATATCGATCATACCTGATACGACTTCTGGGTTATCAGTATCTACGTCATCTAAGCCAGAAAAATCACCATAAACAGCACTTTCTCCTTGCCAAGTGGAATCACCTTGATTGTGATAAAACTTAGGATCGTTTAACCATTGTGGTACTTTTATTTTTTTAGAGTGTTCAGGCACGATTACAGAGTATTTATCGCCATCGTTTACTTGTTGTTGGCTTTTATAATTACATAAACCAGAGTCTAAAGACCACTTACTACCATCTTCACCATGACACTCTTTAAATTTGATCACATCAGCCGTATGGTTAGTGATAATATCAAAGAATACTTTCATGCCGCGTTTATGTGCTGCATTGATAAGTTGTTTTAAATCTTGATTGCTACCTAAGTGAGGGTCGATTTCAGTAAAGTCGAGTACCCAATATCCATGATAACCAGCCATATCCCCTTGTACGGCTTGGTTTCGTAATATAGGCGTCATCCAAATAGCGGTAATACCGAGGTTTTCAAGATAATCTAATTTATCTTCTAAACCTTTAATGTCACCACCATGAAAGTACCCTTTACGTTCAGGATTAAAACCACCATATGATTCTGGTTTTGTTATATCGCCCATATCATTGGTTTTGTCGCTATTTTGAAATCGGTCAGGCATCACAAAGTAAAAAATATCATCACGCACATCACGTGTTAAATAGTTAGTGTTATATTCATTTTTTTGAACTGCTATAGTCGATGATTTTTGATCTGAAGAGACTTGATCAGAGCAACCAAATAAAGCAATTGATAAACTTAGTGCTAATGCTTTTTTATTATTATATGGACGTATTTTCATTAGTGACTCGTTTTTTAACCTAAAGTGCCAGTGAATTAAGACCACTATAAACAAATTATGTAAACAAGACTGCACTATGCAAACGTATGCAATGAAGATATTTGAATTGAATTTATAAGTACAGCCAATTGGCTGTACTTTATTTATTTGTTTTGAGGCTAGCTGGCAGGGCAATATTTATCAATAAACTCTTGATGGTTAGGCAGTTGTTCAACGGCATTATCAACAGATGATTTTA
>Ga0209292_1007301_pt1 | contig 10556 bp, 10 predicted proteins | sample GOMGulsemesocosm_2_FD_184634 | JGI IMG/M metagenome (GOLD analysis project Ga0209292, IMG submission 184634) | Methane-oxidizing microbial communities from mesocosms in the Gulf of Mexico - GOM9C Gulf of Mexico (SPAdes) (version 2) | ecosystem: Environmental > Aquatic > Marine > Cold seeps...
CCAGCATACTCGATTGTGGTGCCGCAACAGCATTACGCTGTTCGTCGTTGAGGCCATCCAGTAAGAGAGATACATCCATAATTTAGTCACCTTAGACTGTATATTTAATCAGTAGAATGGGGGGATTATAACAGGCTTGTTAATTCATCCAAGTGCGTTATTTCAATATCGGGTAAATGACTGGCTCTAGGGCTCGTCATTAGCGATTGTTGTTGATCATTAAACCACGCAGACATGAAGCCATTGGTGATAGCACCAGCCACATCGGACTTAAGATGATCGCCAACATGCAAAATATGCTGTGGCGGTAATGCTAATTTTTCTGCCGCTAATGAAAATAAATCCGGATACGGCTTCATTCTCAGCCCATTACCCGGTTTTATCACCGCTGTAAAAAATGGCGTTAAACCAATTTTATCGGTATCAACATTGCCATTGGTCACCGCAATTAATGGGATCTTACTCGCTAGTTCAGATAACACAGCAAAGGTATTTTCAGGTACGACAAAGTCACTACGTACAGCCAAAACTTGTGCGAAAATAGTATTAGCGACAGATTCAGCCTCTTTATCACTATAACCATGACGTAAAAATAACGCGGTTAAACAGGCAATACGGATCCCACTAACATCATGTATCAAGTGCGGTTGATGATGAAGAACATGGCGTTTTAACTGTAACCAAGCACTATTATCTAAATGACGAATGTGTGGATATTGACTGCGTAAATGCATGTGCATCCACGCTTCGGCACGCCGCACCACCGGATAGTTATCATATAAAGTATCATCAAGATCGAAGCTCATCGCTTTAATCTGTTGTAATCGTCGGTAGAATTTCATCAGTCTTCTCTTTTCTTTTTCGCACGAGGATGAGCTTCATCATATACTTTGGCCAGATGTTGAAAGTCCAAACTGGTATAAATCTGTGTAGTGCTGATATTAGCATGCCCTAACAGCTCTTGTACGGCACGCAAGTCACCACTCGATTCAAGCATATGCGTAGCAAAAGAATGGCGTAATTTATGCGGATGAACATGGCTAGTCAGCGTTTGCTGTTGCCCCCACTTTGCCATCCTACTTTGTACACTGCGATGAGAAATACGGCGTCGTAACTGACTAACGAATAATGCTGGTTGCGTGCTATCAGCATATTCACTACGTACTGCTAACCAGGCTTTTAACGCGGTGATCGCGATACTACCAATCGGTAACTGCCGCTGCTTATTACCTTTACCAATGACTCGCATGGTTTTTTCACGCAACTTAACATCTTTTAAATCCAAATTGACCAGTTCGTCTAACCGCAAGCCCGCAGAGTACATTAACTCCATCATAGCTTTATCACGTAACACTAAAAACGGGTCGTCAGCGTCGACCGTATTAGACACGGCTAATAACTGATTAATTTCATCAACATCGAGGTTCTTAGGTAAAGGTTTATTTTGGCGTGGTGCCGATACCCCTTTCGCAGGGTTGGCGCTGAGATCACCTTGCAACACCAAGTAATCACAAAAACTGCGTAATGCAGACAATTTGGTTGCCAGACTGCGAGGCGATAAACCCAGTTTATGATTTAAGGTCGCTAATTTTCGTACCTGAGCTGCATCAAGCGCACGCCATTCCGTGATCGGTAACGTCAGCATTTGCTCGGCGAATAAAGTCAGGTGACGGCGATAATTACGTACAGTATGCAGACTCAGTTGTCGTTCACTGGTTATATAACGTAAAAATCGCTCGATCGGTTTAACGAGTTGTATAGGTAGATCACATTGTGCAGGTAACTCACTACCTGCAGCAGTATTATTTTTTGATGGCGTTGTCACGAGAAGGCATCAGTTGCGGTAACAGGGTAGAGATAATGCGACAAAGCTGGCCTAACAGCAAGTTATCCATGCCCGCCTGATAATGATCGGCATTAGCACTGCCGATAGCGAGTAGACCGTATTCACCCCGTTCACCCAATGCCATTAATGCCACAGAGTTAACTAAAGCATCTTGACCAAACAGCAGTGCTTTATCCACGCCAGCAACAGGACCAAAGTAATGATCACCGCCAGCAAATTGCTTCTGGCGAATACGCACTAACTGTCCAGCGGAAATCGCTAACGGTAGATATTGTGATTTAAGATGAAAATAAGCTTCATTTAAATGTAAATTGACAGCCGCTAGCGGTAATTGTGATTGGATTTGGGTGACCAAAATACGTTGCATTTGCATCACTGAAGTACAATTAAATAGCGCCGTATAGATATCCGCATAGATACGAAATAATTTATCGTTATCAGCGGCAATGGCTACTAACTGCTGTAATTGCAGCTCTAAGTCGGCAATACGTTGTCGCTGTCGTTCTAACCGAAGTGTCACTAAAGACACACTACCTTGCGCACCGTGAGAAATAGGCAGGGAATCGACGAGGTCATTATTACGCACAAAAAAATCCGGATCCGCCTGTAAAAAAGCAATCACATCTTGCTCTGATAAAGCAGGCGTTTCCGTGCTCAACGTCGAAGGTTCAACGTCGATCATATATTAATCTGTCCGTCATAAACATGTGTCGCAGGGCCAGTCATAAATACAGGCTGACCAGGGCCTTTCCATGATATTTGTAATTTCCCTCCCGGTAATTCAATACACACATCTTGACCGAGTTTTCCTTGTAATTGACCAATCACAGCCGCCGCGCAGGCACCAGTACCACAAGCTTGAGTCTCACCAACACCACGTTCATAAACACGTAATTTGGCATGGTCAGGTGATAATACCTGCATGAAGCCCGCATTTACACGGTTAGGAAAACGCTCATGATGCGCAATCGCATGACCAAGATCTTCTAATGGTGCAGTCTCAATATCATCTACTAATGTCACGCAATGCGGGTTACCCATCGATACTGCGCCACAGAAAACAGTACTGTCTAATGCACGCAGAATATAGGTTTTTTCTTGCTTGGTGGCACGAAACGGAATTTTATCCGGGGCTAATTCAGGTACGCCCATATTAACCGTGATCTGACCGTCATACTCAACTTGCAAGGTGATCTTACCTGAACTGGTACTGACTGCTATCTTACTCTTATTCGTTAACCCTTTATGGCGAACGAAACTCGCAAAACAGCGAGCACCATTACCACACTGTTCAACTTCGCTACCGTCAGAATTATAGATACGGTAATGAAAATCAAGATCAGGGTCATAAGGTGCTTCAACTACAAGCAATTGGTCAAAGCCAATACCGGTATTTCGATCCGCCAAACGACGAATATTGTCATTATTAAAGAATACATTTTGGGTAACACAGTCTACAACCATGAAATCATTACCCAGACCGTGCATCTTTGAAAACTGTATAAACATACGAACCTGTAACCCCTATCTCATTCACTCAGTAAAATATTATTCTGCAGGTAAAATTGCTTCGTCTTTCCAGATCTCTGCAAGCGCTTCTCGACGACGAATTAAATGGGCAACATCACCATCAACCATGACTTCGGCAGGTCTACTACGTGAATTATAATTAGAACTCATCGTTGAACCATAAGCACCGGCAGAACGTACAACAATATAATCATCCATCGCGATCGTTAAATCACGGCTCTTACCTAAGAAATCGCCGGTTTCACAAATAGGACCAACCACATCATAGTTTAAACATTCACGCTCTAATGATTTGTTCACTGGTGCAATCGCTTGCCACGCACTGTATAACGCAGGACGAATAAGATCGTTCATGGCTGCATCAACGATAGCAAAGTTTTTATGTTCCGTAAGTTTAATATACTCAACTTTACTGACCAAAATGCCAGCATTTGCCATGATCGCACGACCCGGTTCAAAAATAAGCGCCAGTTTACGACCGGCTAATTTATCTTTTAATGCCTGCGCATATTCAGCTGGTTGTGGAGGTGTTTCACCATCATAAGGGACGCCTAAACCACCACCAACATCGAGATGTTCGAGTGCAATACCGTTCGCGGATAATTTATCAATTAATACCAATAGCTTATCAACAGCTTCTAAGAAAGGTGATAGCTCTGTTAATTGTGAACCAATATGGCAATCCACACCTTTTAATTTAATACCCGGCATTTTATTCGCAGCTTGATAAACGCCTTCAGCTAAATCAATATCGATACCAAATTTATTTTCTTTTAAACCGGTAGAAATATAAGGATGGGTACCCGCATCAATGTTAGGATTCACGCGAATAGACACAGGCGCTTGCACACCACGCCCCATCGCAACATCATTAATACGTTCCAGTTCAGGCGTCGATTCAACATTAAAACAATGAATCTGATGATCGAGCGCTAAATTAATTTCGGCTACCGTTTTACCGACACCAGAGAATACAATTTTACTTGGATCACCACCGGCCGCAATCACCCGTAATAACTCACCGCCAGAAACAATATCAAAACCCGAGCCCAAACGTGCCATCACATTTAACACAGCAATATTTGAATTAGCTTTTACGGCATAACAAACCAAATGCGGATGCTCACCAGCAGCATCATTAAATGCATGCCAATGACGTTCAATCGTCGCACGGCTGTAGACATACGTTGGCGTACCAAATTTTTCCGCTACGTCTGCAACAGCACATTGCTCCGCAAATAACTGGCCATCATCCTGATAATTAAAGTAATCCAATGCTCTATTCCTTTTCTTTTAATTCGTAAACTAACTCACTCACTGCACATCATGTGACAATGTTATGTTTATTCTGGGTCGCTACTTAGCGTCTTGCCAGCTGCGTCATCACTATCCACACTACTATCCGCACTGTCGGTAGTCGGTGTTGTTACCTGAACTTGTTTGGCTTTCTTGGCATCGGGTCCCGTGCCAGGTGCATATAAAGGACCTGAAATACCACAACCACTGAGTAAACCAGCGCTAAATATAAAGGCTAATGTAATAAATGTTGTTTTTCTTACTTGGCTCATAACCGACTCAATGATAAATTAATTCTATCCCTTATAATCGCACTGACAAAATTAAAAGCAATAGGATTAATAAAAAATGACAGATTCAGAATTCCACCAACAGGTTGATGAACTATTAATAAGCTTTGAAGAGATCATTGATGACAGTGATGTTGAACTCGATTATGAAAACAGCAATAGTATTTTGACTTTATACTGTCGTGATGGCTCGCAAATCATTTTGAACAAACAAGCGCCATTACACCAGCTATGGGTAGCAACAAAAGCCAATGGCCATCATTTTGCATTTATCAATGATGTATGGATTGATAACCGTACTCAGCAAGAATTATCGCAAGTATTAACCGAAGCCGTTAAAAATCAAGGCGGTGAAAACGTTAGCTTCTAACGTGAAGTGATAGGTTTTGTTTATATAAAATCTAAATTTTAGACAAAGAAAAGGGCTGCACTAGTAACTAGTGCAGCCCTTTTACGTTGTCGTAATAGCTCATATCCTTGAACTGATTGTGCTCCCTGCACTTAGACATTTACCTAATCCTTTAGGTGATTTACTTTTCCCCAATCCTTTGAGTTGTTCCTTTGGCAATCCTAGCCTAACAAGTCATCCTAACCTGCTTCTCATCTCCGTCCTGGAGGTGTCCTTTATTCACTCTAAATCCGTGAGTGCTATCCTTGTAATCCACCACATCCTTGCGGTTTCATATAGAGAGCCAAGTCATCATCCTGATGAGCTTCCTGCGTCTCTGGAAACAAATATAGCAAATCTAAAAACAATAAATAGCGATAAAAAACCGATTTAATTAGTGCTTAAACACTAATTATTTAGCATAAATAGCTACAAAAGCCGTGAGAATAGCCTTTAACAATCAAATAAGGAGAAATAAATACAATGGATACCTAGGATCACACCTTAATATAAGTACTTTATCTCTCAACATGAGTAGTCGATCTCTTACAAGATAAAAACAGCCCATCAATATAAATCGATAATAGTGCCTACTACAGCCATTTTAGCAGCAGTAAATCTGTGATCTTGATCGTATTCATTGATTAATCACCAATAATTATTAAACCAAATGGTGCTAATAGCTGTTCCTGCTGCCAGTTACAAATACGTGCACCATGCAAATTAACCCGTCTCGGATCTAAACCCGTTAAATCAATATGACTCAAATTACAGTGCTGTAAATTAAACTGCGACCACATATCAGCCGAAAATTCACCACGACTCAAATCAGACCCTTCTAAAGAAGCGCCCAATAAGTTGCAACCTGTCCAGCGGTTTTCATATAAGTCGCATTTTTCAATGCGTTGATCGGCAAGATTAGCGTAGCTCAAATTACATTGCGTTATATAAGCAGAACAAAAGAAGATTTTAGCCGTAATATAATTGGCAAAGCTAGCACGTCTAAAATTCCCGCCTTTCAAATTACAACTACGAAACTCAATACCAAAACATTCTGCGCCAGTAAATTGAGCCATACTTAAATCGCAATTTTTGAAACTCGCGCCTTTTAAGTCAGCATAATCAAATCGGCAACCCGTAATGTCACCGCGTTCGATAAATTGACAATCAATAAACTCGGCATCATTTAGTTGTGCATGATTAAAATCACAGCGATAAAAATAACAGCGCGTAAAGATCATCGACTCTAAGTCCTGATCAGCAAAATCTTCTTCAATAAATGTGTTATCTGTCGTCTTCATAATCTTGTTCTCTTGCTCGAATTAGCATCAGGTTACTACCAATAGACTAACCAGACCTAGCACTATTATGGTGTTAATTTAAAATAAAAAAGGGTCATCATAATTGCTATTTTAAGACGGTAAGCTGAACTGTAGAGAGGGAAATATTAATATAATTTATCCGCGGCAAAATATACACCAACGGTTAATAGGGCTGCGTTACGAGGCCATAATGAGACATGGTAAGAAATGAACGATCATAAAGAAATAACGTATAATAAACCAGCAACATTAGCACTGTGGTCATGCGAGAAAGAAACGTGAAAATAAAACTGCAGATAAAAGAAAAGGACGGCATAAATGCCGTCCTTAAGTAGTCATGTAGCCCAATCCTTGAACTTATTTTGCTCCCTGCAAATTGACTGACCTAATTTCCTTTAGGTTTAACTCCCAATCCATCGGGTTTTTTTGTTATTACCATCCTGGTACAATAAATCATTCCGATTTATTTCCTCTCCATCCTGGAGGTGTCCTTTAACTCAAATCCTTTGAGTGTCCATCGCATCTTCATCCTGAAGACTTTTCCTTGCGACCACATCCTGTGGTAAATCCTATTTCGATAATCCATTATCAAGTCGGTAATCCTTACCAACTGCTTACTGCGTCCTTTCGAATACCTACTATAAAGTAATCCAATATCGCCGCAATACAGAAATTGTCTTTTTTTGAAAAAAAATAGTAGATCCAGGTCACATTTAAAAACAATCACTGTAAAATCAACAAATTAAAAACAACGACAACGTGTATCACATAGACGGAAACGATTATGCCCACGACGATTGATCAGCATACTCCCACACCAAAAATAGTCGATGTCTTACATGCTAAAAACAAATAAAAAAAATAAAGTTTGCCGTTTCAGATAAATCGACTAAAAGATGAGGATAATTTATAAAAAGAGTGAATTATTTAGAGGATACGTAAGGAATGACTTCTAATTCTTTGTTTTCTGAATGAACGATATCGTAAAATTGCGGTAAATTGAAATTAGCAAAGGTACCTTCGTTACGCGATTCTTCTTGTGAATTCGTATAAAAGCGATGAACACCTTTGATTAGTTCATCTTTATTACCACTAAGGTGCTGGTAAGTTTCCACGCGATTGGCTTCATCGACAATATAAACGTTAAAACCATTTTTATAGTTTTCAAAAAAGAATTGCACTAAACCTTCTGACGAATGAGATTCCACAGCTAAAGGCGTACCTTCTGCCGTGGTCGTTTTATCAATTCGCAGTGGCATTTGATCTAACTTACGCTCAGAAATATGGTTATACAGATCCAGTGATGTCTCAAGTTTACGAATAGACACCCCACGACGTTCAAAGTAGATACCAAAGCGGTCGTCACTAATCGTCAGCATTTTAACAATCTGATCTTTATCGCGCTGTAATCGAGTACTAATGCAATCACGTACCAAACGTTCGAAACTATGACGGATCAAACCACGGAAATGTAAACTGTAGCAAAATACTTTAATCGAGTCGGGCTCTGTTGCATCTTGATGCATCTTACCCATGATCGTGGTTAATGCATCAACAATGCGTTCTTCACCTGAAAAATGTAGTGTCCGCACTTCATTCCAAGAGTTACGATAAATCAGGTCAATACTACCAACTAAGCAGGCTTTACAATCACCAAATGAAAATACATCACTGGTATTAGTATCAAATTCAATAATTCGACCACCCCAATGGTTAGTTGGGTCATATTCTAAATTTAAATAAATAGATAAATCACGAATTTCACATGGACGACTTAACGCTTGATTTGAAGCAGGTTTAGCATGGATTGGAAATTTACTTTTTAAATCTTTACAGAATGAATTTAATACATCGATATTCATATCTGAGTTTTGATTAAAAATATCGACCTGAGTCTTATCGGTCATTAACCCATTAAAATAGCTCCACGCCACCAACTTACTCAAATAACCGTTATGTTCCAAAGGTTTACGACCAACAATCTGCATCGGTTCTAACGACGAGTTGTATAAGTACCAACCCGAATTATTAAAACGACCATCAGGTACTTGCACAAAGCTTAATTGTTGCTCGGATAAATCAGGCGAGATCTGTGGATTAATAAAAGTGACTTTACCCGGTAAAGATTCGAACGCGGCATATAACTTACGCGACAAAATACCAATATCTGCAGGATTGATCGATTCACTGATATTATTACGGCGGGCGAAACCAATCAGATTGCGGTAACCCTTCATCATCGCATCAAGTAATTCCGGATGCGCTTCCTGAACTTGTTCGATCTTCCAATTATCACGATTATCGAGATGAGCAATACGATCTGGATGCCAATTCCATTCACTAATGACTTCAGCCACCGAGGTACGGTGCCATTCTGGACGCGCTAGTTTCTCTGCAGCGCAATTACCACTGAACATTTTCAAGTAAAAACAGCGACGTAATAAATCGACGCGGGCAGTATCTCCGATTTTTTCGAGATAAGCGGTTACTTTCATTAAGATCTGGTAATAGGTATCGTGCGATAATGCCAATTGCTGTGAAGAAGCGAGTTGTTGTGAAGACGCTAACTGAAAGTTTTCTTTCATTATTTGCGATAATAAACGGTTATTTGGATATTCAGCCGAATAAGCTTCCATTAATAAAGTCTTCAATACCGCCTTATAAGGAGAATCGATACCTTTATATAATTGCCACAACGCAGAACCAAAATATTCTTCAGCAGGAATACAAGGAAACCCACCTAAATCAACCCACTCGTTGCGGTCAAGAACTCCGTCAGCAACCAGTTGATCAACATAGTCATCATAATTATTATCAAATTCAACCGGCAAAATATGCCATAAACTTGGCTTACCCGCGATCCGTAAGGCACTGCGATAAAATTCATCCAGCAATAAGAAATGCTGGGCACTGCCGCAGCTCTCTTTTGTCATTACTGCATTATTCACTTTTCTAAATTTATCTTCAGCAATCAAGAAAAAGTTAACTTCAACATTAAAGGTTTCTGCCCACGCCGTTATTAATGTGCATTTCTGCTCTAAAAACTGCGCGTCCTCATCACTCATAGCAGGATCATGACATACCCAAATATCTAAATCACTACGCCAGTTTTGACCAATAGAACCCGTGCTTCCCATTGCATATAAACTATATATAGGAGAACAAGTGGCACATTTATCATCATCTAGTGCTACATTTAATGAGGTTAAATAATCTTGTTGTTGTTCATCAGGAGTAAATAAACAGATGCCCTGAGGTACAGATTCATCAAGATAAACGGGAAGATTTGGGTGATTAAAATGCAATAAAAGAGGTAAAATAGCTGTCACTTCACGCCCATTATCATCCATGATGGATAAGGCGCGATCAAGTCTAAGTTGATTAAACAACTTAGCTTTATGTTTCAGTTCAACAATTTTACTCTGCAAAATAAAACCTTAAATGAGAGAAACCATGCTTAAATTTTATTGATTTTTGACAATGAAATTTAGCCATTACAGCAGGCATAGAAGTGTGATGATGCTAACAGTTTTCTAGATAATGGTAAACTTATAGCGCCAAAATAGTCACATTATTAATGTTGGAATTAGGGGAACCAGGTATTCATATTGCTACCGCCTTTCGCTAATTTGTTTATTATCATTAGAAAATCAGCTGTAAACAAACCATTTACGCATACTTTATAGACAAAAAGCAGTAAAAAGGATCGCCTAAAAGCAGTTTAAATAAAATAATCGAATTAAGGGTTGCATAAACAATTAGAAGTGGATAATATCTGCCTCCTCGATTAGGGGCGCTGCTTCAAAACAACGTTTCCAACATTAATCGAAAGTATGGGGTCCTTAGCTCAGTTGGGAGAGCATCGCCCTTACAAGGCGAGGGTC
>Ga0209292_1007309_pt1 | contig 10547 bp, 12 predicted proteins | sample GOMGulsemesocosm_2_FD_184634 | JGI IMG/M metagenome (GOLD analysis project Ga0209292, IMG submission 184634) | Methane-oxidizing microbial communities from mesocosms in the Gulf of Mexico - GOM9C Gulf of Mexico (SPAdes) (version 2) | ecosystem: Environmental > Aquatic > Marine > Cold seeps...
TGCTTTCACTGCTTTAGTAAATAAAGCAAAAGAAGGTTTAGCTGCTTAATCTTTTTTGATTAAAAGCTGTAAAAAGGGAGCCTAGGCTCCCTTTTTTGTCTTTATTATTTCGTAATTATCAACTTACTTACTTCTAAACAATAATTTATCTAGCATATTGGTCGAAATGAACCGTTTCAAATAACCAAATAAATAGGTTGGAAAAGTCACATAGTATCTCGGTTTTGCCTTTTTACTTGCTATCGCGTGGAATAAACATTTATAAACAGCTTCAGGGTCAAGTGTGAAAGCACTGGTTTTTGTTTGTGTTTCTAATCTTTGCTGTTGCAATGTATAATTAGCTTTATGATAACTATTATTGCTATCTATATTGTCATTAAATGCTTTTAACGCATTAACACGAAATTGTGATTTAATAGGGCCAGGTTCAATTAAGCTTACTTGTATATCAGTACCTATGAGCTCCATTCTTAAAGTATCAGTTAAACCTTCTAAAGCAAATTTACTTGCATTATAGGCACCACGATAAGGTAGTGCGATTAAACCTAATACAGATGAGTTTTGTATTATACGACCTGTGTTTGTTTGTCGCATATGTTTTAAGGCTAATAATGTTAGCTCATGCCAGCCAAAAAAGTTAGTTTCAAATTGCTGTCTCAGGGCACTGGTTGGCAAGTCTTCCACCGCACCGGGTTGTCCGTATGCACCATTATTAAATAAAATATCTAGCTTGCCATTAAGTAGCTCTAATGCTTGGTTAAAACCTTGTCTAATGCTTTCACTATTCGCTAAATCTAATTTGATAGATTGCAAACCTAAGGATTTTAATTTATCAACATCACTTTGTTTTCTACAGCTGGCAATAACATTAAAACCTTGCTCATTGAGCTTTTGAGCACAATATAAACCGATACCAGTTGAACAGCCTGTGATTAAAATAGATTTTTTCATACTTTCCTTTATTGATTCAATTTAAAATCAAAATACATGTTGGACATTAGCCAGTATACTAAAAACAAGAAACAAATTCGTATTCATTGCTAATTTGGGTATAGTGATATTATTAAATGCCCTAGGTTATTCTTATGCTTAAATATCTGTCATACATTTCTTTTATGTTATTATTATGTGTCCCAATGAAAATTTTCGCGAAAAATAAAATAACTTTAAGCGTTGATAACTATCCTCCGTATATTGATGCACGTAAAAACAATAAAGGTAAATTAGCTAAAGTAGTGACTGATATATTTAAAATGCAGGGTTACGGCGTTAAATACCAATTTATGAGTTGGCCAGAAACAGAAGTTGCGATAACTGAAGGAAATAGTTTTTCTTTTATGTGGTATAAAACGGAGCAAAGAACAAAAAATTGGATTTTCTCTGATCCTATTACCTCTTTAAATACAAGTTTCCTGTATCGTAAAAATACACAATTAAAATTAGAACGAATAGATCAACTACGACGTTATTCAATCGGCATTACTAAAGGGTATAGTTATGGAGATTATTTTGATGAATATAAACCACAACTAAAATTAGTATCGAGTATTTCTGATTATGAAGGCATTAAAAAATTATTAGCTGGAGAAACAGACCTCTTATTAATAGAGCCATTGGTCGCTAAAAGTTTGCTTGCAGACTGGTTTTCTGATGAAGTTGATAATATAAAATTAAGTTATGTTAATTATTTATCTAATCAACCAATTTATTTGGTTTGCAGCCAACAATATGTATCTTGTGCTCACTTAATGCAAAAATTCAATTTTGCATTAAGAGAATTGAAAGCCAATAATGCATTAAATATAGAGTAGTTTATGTTTTCACCCATGTTACGAGCACCTTCAGTTTTATTATCAACATTTGCATTTATAACTTCTTTCTCAGCTATAAGTGCTTTTTCAACAGACGCACATTTACCGCCTTTAATTAAATGGCAGGGCCAGAGCGAAAAGTTGATGACAACAAGCGGAGCGCTTTTAACTGATTTCGAAAAGTCTTTAGGTAAGGCGACTCCTGATTATGTAAATACCATGGAGTATTTAGATAAACTTGCTTTGAGTAATAATAAACAGTTTTCTATTAAAATAATTGGTAAAAGCGCTCAAGGTCGAGACATTAAAATGTTGATCGCAAGTGAAAAGGGTACTCTGAGCAATAATAAACCAACTGTATTATTTCAGGCAGGAATACACTCTGGTGAAATTGATGGCAAAGACGCTACTTTTATGTTGCTCAGAGATATTAGTGAAGGAAAAAGAGATGATATTTTAAAACGTGTTAATATTTTATTTATCCCAATCTTAAATGTTGACGGCCACGAGCGCAGTAGTCAGTTCAATCGTATCAATCAAAGAGGCCCAATTGAAATGGGCTTTAGAACTAACGCTAATAATCTAAATCTTAATCGAGATTACACCAAATTAGATACACCGGGTGTTAAAGCAATTGTTTCGGTTGTAAATAAATATAACCCTGATTTATATATCGATATTCATGTAACCGATGGTGCAGATTATCAGTATGACATTACTTATGGATACATGCCTGTATTTGCCAGTGAATCGCCATTAATCTCTAAAGTTTTGGACGATAAATTTAAGCCTTTATTAGATAACAAACTTGCCAAATCTGGTCACATTCCTGGGCCATTAGTTTTTGTTATGAATAAGCGCGACTTTAAGCAAGGTTTAGCGGGCTGGGTTGCAACACCTAGATACTCAAATGGCTGGGGTGATTTAAGGAACTTGCCAACTATATTAGTTGAAAATCATTCGCTTAAACCATACAAACAACGAGTATTAGGTACATATGTATTTATTGATGGCGTAATAGATGCGCTGTCAAAATATGAATCAGAGCTTTCAAGTGCTGTAAAGCATGAGCAGACTCACTTGCCTAAAGAGCTTGCTGTTCAAAGAGGTTATAGTAAACAAGCTGATTTAATTTCGTTTAAAGGCATTAAATATGAAACATTCCACAGTGAACTCAGTAATCATAAAGAAGTAAGATATATAGGCGAAAAAATACAATACGATAACTTGCCTATCTTTTGGCAAAAAGATGTAAAGGCAACAGTAAAAGTACCAAAAGCATATTATATTCCTTCTCAATATTCGAATATTGTATCAAATCTGAAACTGCAAGGTATTGAAGTAACACAAGTCAATGGGAAATTTAATAGTTTAAAGCAAGGAATAGTGACTGACTTTGAATTTGATAAAATGCCATTCGAAGGCAGAATGCGCGTATCTGCAAGTTTTGATTACTCGGATCTACCTCAAACTCAGTTAACTAATTGGTATAAGGTTGAGACATCACAAGTCCTTGGCAAGCTAGCTGTTCATTTATTACAGCCAGAGGCAATCGATTCCTTTTTTAAATGGGGTGAATTTAATACGATATTTCAAAGGACTGAGTATGTTGAAAATTATGCATTAGTGCCTTTTGCTAATGAAATGTTGGAAAACAATCCTGCTCTAGCAAAAGAGTTTAAGCAAAAACTGGCAATTGATAATGATTTCAAAAATAATGAGAAAGCGAGACTTAATTGGCTTTATCAACAAACACCTTTTTATGATAAAAGTTATTTGAAATATCCAATTTTAATTGAATATAAATAGAATCGGTACATTTTAATCTTTATACAAGGCTGAATGTGTTTCATATACTGGTATAAAGATTAAAGTTATGTATAATTTCACCTATTAAAAGCGAAAATAAGAAAAAATAATGTCATTAAACCAAGTTGATCGCCAAATTCTATCTTTATTACAGCAAGATGCTAGTTTATCAACTGCTGAAATTGCAGATAAAGTTGGTTTATCCCAATCACCATGTTGGCGACGTATTTCAAGATTGGAGCAAGAAGGTTATATCAATGGCAAAGTCGCTTTGCTAGATCCTAAAATGCTTGGTTTTGATATGCTAGTTTACGCGCATGTACGCTTGTCGGATCATAGCAGTGATAAACTAGCCGAGTTCGAGCGATTGATTATGAGTTATGAACAAGTCACCGAATGTTATTCTATGGCCGGTACAATGGACTTTATGCTTAGAATTATCTCAAAAGGCATTGAAGGTTATGAGCATTTTGTTCGCGATAACTTATTATGTTTAGACTATGTTCAAGAAGTACATTCAAATGTCACTATGACATGTGTTAAACGTACAACTTCGTTACCGTTATAAATCTGCAGTAATTAACAAGCGTTTTTGCGCTTGTTAATATCCATTTCAGTTATTCATCTATAGTGACTTCAATTTTTGATATAGTTCAGTAAATTTCACGCGTTTTTTATATCCTTCAAAAAAATGCTTATGTGTTATATTTCCATTTTTATCAATCACAACAACACCTGGATATGGAATGCCGTAATGTTCACTGCCTTCTTTATACTGCGTATTTAAAATACCGTAATTAAGCATTGTTTGCGCTTTTACATCCGATAAAAGTGGGTAGCTAATATGATGTTTATAAGAAAATTCATTTAAAACTTGATTATCATCATAAGAAATAGCTGTAAGACCATAACCCAGATCTTTAAGGTTTTGGGCTTGTTTATTCATTTCAATTAAATGTTTTTTACAAAAAGGGCACCAGTCAGCTGAGCGAAAAAATAAAATGATAGTACCTTTGGCGCCGCTTAACTGTGAAATGGATTGATATTGTGAATTGTGATCAGTGGCAACTAAACGGGGGGATTTTTCGCCTATGCTTGGACCTACTTCAATACTCTTTTGTTGGGAAATTGCGCTCGTGCTCAGTAAAAAAAAGCTGACATAAAATCCAAATAATACTTTGAAATTTTTCATAAAAATAATACTCTTGAAATGTTTTTTATTAAATTTGTGAGCTGATTGCTCATGAAGTAGTTATAGACCCGCTAAATCCAAAATTAATTTCATTGTTATTGTCTAAATGAGGGACTCTAATAAAGATCTATTTATGAAAATTGTACTATGATAAAAGCGCTTTAGGCGCTTTTTTTATTTGTACTAAACCATAAATGAATTGTGAAAAGGTCGCTAACTTGTTAGAATTCGCGCCCTTTTTTGTAATAAATTATTAATGTCTTTGAGGACTTAAATGTTTAATTTGCTGTCAAAAGCTCCAAAATCAGCTAAAAACGATATTTTATCGGGCTTAACTGTAGCACTAGCATTGGTTCCAGAGGCTGTTGCCTTTGCCTTTGTTGCAGGTGTTGAACCCTTAGTAGGTCTATATGCTGCGTTTATCGTAGGTTTAATTGCTGCCATAGTAGGCGGCCGTCCAGGTATGATTTCAGGTGCTACAGGTGCTCTAGCAGTTGTTATGGTGAGCTTAGTTGCTGTGCACGGAGTGGAATATCTATTTGCTACCGTCTTGTTGATGGGCTTATTACAAATACTTGCGGGTATATTTAAGTTAGGTAAGTTTATTCGCATGGTACCGCACCCTGTGATGCTTGGTTTTGTTAATGGTTTAGCCATCGTTATCTTTTTAGCTCAATTAGGGCAGTTTAAAGTAATGGATGAAACTGGCACGTTACAGTGGATGCAGGGCACTCCTTTATATTTAATGCTTGCTTTAATCGCATTAACAATGGCTATTATTCATTTCTTACCAAAATTAACAACAGCAATACCTTCTACTTTGGTTGCAATTGTTGTTGTTACCGGCTTAGTGGTTGGTTTAGAACTTGATTCTCGTACTGTACTTGATTTCTTAAAAGATATGACTGGCGATTTAGATGCAACAATTGCAGGTGGTTTACCAACTTTCCATTTCCCAGTAGTACCATTTACCCTTGAAACACTTTATATCATTTTACCTTACGCGCTAATTTTAGCTGCAATTGGTTTAATTGAATCATTATTGACTTTGACCCTGATTGATGAAATCACACAAACTCGTGGGCATGGCAATCGAGAGTGTATTGGTCAAGGTGCGGCTAACGTAACGTGTGGTATGTTTGGTGCTATGGGTGGCTGTGCAATGATAGGGCAATCAATGATCAATATAAATTCAGGTGGCCGTAGTCGTTTATCAGGTATCAGTGCAGCATTAATATTATTAGCATTCATTCTTGTCGGTTCTAGCTTAATTGAAATGATACCGCTTGCTGCCTTAGTGGGTGTTATGTTTATGGTTGTTTTAGGTACGTTCGAATGGTCAAGCCTTCGCATAATGAAAAAAGTACCTAAATCTGATGCCTTTGTAATTATTTTAGTTTCTGGAGTAACAGTCGCTACAGATTTAGCAATTGCAGTATGTGTGGGTGTCATTGTATCTGCATTGGTATTTGCATGGGAGCATGCAAAACATATCTATACAAACTCTTACATTGATGAAAACAGCTCTAAAGTATATGAATTGCATGGTCCAATCTTTTTTGGTTCAGTAAATAACTTCTTAGAATTGTTTGATGTGAAAAATGATCCAAAAGATATTATTATTGAATTTAAATATAGCCGTGTAACAGATCATAGTGCGATTGAAGCCATTGATACACTTGTTGAACGTTATGCTGCAGAAGGTAAAACATTACATTTACGTCATTTAAGTGAAGATTGTAAAGAGCTGTTAAGTAAAGCTGCTGATTTAGTTGAAGTAAATGTTATTGAAGATCCTAAATATAAAGTTGCTGATAATCGTTTAGGTTAATAACCCTAAAAAGTCGCTTTATTCAAAGCTACTTTGTAACGAATAAACACTATACAAGGCTTGAGGTTTTAATGACCTCAAGCCTTTTTATTATGTTTGAAAGGCCTTTATTGAGATCTGATGTAGATAAATATGCGATTAATCGTAATAAAACTAAGATAACTGACAGTGTTTTTTAGGTTATTGAATTTATAATAGTGATAAATGGAATAATTAAATTAAGATTTTGAACTGGCAACAATTAGTCGATAACCGACAACGATTTTTTTGGGTTTTACAAGTATCTGGTTGGATAGGATATGCCCTATTAAATTACATAGGCTCAAAAGTATTTGAGATGCGTGATATATATATATTTGTCATCATATTAAATGCGTATGCAGGCTGTCTAATGACGATCCCATTAAGGTATCTATACCGTAAAGTATGGAATGCGGGTCCTTGGGTGCTCATTACTGTTGTATTTACTTCATCATATATGACTGGGACACTTTGGTCTGTTTTACAGAAATTTAATTTGTGGGAAATATATCGACATGGTTTTAGACCCGATGAATGGTTTTACTATTTTCAACAAGGTTTAGATTCGGTATACATCATTCTATGTTGGAGTGGTTTATACTTTGGTATAAAATATTACCAACTTCTACAAAGTGAAAGGCAAAAATCGCTTAAAGCGATGAATATGGCGCACGAAGCACAATTAAAAATGCTGCGTTATCAATTAAATCCTCATTTTTTATTTAATACCCTTAATGCAATTTCAACTTTAATTTTGATTGAAGAAAATAAAAATGCCAATCAAATGGTTTCCAAATTAAGTGATTTTTTACGTTATACTTTAAATACAGATCCTATTAAAAAAGTGCCATTAGAAAAAGAACTTTATGCACTTAAACTCTACCTAGAAATAGAAGAGGTGAGATTTGAAGAACGGCTTTCAGTTGATGTTGAAATAAGTGATGCTGCAAAAGATGCCTTGGTTCCGAGTATGATTTTGCAACCGATTATTGAAAATTCTATCAAATATGCTATTGCAAATACAATTAGTGGTGGCGCGATCGAAATTAAAGCACAAATATTTGCAAATGAACTGTTATTGGAAGTAGTCGATAATGGTCCAGGTGCTGAAATTGAAGATGGACAATTGGCTAAAATATCAGGTGTTGGCATAGCAAATACAAAAGATCGACTAAAGACCCTTTACGAGAACAACTATTCGTTTGTATTATCTAATAATGAACCTTCAGGTTTAAAAGTTAATATCCGAATTCCTTATGAAAGAGTTTCTAAAAAGGCAATGCCAAATGAATAGTATCAAAACAATCATTGTTGATGATGAGCCACTTGCACGTAAAGGGCTGGCGGTAAGATTAAAAGATTTTAGCGAAATTGACATAATCAGTTTATGTAAAAATGGTAATGAAGCAATTGAAGTTTGCCAATCACAACATGTAGATTTGATTTTTTTAGATATTCAAATGCCCGGGAAAAATGGCTTTGAGGTGGTTAAAGCTTTAGTGGAATTTTCTACAAGGATGCCAGCAATCGTTTTTGTAACGGCATTTGATCAATATGCAGTTAATGCATTTGAAAATCATGCTTTAGATTACCTATTAAAACCCGTGGATGATAACAGACTAAAACAGGCGGTAGATAAGGTGCATAGTTTTTTAAAAACGCAGCAAGATAATGTTCATAAAAATAAATTGGCAAATTTTGTTGCCGGATTAACCGGTAATAATTATGAAGAGATCTTAGAGAAACTTGCTACTGGCGCAAAAATTGAAGAAAAACGTTTTCCTGAATCCATAGCAGTTAAAGAGCAGGGGGAAATTGTGCGAGTTCCAACGGGTACAATTCAGTGGGTGGATGCTGCAGGGGATTATATGTGTTTACATACTAATGATGGTAAAACACATATTTTACGTAAAACCATGAAAGAGCTTGAAGCTGAGCTAGATCCAAAACTATTTGTACGCGTGCACAGAAGTGCTATTGTTAATACAAAACAAATTAGCAAACTTGTTACTCAAGTGAGCGGGGAATATCAGTTAGTACTTGAAAATGGTCAAGAATTAAAAGTAAGCCGTAGTTACCGGGACAAAGTAAAAGCTGCTTTAGCAAGTTAGCTATGACATGTATTAACCCAACGTCAGGCTTGTTAATAATAATAAAGATTTTTCTTTGAGATTAAGGGTGATATTATCACCCTTTTTTATTATTCATTAAAAAGTTTTATGTCTTTATCGCCACAGCAACAGTATCAACAACAATTACTGCAGCCAAATTATGTAACTGACGAACAGCAAAGTATTGCTGTCACTAAGTTAGAGCAGTTATATCAAGAATTACAGAATCCACGTATTGAGAAAGCGAAAGGTATTTATATATGGGGTGATGTTGGTCGTGGTAAAACATTTTTAATGGACATGTTTTTTAATAGCTTAAAAAACGAAAAAAAATTACGATTACATTTCCATCACTTTATGGCTAAAATTCATAAAGCATTATTTCAACAATCAGGTCATAAAAATCCTTTAAAACGCATCGCCAATGATATATCTAAAGAGTGCCGTGTTTTATGCTTTGATGAGTTTTTTGTATCTGATATTGGCGATGCTATGATTTTAGGCCGTTTATTTGAAGCACTTTTTGAACAAGGTGTCACTTTAGTTGCCACATCAAATATTCCCATTGTAAACCTTTATGAAAACGGACTGCAACGAGAACGTTTTTTACCCACAATTGCATTGTTAAATCAATATACAACAGAGCTTCATTTAAATGGGGCACAGGATCACAGATTAAGACATTTAGAGTTTTCGCAAACATATTTCTTGAATGTTGATGAGTTTAAAAATAAGTACTATCAAACAATAGATAAAAATGAACTGTTAGAAAGTAAAATTAATATTTTAGGTCGTAATATAGAAGTTAAGTCTCATGCAAGTAATACCGCTTGGTTTAGTTTTGATGCACTGTGTAATGGCCCTAGATCACAATTAGATTACATAGAAATAGCATCAAGGTATAAAACTTTATTTTTAAGTGAAGTTCCTTTACTCGGAGGACAATGTCGAAGTTGGATCAAAGCTAGGGGGACTGAAGATGGCGCAATAGCGATAGCTACAGGAGAGAGGCAATTAAGCTATGCAACTCAAGATGATGCAGCGAGACGTTTTATTAGCTTAGTAGATGAACTATACGATCAAAATAGCAATCTATATATCAGTGCCGAAGTACCATTAGATGAGCTTTATGGAGGAGGGGCTTTAAACTTTGAGTTTAAACGTACTTTTAGTCGATTGACCGAAATGCAATCTGTAGAGTATCTAGAACACAATTGAAAACTGTAAAAAATTAATTCTCTACTATACTGAAAAACATTATCAAAATCAGAACGCTAATTAAACGCGCTCAGAATATAATGTTAAAAGAGGAATTGATTTATGGTTTCAGAAACAAAAGCTTCATTAATAAGAGTTTCAATTGCATTTATTACAATTGCAACAATAACGGCCTGTAGCAAAGCCGATCCCGTACCCGTAAGTGAGTGTAAAAAAGTTGTCAGTCACGCCAAAAAAGTATTAGGTGCACAAGCGCCTAGTAACAGTAAAATGCTAAAACAATGTAAAGCCGCATCAGATGATGCCAGAGGTTGTGTTTTAGCTGCTGATAAGCCGATGAAAATTTTAAAATGTGACTTTTAAAATAGATCTGCTTCGCATTTCTATTAAGGCCATTTCGAGGCTGATTTTTTGTTTGCCAGTTTTTAAAAATACGTGTTTTGTATCTAGGTGGGTTGAGTCAATCGAAACCCATCTAATGATAGAATCTATAAAATCACTCTCCATTTATTCACTCTTTCAAACCAAAATTACTGTACCGATACAAAGCATGG
>Ga0209292_1007314_pt1 | contig 10544 bp, 6 predicted proteins | sample GOMGulsemesocosm_2_FD_184634 | JGI IMG/M metagenome (GOLD analysis project Ga0209292, IMG submission 184634) | Methane-oxidizing microbial communities from mesocosms in the Gulf of Mexico - GOM9C Gulf of Mexico (SPAdes) (version 2) | ecosystem: Environmental > Aquatic > Marine > Cold seeps...
TTATAATAAAGATATGTCTGACTTTAATTTCAAAAGAGAAGTTGGACCATTAGATAAATTTTTTCGTGATGTATTAGCAAATAGTAAAGATAGTAAAGCCGATACACTTGCTTTACAGAGTGCGCCTGTAGCTGATTATTTTCCTGATTTTGAGAAGGAAAACACTTTTCAATTTTTTGATAAGAATGTGCCTCCAAGAATTTGGATAGGAAACGACGCGATTGTTTCGGCTCATTATGATGATTCAGAAAATATTGCTTGTGTTGTTAGTGGTAAACGTACATTTACCTTATTTCCGCCTGAGCAAGTTGAAAACCTTTATGTTGGCCCTATGGACTTTACTCCTGCAGGTGCCCAATTGAGCTTAGTCGATTTTAACGAACCTGATTTTGACAAACATCCAAAATTCCATCAAGCGCTTGATCATGCTCTGATCGCTGAGCTTGAGCCTGGTGATGCTATCTATATTCCCATACTTTGGTGGCATCATATCCAAGCCGAAGGGGGCGTGAATATGCTCGTTAATTACTGGGAAGGTGGATCAATTAATGGTGAAACTAAGCCGGTTCCAGCCGATACCATGTTAATGGCGATGCTTTCGATTCGGGATTTACCTTTAGAGCAAAAGAATACTTGGAAAGCTTTATTTGACTATTTCATTTTTTCAGATCAGAACGAAAAATATGAGCATATGCCAAAAGAGGTCCGAGGGATTTTAGAGCCTTTAAACGAAAAAACCAAAAAAGGAATAAAAAAATGGTTGATAGGGCAACTTAGATAGCACCAGCCAAAAATTCTTATAGCGCTAATAAATGAGGGTTATAAGAATATACTCTGAAGGATTTTATAATGAATAAATCAATTAAGAACATTGTTATTGTCGGTGGAGGTACTGCAGGTTGGATATCTGCAGCAATGTTAGCCAAGCAACATTGTCGAGATAAAAGCTCGAATGTAAGTATTACATTGATTGAATCAGACCAAATACCGACAGTAGGCGTTGGTGAAGGTACTTTTCCAACAATGAGAAAAACTTTACGCACTATTGGCATTTCTGAAACTGACCTAATTAGACGCTGTGACGCAACCTTCAAGCAAGGTGCTAAGTTTGTTAGCTGGCGTTTAAAAGATAGTAAAGAATTTTACTATCACCCATTTAATGTGCCCAGTGGTTATGGTCAGTTTGATATGACCGCCTACTGGCAAAAGAAAGAAAACCAGCAACAGTATGGACGATTTGCAGAAGCAGTAGACTTTCAAGATCAAATTTGTGAAGCAGGGCTTGCTCCTAAAAAAATTATTACCCCAGAATATCAATCGATTCTAAATTATGCCTACCATTTTGATGCTCAAAAAGTTGCCGAACTCATCAAAGAAAAAGCGATTGAACTCGGTGTTAACCATGTCGTTGATAAAGTAATTGATGTTCATCTCGATGATGCTGGTTACATTGAATATTTAGGCTGTGAAAAAAGTGGTCGAATTCATGGTGACTTATTCGTAGATTGTTCTGGCTTTGCTGCTATTTTGATTGATAAAGCCATGAAAGTTCCGTTTATCTCAGCTAAGAAATATTTATTTAATGATTTTGCTATAGCCACTCAAATACCTTATGACGAAGGTGAAGATATTGCTTGTCATACCATTGCAACAGGTCAAACAGCGGGTTGGACTTGGGATATAGGCCTGAGTAGTCGTAAGGGAATGGGTTATGTATATTCTAGTGACCATACTAGTCATGAAGACGCGATTAAAACGTTTGCTGAACATATAGGCCCGAAGGCTGAAGGATTAAGCTTCAGGAATATTCCCTTTACTTCGGGATATAGAGAAAAATTTTGGCATAAAAACTGTGTAGCCATTGGCTTATCGGCTGGATTTTTAGAGCCATTAGAAGCCTCAGCATTGATATTGGTTGATAATTCAGTTGAATGGATCAGTGAGCGTTTACCTACTGATTTTAATAGTATGGAAATAATAGCCAAGCAGTTTAATCATGGTTTTATTAAAAAGTGGGAAGCGATAGTCGATTTCTTAAAACTGCACTATGTCCTATCTGAAAGAACAGATGAAGCCTACTGGCTTGATAATATTCAAAAAGAATCGATGTCTGATCGTTTACAAGACTTATTAGAGCTTTGGAAGTATCATCCACCACATATTAACGATACTGATGCTCAGTTTGATGTCTTCCCAATTGCTAGCATCCAATATGTTTTATATGGCTTAAATTTTAAAACTGATTTAAGTAAACAAGACTATTTGTACAATAATGATATGTTGGCGCAAAAGCATTTTCAGAACAATTTGAGAATGTTAAATAAAACCCAAAGTAGCTTACCTAATCACCGTGATTTAATAGAAAAAATAAAGCTACATGGTCTACAAAAAATCTAATTGGAAAGGTTTTTTAACAAATAATGAGGGATGATCACCACTTGATCATCCCTTTTTTAATCATGTCATCTTGCTGCAACGCTTCAGCCATTAAAGGCGTTAGTGATAACTTTATTCTAGGTTTACCAATATCTAATCCCATTGAAGGTTTCAGCGTCGCTTCATCAATAACTTTTGCTACAGCGATGATTTCATCAATAGGAGAATTTTTCTTAATTTTTTTGATTTGTTTACCGAAATTAGTTGCTTTAAAGTAAAGTGAAACAGACTTTTTAAAGAGTTTCATCCAGTTTTTAGCATACTCTCTACCAGAGCCGGTCGTTTTATGGAGGTAAGTGTTTAGTGTTACAAAGAAGGTTTTATTTTCTTCAATAAACGAGTTATTTGTCAACTCAATATCTAAAATACAATTCCACATAGTGTATGGAATAATAAAGTCTGAGCGACCACCTTGGTATTTTATTTTACTAATCGATAGTTTTTGAGTACGCGCAATTAATTTTTCTTTGCAATGCAGGTATAACTGCATATCAAGTTCGTTAGCAGATAATATTTTATTAAGCACATCCGCTGGTATCTGTTTAACCGTTGGACGATTAATCGTTGCTCTTTTTACTTCTATCGTTTCTGGCCATTCAAAACCTCCCTCGTGACTTAGGTAACTGAGAGAGCGGTCATATTCTTCAAAAATACCCACATGAATATCTAACTTGTCAATTAAAGCAATGATCTCAAGAGCCCGCTCTTCAGTTAATACATTTTCTGAATATATGCGCTGCCCATCGAGAAATTTCAACATGTAATTAGCGGTTTGGGGATTATCGATATATGCAGAAAAACTATCAGCTTCTGTGGTAAGGAAATCCATGAACTCTGAGTTTTTTCTAATGTAGTAGTATTCAGATATCAGCCTATCAACAGGATGTCTTAACATCATGAAAATAAATTCTTTCTGATAATCTTCAATATTCTTGCTTTCAAATATATCCCCACAAGTTGAGGTTTTAGTTTCAAAGTCTAAATGGCGGTAATGAAAATCCAGAGGTGTTTGCCATTCTGTTCCTTTCATTACACAATTTAGACTAGTGCCACCTGTTTTGGGTATATGAATAAAAATGGGTTGTTGCTTATTGTTCATCAAAGTAATTCTCTAAAATTAGGGAGTATTAAAATTAATAAGTCATGAATAATTCTATCCTACAATATTTATCACAAAAATATTGTTGATTGTAATAACTATTAAGCTTTGTAGTATATTTGTTTTGACAGCGCTGTCAAAATAAGGGATTGTAACTATACTAAAAATGAAAATTTAATTCTTCATCTATAAAATAAGCAGCATGTGAGTCTCATAAAATGAATAAAAAACTTCTAGCCCTGTTAATTACAGCAAGTACAACATTGATAGCTTGCGAGCCAGCACAGCAATCAGCTACTCAGGCTCAATCCAGCGCTAAATCAGCTGAAGCTGCTCTTAGCAAAGCAACACAAATTAATCTTGACGATATTGCTGCGACTTTAGATGTAAAATACAAGGTCCTTTCAAATATACCTACAGACAAATGTGATAAAAGCAAAGCGGACGGGAGCTGTTTTGAAGTTGAATTGAGCTTTACTGCCTCGCAAGCCGTTAACAGTAATGAATGGAATATTCATTTTAGCCAAATTGCGCCAATTCAGTCTTTTGAAAGTGATGATCTTTCTGTTGAACATATAAATGGTGATTTACATAAAATTTCGTTAAAAAAATCTTTCAAAGGATTTAAAGCTGGAGAAACGAAAACATTAATATTCAGAGCAATGTTTTGGTCGTTGTCTGAAAGTGATGCAATGCCTAACTATATTGTGAATGCGCATAACCTAGAGCCACGTGTAATAGTCAGTACAAAAACCTATATTGACAGTGAAACAGGTTTGGAAATATTACCATTTGTAGTCCCATTCACAGATGTCGAAAAACAATTCAAACGTACCAAGTCTGATTCTACCCAATGGCTAAATTCGGCAAGCTTGTATGAACGAAATACTCAGCTAGGCGACAATAAACTTGATGTGAGCAAGGTCATAATACCAACTCCTAAATCAGTAACTTATGATAAAAATAACGGCGAGTTAGACCTTACCTCAGGTATTAATGTTAATTATGGTAATGTCAAAGAAGCCGATGTTTCAGTAGCTGTAGCTCGATTAGTACGCTTAGGTATTAACACTAGTGCCCAAGGTAAATCTGTGCGCTTAAATATTATTAAAGATAAAAATAAAATGATTGGCAGTTATCAATTAGCGATAACTGATACTGGCATTGAAGTCACTGGTGTTGACGCTGCGGGCGTTTTTAACGGCTTACAGTCACTTGCTAGTTTAGTTACCTTAGGTTCTACTAAAGTACCTTTATTAGCCGCAGCTGACGAACCTCATTACGAGTTTCGTGGTTTGTTGATAGATGTTGCACGTAACTTTCACGATAAAGATTTTATTTTATCTATGCTTGAACAAATGTCAGCCTACAAGTTAAATAAACTACATTTACATTTAGGTGACGATGAAGGTTGGCGCTTAGAAATCCCATCATTGCCGGAGCTAACTGAAGTAAGTGCTGCACGTTGTTTTGATCTTAAAGACGAACAATGTCTTGTCTCTCAGTTAGGAGCAGGGGTAGATAAAGCCAGCGAAGTTAATGGATATTATAGTGTTGCTGATTATCAAGAAATATTAAAAGCAGCCAGTGCTCGTCATATTCAAGTGATCCCATCACTTGATATGCCTGGTCATTCTAGAGCGGCAATTAAAGCAATGGCTGCAAGAACCAAAAAATATGAAATAGCTGAGCAGGGCGATAAAGCACAACAATTTAATTTGTATGATAAAAATGACCCTACGGTTTATTCATCAGTACAGTTTTATAACGATAATACGATCAATGTTTGTTTAGAGTCGTCATATGATTTTGTTACCGAAGTGATGACACAAGTTAAACAAATACATGCTGATGCCGGACAACCTCTTACTCGTTATCATATTGGAGCTGATGAAACGGCAGGCGCTTGGATCGAATCACAAGCCTGTAAAGACTTTGTCGCTAATAATGATAAAGGTGTGAAAGACATGAGCGAGCTTGGCGCGTACTTTATCGAACGAGTCGCCTCAATCTTGTCTGAATTAGATATCGAAACAGCAGGTTGGAGTGACGGCATGGAGCATACTCGTAAAGAGAATATGCCTGCTATTGTTCAAGCGAATGCATGGGATGCTCTATTTTGGAGTGGCCATAATAAAGTACATCAACTCGTTAATCGTGACTGGCAAATAGTATTATCTACTCCGGATGTATTATATTTCGATTTCCCCTACGAAGCCGATCCAAAAGAGCATGGCTATTACTGGGCATCTCGTCACACTAATACAGAAAAAGTTTTCCAATTTATGCCTGACAACTTACCCGTTCATGCTGAGTTCTGGTTAGATCGTCAAGATAACACTTATGAAGCTGATGATAGTAAAACCCCTATGAAGCCTGAAGGTCGTTTCTTGGGACTGCAAGCGCAGTTATGGAGCGAAAATACTCGTACTGATAATGTCGCACAATATAAAATATTTCCACGTCTGTTCGCTGTTGCTGAAAGAGCATGGCACTTAGCTGACTGGGCAGTACCTTATAATTATCAAGGAGCTAAGTACACAGCAAACACAGGCGTGTTTACGAACGAGAATAAAGCAAAACGCGACCAACAATGGAAATTGTTTGCAAATACGATTGGCCAAAAAGCGTTAGCGAAATTAGAGAATGACAAAATGTTTTATCGCCTACCGACCGTTGGCGCTATTATAAAAAACGGTAAACTTCATGCCAATACAGCCTTTCCTGGTCTTGCTATTGAATATCAAGAGCAAAGTGGAAAATGGCATCAGTATCAAACTCCTGTCACCGTAAATGGAAGCGTTAATGTACGTAGCATTAGCTTCGATGGCAAACGTAAAGGACGTTCAGTCGTTGTAAAAACACACTGATCTATTGTTTATTAACTAGACTGATTTGTTAAAATGCTTAGCTAAATCAGTCTTTTGTATTTTTATTCAAATGAATTAGATAAAAATAAATTATTTTCGTTAAAAAAGTAAATGACAACGCTGTCATTAATGGTTAAGATGAAATCAGATTACATTTTAGTAACTGAATGTTTATCCGTATCAAGTTACTAGAATAATAAACAAAAAGACATGAGGTCAACATGCTGAACAGCAGTGGCAATAACGAAATATTTTTAGGCATTGATGGCGGCGGTAGCAAGTGTAAAGCTATTGTTATGTCGAGTGAAAATAAAATACTCGGATCGGGTATCGCGGGTCCGGGTAATCCATTGCATGGTTATGAACAAGCGATTAACTCTATTACTGAATCAGCAAAGCTAGCGCTTAAAGACGCAGGTATTGACGAAAGTGAATTAGGCAATATCGTGGCAGGAGTTGGCCTTGCGGGTGTGAATTTACCGGTATTATTTGAACAAATGTCAAACTGGCAACACCCTTTCAAAAAAATGTACCTTGCGACAGACTTATTAATTGCTTGTCTTGGTGCTCATGATGGAAATGATGGTGCGGTAATGATTACCGGTACGGGTTCATGTGGTTTTTCTTATGTTGATGGCCACCCATATATTGTTGGCGCACATGGTTTTCCACATGGTGATAAAGGCAGTGGAGCATGGTTTGGTTTACAAGCAGCAAAGCAATCATTGTTATCTCTTGATGGACTAATTCCTCCGTCAATAATTAATGACAAAGTATTAGCGTTATTAGATGTTAAAGATGATGTCGAATTGGTTGAAGTCATCGCGGGTAAGCCTGCCGCATTTTATGCACGCATGGCTAATTTAGTTTTTGATGCAGCAGAAGAAGGTGATGAACTTGCTTTAGCTATTGTTGCAGAAGGTGCTGATTATATTAATCATGTTGGCAGACAACTATTAAAGCAAAACCCACCACACTTAGCCTTAATTGGTGGATTAACACCAAGAATAAAACCTTGGCTAGGTGACGCGATTAAAAAAGAGTTAATTGAACCAATGAATCCACCAGAAGTGGGTGCTGTTATTTTTGCAAAGCAGCAATTTCAACTGCAGTAATTAGCTATTTATATACGTATTTAAGGAACAATAATCACTATGACAACAAGTCGTCTCCATGCAAAAAGAATATTTGATGGTCAAAATTATCTTGATGATCAAGTAATCGTAATTACCGATGGTAAAATTACTGCATTTGACAGTAATATTTCTTCTGTTGATGACGTGTTAGATGGATTAGTTGTACCCGGTTTTATTGATTTACAAGTTAATGGCGGTGGTGGTGTATTATTTAACAATTCACCTTCGGTAAGTAACCTTAAAACGATTATTGCTGCGCATTCTCAATTTGGTACAACAGGTATGTTGCCAACCCTTATCACAGATAAAGTAGAAGTTATGGCGCAAGCCGCCGATGCTATGGCATCTGCGATTGCTGAGAAAGTGCCTGGGATATTAGGTATACATTTCGAAGGACCACATTTATCTATCGCTAAGAAAGGCACGCATGCCGAAGCATATATTCGTCCCATTTCAGATGAAGAGTGGGTTATACTCGAACGTAAAGACATCGGAATAATTATAGTCACTTTAGCGCCTGAAACAGTTTCAACTAATGATATTAAGCGCATGGTTTCTTTAGGAATTAAAGTGTGTTTAGGTCACACCAATGCCGATTACAAAACTGCGCAAGCGGCGATGAATGCAGGTGCTGATGGCTTTACCCATTTATTCAATGCTATGTCACCTATTCAGGGGCGAGAACCTGGCGTAACAGGATGTGCATTATTAAATGATCAAGCGAGTTGTGGCATTATTCTCGACGGGCATCATGTCGATTATGCAAGTGCTAAGCTAGCGTTAAAAGCTAAACCTAGGGGCAGCATATTTCTGGTTTCTGATGCAATGTCGACGATTGGTACAGATCAAACAGAATTTTCATTTTTTGACCGTACCATCTATTTAAAAGATGGCAGACTTACGTCAACAACTGGTGAACTTGCTGGTGCTGCACTAGATATGGCACAAGCCGTTGAAAATACCCATTTAGGTTTAGGCTTACCCTTAGATGAATCAATAAGAATGGCAACCCAATATCCTGCTGATTATATTAATCAGAGTGATATTAGAGGAGCGTTAACTATTGAACATCAAGCTGATTTTGTTATCTTAAATGATGATTTAAAAGTGCAAGAAACATGGATTTCTGGACAACGAGTGTATAAAAAATAATTTGAACAAAACTATCAAATAACAATAATAACAAGATAAATATTGAGGGATATATGGAAACGACTATGACAAACGAAAAAACTAAAAGTAACTTTGGTCCGCTGGCGATAATAGGCGCATTATTTTTCATTTTTGGTTTTGTTACTTGGCAAAATGGTGCATTAGTACCTTACTTACAAATGGTGTTACAGCTTTCAGAAACAGAAGCGCTATTAATTGCCATTACATTTTATTTTGCTTTTACAATCATGGCATTGCCTTCAGCTAGTCTGCTTGAAAAAATAGGTTATAAAAATGGCATTGTTGTTGGGTTATTAGTACTTGTTGTCGGCTTTTTAATCTATATCCCAGCTGCACAATCAAAGCTTTTTTGGCTATTTTTAATTGCACAGTTCGTTATTGGTAGTTCCTTAACATTATTACAAACAGCTGCAAACCCGTATGTCGTAAAAGTCGGCCCAATTGAAAGTGCTGCCGTTCGTATTATGTTTATGGGATTAATGAACAAAGGCGCTGGGGTTATTGTACCTATTGTTTTTACTGCAATCGTTATTGGTGACTTTTCAGGTGTTACAGCTGCAAGTTTAGCGGCAATGCCTGAAGCTGAACGTTTACAAACAATTGATGGATTAGCGAGTGGTTTAGTTAATCCTTATATCGGAATGGCTATTATTTTTATAATTATCGCTGGCATTATGAAAAAAATGTCGTTGCCAGAACTAGACCTAGATAACGACGAAGAAGGTCAAGATGCAACACATGACGTAAACGGTAATGATAAAACTTCAATCATGCAATTTCCTAGCTTAATTTTAGGTGCCTTAACCATCTTTGTTTATGTTGGCGCTGAAGTTATCGCTGGAGATACGATCGGGTTATTTGCTTCCAACTTAGGAGTAGCAAATGCAACAACGCTAACGTCTTATACAATGGCATTTATGCTAATAGGTTATGCGTTAGGCATTGTATTGATCCCACGCGTAATGTCGCAAGAATTTGCTTTAAAAGCATCAGCAGTAACAGGCATCATATTTTCGTTACTTGTAGTATTTAGTGATACGAGCAGCATATCAGTGTCAGAAGTATTGTGGGGCTGGTCAGGAATACCGACATTGCCAAACACTATTACTTTTATTGCTTTACTTGGTTTTTCAAATGCAATTGTATGGCCAGCTGTTTGGCCACTTGCCTTAGAAGGGTTAGGTAAGTTCACTTCAAAAGGTTCTGCGTTATTAATTATGGGGATCTCAGGTGGAGCATTATTACCTTTAGTTTATGGTCTTCTTTCTGAATCTATAAATGGCCAATCAGCTTACTGGATGATGATTCCTATTTACTGTTTTATTCTATTTTATGCGGTAAAAGGTCATAAAATAAAAAATTGGAAGTAAGTTAGACGCTCTGGAATGCTTCTAAATATGTAAAAAATTTATCCTTTTGGATATCTGATCTCACTAGTTGAGGGTGCGTTAAACGATCTAATTTTGATCGACCCTGAGTTTATGCTCAGGGTTTTTTTTACCTAAAATTTAGCATTCAGTAAAGGCAGGTTATGTACGAGAATATGCAGTCATTAATTTGTAGCTCAATAAGGTAACTTTCAATGCCCGTATTAGTTAAAACAGGTAAACATAGATAACCTGAGGTGATTTATTGTAATTGATAAGATTAGAGGGTGCTTGCAGGTGTAAAACGGCTAATTGATACTTACACCTTTCATTATTTGTTAGTAAAACATAGATGTTATAAATAAAACCTATTTTAACTGACTGTTTATTGTACCAATATGGTTTTCAGTTTTAGAGTGTGATACCTTATTTTTATAATCGACTTATTAAATAATGACTCTCC
>Ga0209292_1007317_pt1 | contig 10543 bp, 7 predicted proteins | sample GOMGulsemesocosm_2_FD_184634 | JGI IMG/M metagenome (GOLD analysis project Ga0209292, IMG submission 184634) | Methane-oxidizing microbial communities from mesocosms in the Gulf of Mexico - GOM9C Gulf of Mexico (SPAdes) (version 2) | ecosystem: Environmental > Aquatic > Marine > Cold seeps...
AGACGGTTAGTTCCAGCTCTCCGATCTCACTATTCCAGTGCATTAACTTTACCTCAAAGCCACGGTGACGCGCTACACGTAATACGCGCTCCAGCACTTCTGGAGACTGATTTAGGCTAAGTTTTAGGGTGTTGATGTGTAAAGTCATTTAAACATGCTCCGCGAAGAATTTATTACTGGTTAAAATTGGCGTAAATTGAGTACTCATCTAAACGCTTTCCATCATGTCAGCGTTTGAAGCGCCCGGTGGTACTAGCGGCCATACATTGTCAGCTTCATTGATTCTCACGTGTAGTAAGTAGGCGCCGTCACTGCTCATCATCTCATCGAGTGCGGGTTTCACTTCATCTTGCAAGGTGATGGTGCGCGCTTTGATATTAAAGGCTGATGCTAGCGTTACAAAATCTGGATTATCGGTCAAGATTGTTTCGCTATAACGCTCTTCAAAAAACAACTGTTGCCATTGACGAACCATGCCAAGACGTTGGTTATCAACTAGCACTATCTTAACGTTAAGCTGCTCACGCTTGATGGTGCCAAGCTCTTGCACATTCATCATGAATGAGCCATCGCCAGAAACGACGACAATGGGCTCATTTTTAGGACGAGCGTGGCGTGCGCCAATCGCTGCTGGCAAACCAAAACCCATGGTTCCAAGACCTGCGCTCGATAAATGATTGCGCGGGTTGGTGAAATTCATATGCTGAGCGACCCACATTTGATGCTGGCCTACGTCACAGGTAATAACACCATTGCCAGGCATTCTTTCCGCGAGTTGATGCAATAACTTCGGCGCATAGATGCTGCGATAAGGCGCGTTGTAGTTCCACGCGTATTGTTCTTTTAAATCGACACAATGTTGCTGCCAGTCGGCGATATCTACCGTTGTTTCTAGTGCTGGTAAAATCTCGATTAAATCACCTTGAATTGAGACATCAGGTGCGCGCAATTTATTGATCTCAGCAGGATCAATATCGATGTGTAATACTTTTGCACCTTGAGCAAACGTGTCGAGACGACCGGTTACGCGGTCATCAAAGCGAGCGCCAACAACGATCAGCAGGTCAGTCTCATGGACACAAAGGTTAGCGGCTTTAGTGCCGTGCATTCCCAGCATTCCCAATGCGTAAGGCTTTGAGTTGGCGATGCAGCCAATACCTTTGAGTGTGGTTACAGACGGAATGCCAGTGACTTCAATAAAGTGCTGCAATTGATCAACCGCATTGGCCATACCAACACCGCCGCCAATATAAAGAATAGGGCGCTTGGCTTGTTTGATTAGCTCGATGCCTGCTTCCATCTTTGCTTGTTCATATTGAACTGGCGATTCCATTTGTGATATTTCAAAGATGCCATCGACTTCAGCTAATTGGATATCCTTAGGGATATCGACTAATACGGGACCGGGGCGTCCTGATTTAGCGATAGCAAACGCTTGCTGCAATACTGAGGCAAGATCGTCTTTGTGTGTCACCATAAAGCTATGCTTAGTACAGGCTAACGACAATCCCAATACGTCTATTTCTTGAAAGGCATCAGTGCCAATGACCGCACTGGTCACCTGTCCTGTGATAGCAACAATTGGCACCGAATCCATGTAAGCATCGGCAAGGCCAGTGATTAGATTGGTCGCACCGGGGCCAGAGGTTGCAATACACACACCGACGTTACCGCTGGCACGGGCATAGCCCACCGCTGAGAAGGCAGCACCTTGTTCGTGACGACACAAGACATGCTTTAGGCCGCCATCATATAAGGCGTCATACACAGGCATGATTGCACCGCCCGGGTAACCAAAGACGGTATTAACGCCTTCTGCTTTTAGATAATTAACTAATAAATCTGCGCCGCGCATAGTGGTTGCCTTTGTGTTGGATGTTAATTTAGTGACCAATTGTGCTGTCATTACGTTCTCAATATTTCTTTCTATAACCATAAAAAAACCCCCGAGTCATGTGAGTCGGGGGTTTTCGTTATCTGCTGTGCTTGTGTTTAAGCAATAGCTCCCCGGCGTTGTGGTTTAATGACCACGACGATAATGTTAATTATGAGGACTAAAACTTTCGTAAGCAGATGCATGTAAACTTTCTCGTACACTTTGTAATAAAGGTGTTACAAATTTAATTAATGTATTTTTATCACGCGCCCACCGTAAACACAACCGGCAACTAAGGCCAAATTGAATTAAATACAGATATTACACATAAGCCAAGCTTATATATGAGTAAAAACATGGGGTTAGAGTCTTGTTAGACATTGGTATAGACGGTGGGTAAATATTGGTGGTGGCTTGGATAAGCCGAAGCCCAAATTCTGTGGTAAGAATTATGGTTAGCATAAACGAGAACAATCACCTCAGCGAATAAGGCATCGCAAAGGTGATTGTATGAGCGTATCGGTAGCGATTTCTAATTAGCTGCTACTAAGTATTCCGTCCTTAATGCTGAAGTGAGAGATATCCACCGCGTCTAGGTATGTCTGTCTATCTTCATAGAAACTTACTTTAACGTATTCAGTATCTCCATTGCCTGGAACTTGGTACAGCTGCACGTTAAATTCATCGGCGCTGGCAGTGACGATGCCGATACCGTGTTTCCATAGATCTGACATCGTTAAGTTGGTGGTAACGTCGTCCCGCGTTGACGCCGTTTTCGTTAAGACATTAAAGAATGGACTCAGTTGCTCAAATGAAGCCGCTGCCTCTGGTGAGACGCTAGCACCCAGTGTCGATAATGCCGTATCAATAAATCCGCCGAGGGTACCCGATGATACGGATGCCGCGGTGAAGCCAAAACTACGCAGGCCTGTTACTGAGCTAATGGCATGTTCAGTCACGTAACTCGAATGGATATCACCTGATAGAGTAATAACGCCGGCAGGACTCAATAATTCATTAATCATTGCTTGCTTAGCTTGTGGGAAACCATCCCAGTGATCAACGTTGACATAGAATCGATTTTTGAATAAATCAGGAATAGCATCAGAGTCGAGCACCGTTTCCAGTGGCCCAATGCCTGTTGAGACGCGATCGCTGCTTAAATCAAAAATAAGTGGCGCAAATGATACTGAGCTGCCGAGTATTTTCCACGTCGCATCTGATGTCTGAATTTGTCCTCCTAGCCATTGGAGTTGTTCATTGCCCAGCGCGTTCTGGCTCTGCGCATCGATAGACGCTCGATAGCCGGCATAGAGATCAAACACATCTTTAACCACCATATAGCGACTGCCCATCGATGAGAACAATGAGGTCTTGCCCAAGGTGAAATAAGCAATCCCTTGCTCTAATCCTTCGTCAACAATCTCTTCAACGCCATAGACAGCAAGTAGGCTGGCTGGAATTTGTTTAATCACCTCGTTTAAATAATCTATCGCGAGGTTCCCTTGGAGAACTTGTTGCGATTTTATAGCACCTTGCGTCGACGCCTCATCATCGGTTAGACCAAGAGCCTCAACAAATTCGGCTTTATACAACTCGGCGATAATGCCTTGTAATAGTGTTTTAAGGATATGGTACCGCGGGGTATCGATGTCTATATAGGACATGAATTTCGATTTTACGATGGCCGTTGCAGTATCGATGGGATAGCCAGTTGCCTGTGATAGCACGGCCGCTGTCGTTGCCTGATCCATCACGATCGTCGCTGGAAATCCGTCTTCAGGGATCAGGTGATCTGGACGATGGGTTCTAAAGTCACTCATGAGTAAATGGACGTGCTTACCGAAGGTGAAGTCTCGATAAATGGTGGTATTAGGAAATAAATGCTGCTCACCGATATCCATGGTTCCTTGTACTTGATCAACTCCCTTGTCATTAGCATGCTCGTGATCGATCGGCATGTATTCGAAATAAGCACGCTCTGAGTCCTGCTTGCGCTGTAAGCTCTGTTCGCTACTAATGCCATTGAGTGACGTCGCATTATTTTGCCAGCTATCGTCGGCAAATTCGTGATCGTCCCATACCGCGATCATTGGAAACTTTTCATGGGCCTCTTGAAGCAATGCGTCGGCGCGATATGTTTTATAAAGCTGTCGATAGTTTGATAAGCTTTTTGCGGCATAAAATGTCTCGTCATCATGACCTAGTTTTTGTGCGCCGTCGATATCGTCAAACTCAAAGCCACGGCCATCGGTCGATTGAAACGCAGTATTGCCAGTTGTTTCATAAACATAGTCACCTAAATGAACGATAAAATCTAAATCGTCATTATCGATGACACTGAGGTAAGAATTGAAATAGCGGCCGATGTAATCTTGGCAACTGACAAAGGCAAATTTAACATCGACATCAGCATCAATAACCGGAGCTGTTTTGGTACGCCCGGTATTGGTTACATATTGCACGCCACCTTTAGTATAAATGAAGCGGTAGTAGTAATGAGTGTAGGCTTCTAGTTCTGTCACTCGAACCTTAAGGCAGTGATCGTACTCGGCTCGAGTTGTTAGTGCTTGGTCAACACGGATATCACTAAATTCAGCATCCAGCGCTACCTGTAGTTGCAGTTCTACATCACCAATTGAGTCATCTTCAACGCGTGTCCACAATACGACGCTGTTGGGTTTAGGATCACCTGACAACAGTGATTGCGGAAAAAATGATTGCCCTGGTTGCAGCCCCTGCGGTAACGGATCGGTCGCAATAACTGTTGGTTTGTTATCGGATCCACAGCCAACTAAGCTGCCAAGAGTCACGGCACTGGCGCTAACGACTAGTGTAGAAAGAAATTTACGACGAGTGTAATGCATTGTTTTATCCTCATATTTGTTTTTATTATCGGGAATTTTATGCTTCGATATTAAGTCTAGTATTTTAATATTACAGTTGAAAGTACAGATTGAGACTAACTAAGCTTTTAGTGAGTAAATGGTACTTTATGATGAGTCATTTAGCCGGGCTAGCGTGAAGGTTTGTGCGATGGACATTAGTGAATTACGGCAAGATCGTATTAATGCAACTTTCAGCTTCTGGAAGGAAATATTCCTTTTAATGGTACAAAAATGCATGAATACATCATTGCTACACAACCTTCTTTGTATCAAAAACACATGTTTTTTTTCGCTCTAAGCTCTCATTTTCATCCTTAACCTTGGATGGCAGTGCTAGGGCGCTGCGGGAGCCGATTCCTGATGGATATTTTCGTTTGACGCGATGATTTCTTTATCTTGTCCTATGCTTAATATTCCGCACCGATATGAGAGCGCTAATTTTATGTCACTTGCCATTGTTTACAGTCGAGCCAAAGTCGGGGTGAGTGCGCCGTTGGTGACGGTTGAGGTGCATTTAAGTAATGGCTTGCCGTGTTTTTCGATTGTTGGTTTGCCTGAAACATCGGTTAGGGAGGCGCGCGATAGAGTGCGTAGTGCGATTATCAATTCTGGTTTTGAGTTCCCTGCCAAAAAGATAACGGTTAATCTCGCGCCAGCTGATTTACCAAAAGAAGGTGGCCGCTTCGATTTAGCTATTGCGGTGGGGATCCTTGCGGCGTCTGATCAAGTTCCTAACGAGCTCATTGAACGGTTTGAATTTTATGGTGAGTTAGCGTTGTCCGGCGCGTTGCGATCAGTTAATGGTATGTTACCCGCTGCACTAGCGGCAAATGGTATCAAGCGAGATGTCATCGTTGCTGTTGATAACCAAAATGAATTGTCATTGCTCAATAATGATAGTAATCGCGTCGCCGGTCAGTTGTTAGAAGTGAGTGCTTTTTTGCATGGTCAGGCGCCACTGCCGTTGCCGATTGCCAGTGAGATAATAGGAGTAGAAGAGCAATTAGACATGTGCGATGTGGTGGGGCAGCCATTGGCAAAGCGTGCCTTGGAGATTGCGGCGGCTGGTTCACATAACCTACTTTTTATTGGATCCCCTGGTACCGGGAAAACGATGTTGGCGAGTCGTTTGCCGACAATATTACCGCCATTAACCTTTAATCAGGCGATTGAAGTGGCTGCTGTGCATTCTATTTTTGGCTTGGATATTTCAACCGATCGTTGGTTAACACCGCCTTTTCGAAGTCCTCATCATTCGAGTTCGGCGGTGGCTTTGGTGGGGGGTGGCAGCAATCCGCGTCCCGGCGATATTTCACTGAGTCATCATGGCGTGTTATTTCTCGATGAGTTAACTGAGTTTGACCGTAAGGTGCTAGATTCATTGCGTGAACCGATGGAGTCTGGTGAAATTAGTATTTCTCGTGCCGCTGGGAAGGTGACGTTCCCCGCTCGTTTTCAGTTGGTGGCCGCGCTAAATCCTAGTCCGTGTGGTGAAGTGGGTGAACGGTCTCGCAGTACCACGGAGCAAATATTAAAATACTTGGCTAAATTGTCCGGTCCATTTCTTGATCGTTTCGATTTGACCATCGATGTGCCTCGCTTACCGAAAGGCAGTATGTCGAAAGATGAAAAAACAGAGTCTAGTGCGACGATATTAGCGAGAGTAGAACGAGCACGTAATATCATGTTAGCGCGCGATGGTGTTGCATGTGCGCATTTGTCAGCGAAACAAATCAAGCGTAGTTGCAAGCTCAGTGACAGTGACGCTCAATTTCTCGAGCAAGCGATCGACAAGCTTCAGTTGTCGATGCGCGCCTATCATCGGATCTTAAAAGTGGCGCGTACCTTGGCCGATCTCGCGGCAGTCGAGCACATCGAACGTAGTCATTTAGCGCAGGCGTTGAGTTATCGCGCGATGGATAAACTACTTAACTCATTACAAAGTCCAAAATACTAATTTTATAGTTCTGGTAGACTCATTCTTTTTTTCGGAAGTATCTAATGATTGAACGTCTAGAAACCAAACAACGTATGAGCCGTATCGTTAAACATAACGGCACCATTTATCTCTGTGGCCAGGTCTGTAAAGACGCAACACAAGGTATTGAACTACAAACATCGAGCATGCTTGATAAAGTCGATGAGTTACTGATCCAAGCGGGGAGTTCGCGAGAGCATATATTGTCAGCCACAATTTATATCAAAGATATGAAAGACTTTTCAGTGATGAACGAGGTATGGGACAGTTGGATACCAGCAGGATATGCGCCAGCGCGTGCTTGTGTGACTGGAGATATGGCGCGTGAAGCGCTGTTGGTTGAGATTTCGGTGATTGCTGCTGAAATAGCATAAGCCCAAATATGGACTCATGCTATTGAGCTTAGATATTAAAGCTTATTCATCGTTTGATGTAGCGCATTTAAGCACGCTTGACCAAGTTTTTGGCTGCGCAGTGGTGACCAGCCAAAATCAGCATCTGGCGTGAGTTCCGTATCCTTAAATGGCATTTCCAGTGTCATGACCAAAGCGTTAAATGCTTCGGCGAGGTAGTTGGTACCCACCGTCATTAATGCTTCGCCTGGCGCATCTTTGTCATAACCTATTTTAGTTTGGAAGTCTGGACTGGCATTGATAAGTGCCTGCTGGTAGAAGTCCAACAACGCTTGACGTTCATTGTTCCAGCTTGGAACGCCTTCTGAACCAGCGATGAAGTTGTATGCTAGTGCTTCGTCGCCGTGAACATCGAGGCAGAAATCCATGCCTGTTTGTTCCATTTTTTGACGGACTAAGAATACTTCAGGACTGTACTCCATCGTTGGTGTTTGCCATTCACGGTTTAGATTTGCTCCGGCGGCGTTGGTGCGTAGATTACCACGCTTGCTGCCGTCTGGATTCATGTTTGGTACGACATAGAATACCGCGTTGTTTAATAGTTCACGCGCGATTGCATCGTCAGGGTCGAGTAAGGAGTCGAGTAGGCCTTCCACTAACCACTCGGCCATTGTTTCACCAGGATGCTGACGGGCAATGACCCAGCATACTTTCTTGCCTTCGCCTTCTGTGCCAATTTTGAGTAAATCCATGTCTTGGCCGTCGAGTGTTTGACCAAGTAAAATGTGTTCAACATGTTCGCTACATTGAGCATTCGCGATTAAGTCGAGATGGCGATCCATTGAATAGGGCGCAAAGTAGGCATAATAAACGCTGTCGCATTCTGGTGTATGTTCAATGGTCAGTTGCTTGCCATCAAATGTGGTTTCAACACGAAACCAAGTTTGACGATCGTAAGAGGCTACGGCTTGGTAATCTTCCCATCCTTCAACATAAGATGTTTCGTGAGCATTAACGATGTTCATGGTACAAGGAGTATCTTTTGCACCTGTTAAGCGGTAATGAAACCATTGGTGAAAATCGGAGGCATTATCTTTAGGGATGCTTAAGTTGATCACGCCATTGTCTTGAATATTGAGGCATTCAATCTTGCCACTATCGAAATGGTGAGTAATTTTCATGGGAACCTTAAAATCTTTTATAGCGCGCGGATGCCGCTATTTGATGTGCTCAATAATACCAGCGATTTTATGGTAGCCCAAGAAAAAAGCCCAAATCATCGCTGAATTGAGCTTGATATTAAACCGGTGGTTCACATTTGATTGACGACCAACTGATTACTGTGAAGTAACAGCTCATTGGCTTCAATAATCGCGGTTTCACCATCAACTGAAATGGCTAAAACACGTCCTTTCAATTCCCAGCCATCAGCAAGGGAAATATGAATTGAATGACTATTTTGAGCCAATTGAGATAACGCAATATTATTACGACTCGCTAATTCAGTGACCGCTTCCAGTGATTTTATCCTTAATACCACTTGTCGCTTGGCAGTGATCTCGCCGGGTTTGAAATGTATTTCTTCCGCGTCTATCGCAAAAATTTTATTTTCCATTGATACCGCGTTAACCCCAGCAGTAAAAACGAGTAAAACAATTAGCAGAAACTTATCCATAATATCTCCTAAATTATATTTACGGTAGCAATATCCTGCTACCAACCGACTACGTAAAAAGTATAGTTCATAAGTTCAATATTTGAGCTTAATGTTCTTTTTACCTGATAATTACTACTGTTTATAACGTAACTTAGACCAAAGCGCTAGTTTTGTGAAAACACTTTTAAATCATTCTATTACAGCAGTGTTATGGGCTATGTCATTGAAAGTATGGCAACAAAAAAAGTCGAATTATTTTACCGCTGTTTGATTCTACTTTTATTCAATATAATGATTGAGTATGGCTTATGAAAACAACATCCTTAGTAACTCAGGTGTTTAGGGTAACTTTAGGTTGACAGACTCGCTAACTCACCATAAATTCAACGGATAGAGATCCCTTGTTGTGGGTCGAGTTATTGAGGAATTGAAATGAGTAAGGGCGTCGTGCTCTCAGAAGTACGAGAGAAAATTACCGCACTAGATCAAGAATTATTACAGTTAATGGGTCGACGTCGTGCGTTAAGCTTAAGTGTTGCGCAGTCAAAAGTTGATACGGTGAAGAATGTCCGTGATGTCGCGCGTGAAGAAGAGCTACTCATTAGTTTAATTCAACGGGGTCACAAGTTAGGGCTGGACGCGCATTATGTGACTAAGCTCTTTCAAGTAATTATTGAAGACTCGGTACTAAATCAACAGGCGTGGCTACAAGAACGAGCGAATAATCAACACGAAAACCCGGTTAGCCGTGTCGCGTTTCTTGGTGGCAAAGGCTCATACAGTTACTTAGCAAGTCATCGTTATTTTTCACGACGGGTGGAAAGCATCGTCGAGATGGGCTGTTCTACCTTCGACCAAATTATTAAAACAGTAGAGTCTGGTCAGGCTGAATTTGGCTTGTTACCGCTTGAAAACACCAGTTCTGGCGGTATTAATGAGGTGTATGACTTACTACAACACACCTCATTATCCATTGTTGGTGAATTGACTCAGCCAGTAGAGCACTGTTTATTAACATCGCAATCTAGCACCTTAGACGCAATTGATACCATCTATTGTCATGCGCAGCCTTATCAGCAATGTAGTAATTTCTTAGCGGGCATTAGCGGTGTTAAATTCGAGTTTGTCGATAGCACAGCTGCTGCGATGGAGAAGGTCGCTCTGCTTAATCAGCCCAATGTGGCAGTGATAGGCTCGCAAGAAGGTGGCGCGTTATATCGCTTACAAAGCCTGACGTCAGGCATTGCTAACCAGCAAGAGAACCATAGTCGTTTTATCGTGGTGGCACGTAAGCCAGTGGAGGTTGCGGTGCAAATTCCGGCCAAGACGACGTTTATCATGTCTACTCACCATCAATCCGGCTCGTTAGTTGATGCGTTATTGGTGTTGAAAAGCAATAACATTAATATGACCAAGCTCGAGTCTCGTCCGATCCAAGGGAACCCTTGGGAAGAGATGTTTTACATTGATGTTGAAGCTAATATCCATAGTCCAGAGATGCAAAAAGCATTAGCCTCTTTAAATGAGATTGCTAAACAAATTAAAATATTAGGTTGTTATCCGAGCGAGAGTGTTACTGCCGTCACACTCCCTCAAGTTTTACTCGATAGTAATACCCCGGTTAAATAATACCGGCATCGAGTGAGGCAGCAACAGTACAAGCGAGTTGCTCGCATTGCTCGATAAATCCCTCTTCCCAGTCGCCTTTACAGATTAAAGGTGACTGCACTAATTGCCATTTTAATCCTGTTGTTATCGAATTGATAGCGCGTGTTGTGCCGGTACCATCAT
>Ga0209292_1007318_pt1 | contig 10543 bp, 6 predicted proteins | sample GOMGulsemesocosm_2_FD_184634 | JGI IMG/M metagenome (GOLD analysis project Ga0209292, IMG submission 184634) | Methane-oxidizing microbial communities from mesocosms in the Gulf of Mexico - GOM9C Gulf of Mexico (SPAdes) (version 2) | ecosystem: Environmental > Aquatic > Marine > Cold seeps...
AATTCACTCTCTGACACTACTTTGAATGAAAGTAATAAAAAACAATGGAAAGTCAGTGCTAAATTTGGCACTAACAAATGGTTCAATTTACATAACTCAGAATATGATGTGATAAAAAAACCAAGAAATGTGAAAACCCTATTAGATATGTTGATGCATAACGAAGTCGATGCCGTTTTAGTAGATGAACTGGCAATGCAAGTAGCGCTTAAAAAGAAAGGCATGTTAACAAGCGGATTTAGAAGTAAAGAAGTAGCCACTAAACCTTTAGGTGTTTATTTCAATAAAGACTTCATTAACAAATATCCTGATTTTTTAAATGAATTTAATCAGTCGATTTCAGATTGTTCGCAATAAGGTAATATTGATAATACAACATGGCAATAACGATACAATTAACCGAAATACCACAAAATGAGCATGTAACAAACCGAGTGTTTTCTTTACCAAAACAAGGCGGTACTTTTGGATCTTCATTTGACTGTATGATTGAGTTACCAGACAGAAGCGGACAAGTCGCAGCTACGCATGGCCGATTCGTTGCAAATAAAAGCAACATGATGATAGAAGCGTTAAATGGCCATAATATAACAATTAACGGCGCTTCTTTAGCCCCGGGTAGGCTTGCCCCTATTGAAGATGGCTCTATGATAGAAGTTGCTGATTACACTATGTTAGTAAGCCTAGTTAAAAGCATTGAAGCTGAAGAAGAAAGTGAAACAAGTATAAATTCAAAGAATAAAGATGTTCATTTTTCATTAGAAGGGTTAAATAATGATGACTTTGATGAAAATATAAAAATGAAAACCAGTGAGCATCATATTAATCAAGGAGAACAAATGAGTCAAGACCAAGAGCAGCAACCTCATTTTATCAATAATGGCGTATTTGTTGATGATCCTTTTGATGAAGACCCATTTAAAGATGAAGAGATCAGCATAAAAACTGAATCTGAAATTCCTGCGGCTAAAATAAACAGTGAGGAACAATCAGCACAATTTTCAAAAATAATGCCTGAATTTGAAGAAGAAAACACTGTTGTGTTTGAAAATAAACCGCTTCAGAAACAAACGGTGACCAATGATGAAAATAATCCAGTAAATAATAACGCGGTTAGCAATAATTCGGTGAACAATAAGCAGCTTGATCATTTAGTTCGCCTGCTAGATACGCAAATAGTCAGTGCCAGCGAACAACAATCTAAGTTATTTCAAGCTTTAGATAAAACACTCACAACCTTTATAGATGAGTTTTCACCCGCTCACCTTGAAGATGTTTATAGTGACTTTGGTACGCCTTTATTTGCTTCGAAAGAAAAACAGTATTGGCGCTTATATCGAAAGTCATTTAATCGACGCTTAGATAAAGGTGAATACCACAGACTTTTTAAGGCGTTACTACTTGAAAACATGCAGAGTAAGGATTGATATGATTAAGTCCTTTTTGAGCACGGTAATGTATTGCACTGTAATGTATTGCAGTGTATTACTTATCAGTGGTTGTAGTGTTTTTTCAGGTTCAGATGAGCCTGAGCCAATCTTTATTTCAACAATTTTAACTGCAGGCGAAAGTGCAAATCCCTCAAAATTGAGTGATGCAAATCCTGTTGTAATTAAGTTGTACCAATTAAATTCAATTGATACTTTTAAGTCTGCTCAAGTACTGGATTTATACCAACAAGATACAAAAATATTAGCTGATAGCTTAATAAAAAAGAAAACACTCTCAAGCTTAGTACCTAAAGAGAAAAGAAATTTAAATATTGAGTTACTTTCAGGTACCAAATATTTAGCTGTATTTGTACAGTTTTCAAATTATTCACAAGCAAAAACCAGAGCTTGGTTAGATGTGTCGAATCTAGATGATGTAAAAAACATCACCATATCTATCGATTCATTAACCGTTAATATGCAATCAATCCCACAAGAAAGCTTTTGGTCGTGGTAAAAAATTTAGGAGATTTAACTTGGATCTAGTTAAACAAGTTGTATGGAAAGAAGGGAGTTTTATTTCCCCACAACACTTTCAACAGCAAGCGTTGCATTTTAAATCATATATGCAAAATTATGCAGGCACACAGGGTTATTCTGGTCACTATGGTTTAAGTGATATCACTGTAAATACGGATTTGCTAAAAATAGGAAAAATAGCTGTTACGTTTTGTAATGGCTTATTTCCTGATGGTCATTACTTTTTACTTGATGAAGAAATTATCATTGATGTACCTGAAGATGCTGTAAAAAAGACGGTATATATATCAATACCATTAGCATTAAAAGGCGCACCGGCATACGGTGAAAAAAACACTGAAGCTACGCGATATTTATGTCAAACAATCACCAGTTATAACAATACTTCAGCACAAAGTGACTCAGTTGAATTAGAGGTCGCCAAAGATAACGTATGTTTATCTATTGGTAAAACTGATATGGCAGGCTACGTATCATTTCCTATCGCACGTATCTTAGAAACTCGTGAAACCGGTGAAGTGGTATTTGATAGTAGTTTTATTCCTGCATGTATTCACTTTCAAGCATCAATATACTTGTTCGATAAAGTTAAAATGCTACAAAGCCTATTACAGATCAGGGCAAAAGAAGTGCATAAACGCATTGCAGTCGGCCAAGAGAGTAAAAGCGAACAAACCCTATATAAAGACTTCTTATGGCTGCAAACATTAAATAGATGGCTGCCATGGAGCGATTGGGTTGAGCAAGATATGCAATACTCTACACACCAGATTTATCGCGATTTAACCACATTATCAGCTGAACTGTCAGGATTAACACCTGAGCTACCACACGCATTCCCAAAACTTAATTATGATGACTTATATAGCGTATTTAGCCCGATATTTATGAAATTACGTAGTCAGCTAAGCATGGTACTACAAGATTCAGTCATTGAATTTAAATGGGATGATCAGTTATTTGAAAAGCGTCGATTACTGCGCACTATCATCAATGATCCAGATAACATGAGTAAACGCCGTTTTGTAATGAGCATTGAATCATCACTTTCCAATGATGAAATTGCCCAGAGCATTCCGCAATCAGCTACCTTAGCAGGCAATAGCAATATTGTTGAATTAGTTCGTAATGCAATGTCTGGTATCGAGCTTATGCATTTAATGGTTGCGCCAAATGAGTTAAAACCAAAATCAACGGCGACTTATTTTGAAGTCAATACTCAAAATAATTTATGGCAAGATATGCTCAAAAAAGGAGAAACTCTGAATATGCATATTGATAATCGCATACCAGATTTAAAAGTAACCTTATTTGCATTGTCATTAGGGTAAAGTAGAAATATATGCCTGATATCAATTGCCCAACAATACCGATAGATTTTAGCGATAAAGTTCAAAAAGAGCCGTTATTATTTAATTATAATGATAATGCACTTTATAACTTAAGTGTGCCGCTTTTATCTATCATTTTGACTTTATCTCGCTTACCTAAACCTGAGAATTTAGAGTTATTTAAAAACTTATTAAAACAACACATTGTTGATTTAAGTGAGCAAGGAAAAAATCTCGATTATCCGTCAGCTGTCATAGATAAGCTGTGCTGTTTACATTGTATTGTATTAGATGAGTTTATCATTCACGGCACCTGGGGCGATGATGCAGGTTGGGAAAACAATACATTACTGAGCGAGCTTTTTGGCTTGAAAAATGGTGGCGACTTATTTTTTACCATTACTGACAAAGCCCTAAAACAGTCTGCAAAAATGCAAAATATTCTTGAACTAAGTTATGTATTTTTACAAATGGGTTTTAAGGGCAGGTATCGCTCTAGACAATCAGAGCAATTAGGTGTTATTACCAAACAAATCCATCAATCTATCGATAACCCTGAAAAAACAGCGGGTATTTTAATAAAAGATGCACCCATTGCTAAATCACTCTTTTTAAAAAATGGAGCGCGATATTTTTCATTTACGGTCGTAATACTATTAACATTAACTTTGGTCTTTGCCTTTTTTGATTATTGGTTTAAAGAAACCTATGAGCTGCGATCAAAAGAATTTAATGAATTACAAAAAGTCACTGCAAATTATATTTTAAATACGCAAACTAAAGATATTATCTACATTAGTACAGATGAAGATATTCACGCGGTTAAAAATTTAACGCAAACTCATCCTGTATCAGTAGCAACTTCAAATACGCAATCAGGACACATACATAACGATCTTGATTTAACAGATATAAAACCCACTGTGCCAAATAATTTTAGAGTGCAATTAGCGTCATTTTCATCAAAAGCGAATGCTAATAAATACCTAAATAAATTATCTAGCAGCAATTATGCACTTTCAATCATGCCTATAGGTTCATATTTTATTGTTTACAGTACAACACAAACAATAAACCAAGCTAAAGTACAGCAAAAATATTTTAAGGAAAATTACCAAATATCAACCGTTAGAGTTGAGATTGAAGATAATGGTACCCAACAATGATGACTTTTACACTCACAAAAAAACACCTGATTGGTGGTATTTTACTTTCTTTATTCACAGGGTTTTCTTTGGCATGGTGGCTTGTACCAAACCTTAGTTGGATATTTGCCTCTGCTGCCGTTTTAATTGTAATCACTGGCTCTATTTTATGGTTTTTAAACCGAGATAACGCCACCATAAAGCAACAAAAAAACCTTGAGAAACAAGATGGCAAACTCGTTAAAACCATGTTTTCTCTATTTTTGACTGGGCTTAAAGACAGAGGCATGATCAAAAGAAAGTACCGTTTACCTTGGTATTTATTTGTCACTAATGATCTAAAAAGTGATGAAGCCGTTTTAACACAAATGGGCTTTAGAAATAATACAAACTCAGCTATTAATGACCAATTACCAGTAAAAATTTGGCTAAAAAATGATGCCGTTGTATTAACAGTTGAAATATCAGATCAAGACAGACGATCATTGAATTGTCTAAAACTACTTTTAAAACAAGTAAAGAAATTTAGATCTCGTCAAAGCTTAAATGGCATTATGATCAGCCAATCTGTTGATAATTTAATTAGTAATAATAAAAATAATGCACAACAGATCACCAGTGATTTACGTTTAGTAATAGATGAAACACAAAGTTTATGTGGTCAAAAACTGCCTATTTATGTGTTATTTAATCAAATGGCCGGTTTATCAGATTTTTGTCAATTCTTTGCATCTTTAGATGAAGAACAACTTAATGGTAACTTTGGTGCCTTAAATGTCAAAAATGCTAATTTAGGTAAGTTTTCTCTAAGCTGGTTTGATAAAGCCTACGACAATATTTGTAACCGAATGGGACAAACTGTTTTAACGGCACTAGATAGCCAATTAAGTGAACAATTTAGACGTTCGGTTGTAGCCGCTCCCGTTCAATTAAAACAAATTCAGCCCGATGTAGGTTACTTTTTAGAGCAGCTATTTGCAGCTAAAAGTAATGACAAAAGTTATGAATTTAGAGGTTTCTTTTTTACTAATACACAACAAGTATCACAAGCTACCGACCCTTTAACTAAGCAAGTGGCATATCAGTTAGGTTTTAATGAAATGCTGCAAAGTGAGAATGTGAAATTACCACATAGTATTTTCATAAATCACTTGTTTGATAAATTGATCCGCCCAGAAGCGGGTTTAGCAGGTATTAATATCAATAGTAAGCGCCTTTTTTGGAGCTTCCAAGTAAGTTATAGCCTGGCTATTTTAACAATTGTTATATCAGCTATTGCCCTATTAAAAGTCAATTTTGATTACTACCAACCTTTAAATGCCAAAACGTTGCAACAACTAAAACGATATAAAAATGTTGTTAGAAAGTCGCCTTACGATATTGAAGAGCTGGCAATAAATGTAAATAACTTACAAATGTTACGTAATATTTACCTTGAATATAATGAACCGACACCGTTTTATATTTCAGATTTGATCCCAAATCCGCAGTTATCGCAATCAGTAAAGCAGGCTTACCACAATGAGCTTAAAGACGTTTTATTGCCATCTTTAGTTCATTACCTAGAAGATGAGTTATTCGTTTACGAGACACTAGGGGACAGCCTTCAAACTGCAAAACTGTTAAACTTAAATGAAGAATTACAGCTCCATGATAAAAAATCATGGGATCATTTAAAAACTTACTACAAACAATCATTTATTAAAGAAGGTCATTCTGAAGAAAGTACATTAAAAAACTTAATTGTATTAATGGACGATTTACATGAATTAGGTGTACCTAAAGTTTACTTAAATCAGGCTTTAATCACCCAATCTAAAGCCAGTATTAATAAAATAAACACAACAAAAGTATTGTTCGAATATATCAATGATCTACCTGAGTTTTCATCAATAGTTGATATAAGCAGTGAGTTAGGCAATAACTTCTCCAGCTTATATCAATTTAATAATGATTCCCAAAACCAATTTGTGCCTGTAATTTTCACTCCTCAAGGGTTTGCCGGTATGAATTTAACTTCTGACTCTGACTTAATGAAAAGTATGATAGCTAATAACAAGTCATTGTTAGGTCATTCGTTAAACGATTTTGAAATTGATAATATCGCTAAAAGCCTGCAAAGATATTACCAAAGAGAATATGTGCAATATTGGGTAAATTTCATTGAGGGGATTAAGCTGAAACCTATCAATAATGAAAACTTAGTTCATGCGCTATCTTTAATGTCTTCTAAAACCAATGCGCCACAAAATCGCTTATATGAAGCCATAAGTTATTATACTGATCCTCAAGTTTTTACTAAGAAAGTAGACAAACTCGCTGCTGGAAAAGAAGAAAAAGCAGCTAAAGAAGTATTAACTGCTTCTAATGACCAAATCGTTATGGCAAATAATATTAGAACTGAATTTTCGGTATACCATAGGTTTGTAAAAAAAGATGATAAAGGTCTAAGTGAGTTAGTTCATTTACACGATAACATCACCCTAGTTGCTAGCTGGTATAAAGATATTCAAGATAATAAAGATATTGGCGCTTATTTGTTTGAACAACTCACCTCAAATAAAAAAGACCAAAGTTTATATCAACTTGCACAAATGCAATTGTCGATTCCTAAAATTGATTTACATATCTCAGGAATTATCAATACCATTAATCAAGAAGTAAATACATCAGTTGCTGAACACGTTAATAAGATTTGGCAAAAACAAATAAGCAATCCATTTAGCTTACAGTTTGCCAATAAATTTCCGTTTAATTTAAACAGCCAAAGCAATGTTAGCTTTAAACTCTTTAATAAATACTTTAAACCTGAAGGTGTATTTGATGAGTTTAATGGCTTTATTTTAAGTAAGTTTTCTCAAAGCGAAGATGGCTTAACTTTGAATGGCTTTACACTCGATAGTCAGCTAAATATTTCATCTGATATAAACAAGCAATTTAATGACCTAAAAATCATTCAACAAACGCTTTATCAAGAAAATGTTAATCAAGCGGCAATTGCTTTTCAGTTAAAAACAAACTCAATGTCAGCAAGCCTTTTAAACTTTGAACTCTTCTCACAAAGAGCCTTATTTAATTATCAACATGGTCCTAAACTATGGGAAAGCTACGTTTGGCCTGAATTTACCGCTCAAAACCCGCTGTTAACCATTTTTACAGATACACAAAGTAAAAAGGTAACAAAAGAGTATCAAAGTGATTGGGCATGGCTACGTTTAGTTTATAAGTTTTATCAAACTGGCAATGAAAATACGCAAATAAAGATAGTTGAAGACCAATCTCAAGTAACCTTATCTTTATTAGTAGAAGGCGAGAATAACCCATTTAAACCTAACTTCTTTAGTAAGATAAAGTTCCCTGAAAAGCTACTTTAAAATCAGCTTAAACCTCTATTAATCTATGGGCTTACTAAGCTCTTAGATTAATAGAGGTATTTATTAAAGCTATTTACAAAAGTGTTGTTTATTTAATGAATCATTCGTTATACGGTGATGACATGCACCCTCTAGATTAGTTTTTGCATTCAAAGAATCTACAAAGGTATTGCTAATCACAGAAAATAATTGAAGTGATTCACTACCTAGGCCACTCCAAAGTATTTGATAAGCCAGCGCAGATAAACTTGCCTCATTAAAAATATACCCTTCTTTTTTATCCTTAAAACCAGTCAGAGTCTGCTCAAAAGTGCCTGATATGAGGCTATTTATTAAAATCAGAGATACATCATTTTCACGGTTTTTGAGTGGCTGATTGTACAATACATCAGCAATATCAAAAGTAAGTTGCTGTTTTAAAAAGTAGCTTATTCCCACATTACTCAAAATGATAATACTATGCTTATCATCTACAAAACGCGTCAGAATAGAACTATAGCCATCAAACTGACCATCATACATATGAACGTTTACATTTTTTTCTTTAGTAACGGGTACCTTGCCAACACGCCAGCTGTATGAATTTTCGGGATTAAATAATCGCGTTTTACTTTGCTCATTGAGCAACTGATTACCATATAAAGCTAACTCAAAACGATGAAGATCTTTAGCGCTAGTATAAATCGCAGAACCAGCGCCAAATAAATTCATATTTTTTGCTACTTGCTCATGATAACCGCCATTCTTATCCCATCTATAGCCTTTAACGATACCAGAACTCAATTTAAAACCACTGGCGACACCTGATTTTTTCATGTTTAAAGGCAACAAGATATACTTTTGTAAATTGGCAGAATAAGATGTTCCTGTTGCTTTTTCTATTACTTTACCTAGTAGAAAATATCCTGGATTTGAATAAAGGTAATCTGCTCCAGGTTCAAATTTAGGTGTGAGTTTAGCTATCTCAATGATAAATGCCTGATCGGATGTTTGTTTATGAAAATCCACATCAAACCAACCATTAATGGCAAAGTGATCAGGTAAGCCAGATGTATGGCTTAGTAGATGATGCAAAGTGGTCTTTTTACCAAAGTTATTTTTTAATTCAGGGAAGTATTCAGCTAAAGTATCGGTTAGTTTAAGCTTGCCTTGTTCTTCAAGTTTTAGCATTAATGTTGCCGTAATAGGTTTGCTAAGCGATGCAAGCCCAAAAGAGTGGGTAACGCTTGTTTTTTGATTGTCGACTCGGTCAGCAAAACCATAGGCTTTTTCAAAAACAACCTTTCCTGATTTGGCTACCAAAATCACGCCTTCAAAAGCATTATTAGAAGTGTAGCTATTTACGAGTTTTTCAATTTTGATTTGTGTTTCATTCACCATCTCTATTGCTAAATGATTATCTGCATTTGATGGAAAACTAAAGCAATACAGTAATAAAATACTTATTAATATTTGACTCATTTTTTGTATATATAACATCATTTTCTTCTTATTTTACTGCCAATGATTCACGGTTTATTGTTTGCCCTTTCACGATGACTTTATCAATCGCATTGTAAGCATCAATTGTTGCCAAAGGGCTTTTATTCAATAGCAGTAAATTGGCGACTTTACCGGGTTCAACTGTGCCGTACTTGTCATCTAAGCCAAAAGCTTTAGCATTATTTATCGTTGCTGCGGCTAAAACTTCTTTATGATTTAAGCCTGCCTTGAACAAGTGCTGTAACTCTTTGTAAGTTGAGTAGCCAGGTTGCGATACGTATAAAGGTGCAGAAGGTGTATCACTTGCAAGCACCATAGATAACCCTTTATCTTTTAAATATCGAACAACCTTTTCCCCTTGAGAGATTTTTCGATCTTGATTTTGATGGATTTTTTCCAAAGGCATATTATCGTAATCTTTAAGAATAATTTCTTTAAACCATTGCCCTTGTGTACTTTGATACCATTGTAAAGCACTGTTTGATACGACCTTACGATAAAGTGGATCATCCATAGTTTCAGATATAGTAATGCTTTTTAAACCATCCATGACACTAAAAGTTGGTTGAAAAATCATATTTTTATTAACGATTTCATCCAGAACGGCACGAATATCATTGGGTATATCAGGCTGATTGTTATAATCAAGCCAATTCCACATACCATGTGCTATCACATCTACATCTGACTGTATTGCAATCTTTTGCATATCATACGCATTAGCATGTGCCATCATTAATAGCCCATGCTTTGTCGCAGCGACTCTAACGCGTTTGAGCAATTTTGCACTAATGAGTGGCCAATCATTTTTATGACCAAAGCCATCTTCGATAAATACTTTTACACAAATCGCACCATCATCAGCCATACGTTTAATCACAGCTTCAGGCGTATGCTGACTCAAATCATAATTTTTTGGTAATGCAACTTCGGTATTAGAATCAAGAATTAAATACCGCTTATTTTTAAGTGTTGTTGCTTCATCAGACCATACCGTTGGATAACCCCCTAATATCGGTGCAGCACCACAATGAAATAGATCTGGCTTTTGCTCGCTTTGGTTAAAGTTAATAATTGCTTGTGCTGATTGTGACGGGTCGAGCAATTGAGTGACGCCAAAATACAGGTAACTTCTTGGCTGCTGCTTTAAAAATGCTTTTTCTAAAGTTACTGATTCAGGTGAGTTATTTAGTCCAGGCATATCAGAAACATGTACATGTGAATCCATTAACCCAGGAATG
>Ga0209292_1007320_pt1 | contig 10538 bp, 5 predicted proteins | sample GOMGulsemesocosm_2_FD_184634 | JGI IMG/M metagenome (GOLD analysis project Ga0209292, IMG submission 184634) | Methane-oxidizing microbial communities from mesocosms in the Gulf of Mexico - GOM9C Gulf of Mexico (SPAdes) (version 2) | ecosystem: Environmental > Aquatic > Marine > Cold seeps...
AGATCCGTGCAGCGATGTGGCGAGGTAATAACCGAGCTTCAAGCTTTAGACCTAAAAATGGCGAACAAGTCGTCGTTCGTGCTCGCATCTCTTTATATGAACCTCGCGGTGATTATCAACTTATTGTTGAGCAGATAGAGCCCGCTGGCCAAGGTTTATTAAAACAAGAATTTGAAGCGCTTCAACAAAAATTAGCAGCTCAAGGTTTATTCAACACGATGGATAAACAAGCTTTACCAAGGGTGATAAATAAAGTAGGTGTAATCACCTCTGCAACGGGAGCTGCTTTCAAAGATATTTTAACCGTATTAAAGCGTCGCGCACCACAACTTGAAGTCATTTTATATCCAGCCCAAGTGCAAGGAACACAAGCCCACCAGCAACTAATAGACAAAATCAACTTAGCAAATCAAAGAGATGAAGTAGATGTTATCATTCTCGGTCGAGGTGGTGGTTCACTGGAAGATTTATGGTGTTTCAATCATGAACAACTTGCTTATACTATTTTTGATTCTGACATTCCCATTGTCAGTGCTGTCGGCCATGAGATTGATACAACAATAAGTGATTTTGTAGCTGATGTACGCGCAGCTACTCCTTCAGCAGCAGCAGAGCTAGTAAGTCCGGACTCTAGTTATATTCATAATCAAATAAATGAATTTAAAAGCCGATTACAACGCGCTTTTACTTTATATTTAACGCAACAACATCATAAACAAAACGATTTATATCAAAATTTAAAATTACATCATCCTGAACACAGGTTACAACAACAAAGCCAAAAGTTAGATGAATTATCAATGAGACTTGAGCGTGCGGTTGAAAGAAAAGTTAATTACAGCCAACATCAACTAAGCTATTTAAAACCAAGATTACAACGTCATAACCCACAAAATAGCATTAATCAAGCAAGTATAAATTTAGCATACTTGAGAAATAAATTAGAAAATTCCATATCAACTAAATTACAGTTTTGCCAAAATGAGCTTGCAATACAAGCATCTAAACTTGATAGCACAAGCCCACTGACAGTACTTGCTCGAGGGTATTCTATTACCAGTAATAAAGGGAAAGTAACTAATTCAGTAACACAAATAAAAGTAAATGATGAACTAACAACTCAGTTAGTTGATGGGAAAGTGATAAGTAAAGTGATAGAGGTCAATCAATAAAAAAGGCGAGATAACTCGCCTTAAATATCGTTTATTTAACAATAAAGTTTATAGATATGAGCTTGATAATGAATCTTCATCATCATAAAAGTTTTGTTCCATAGACTTAGCAGGGCATTCACAATCAGGTTTACCAACCGATTTAGCTGGTACTCCAACCACAGTTGTATGTGGTTTTACGTCATTTAAAACAACTGAGCCTGAACCTACTTTAGCGCCAGCACCGACTTCTATATTACCTAATACTTTTGCACCGGCACCAATCAAAACACCTTCACGAATTTTAGGATGACGATCGCCCTGTTCATTACCTGTTCCACCTAAGGTAACAGATTGTAAAATAGAAACATTATCTTCAATTACCGCAGTTTCACCAATAACAATGCCTGTTGCATGGTCAAACATAATGCCTTTTCCTACTTTACAAGCAGGATGAATATCAACACCAAACACTTCCGAATTACGACTTTGAATAAAACGGGCAAGCTCTTTTCGATCTTGGCGCCATAAACAATGGGCTAATCTATGCACCTGAATAGATTGAAACCCTTTGAGGTTTAATAAAACAGTTAAATAATTAACGGCCGCAGGATCTCGTTCCGTAACCGCTTTAATATCGGTCGCAACAAAAGTAAGCATGCGATCACAATCAACAAAAGCTTGATCAAATAATTCTCTGAAAGTAAAAGGAGAAACCACGGCATCAGATAGCTTGTTCGCAACAATAAAACTTAATGCAGAACCCAAACACTCATGATTTAACACACATGAATAAACATGGCTTGCCAATAGAGGTTCTTTTTTTACTAGGGCCGTTGCCTCAACTCTTAATTGTTCCCAAACTTCATAACGCATTATGCTCTACTCTTTTCTATAAACGATCATTCACTTTATCTGTAACAGTTTAACCGAATTCATGTTTAATGTGTGATTACATCTTTACTTTATTGGTTATAAGCCATAACTAAAAGTTAAATAACGTCATAAATATAAAAATATATATTTGTATTTAATCAATAAAACACGTATTTTCGACGTCTAAAAAATCATCATCTAAAAAGTGTCAATGAATAAAAATGTATTAATACTCGCTTTATGCCAAGGTCTAATTACGACTGGTAATATCATGTTAGTAACGGTTACCGCATTAATAGGCCAACAGCTTAGTCCAAATGAGGGTTGGATCACTCTGCCCGTGGCCACACAAAGCTTAGGCTTATTATTGGCAACCATACCTGCGTCATTGCTAATGGCAAAAATAGGCAGAAAAAATGGTTTTACCTTAGGTAATGCAATCGGCATTATAGGGATTTTAATTGCAGTTTACGCGTTAGAACAAGGTATCTTTAGTTTGTTTTGTATTGCTACAGGACTTATTGGTGTAGCCATAGGTTTTGCAACGCTATATCGTTTTGCAGCCATTGAGGCTAACCCTAATAATCCGAGTCGTGCAATTTCATTTATAATGGCAAGTGGTATTATTGCCGCTATTTTAGGACCTAACTTAGCAATATGGGTAGAAAAGTCTTTTCCATCACTGAATTTTAGTAATACATTTATTGCGCTTGCATGCCTCTATACTTTGGCCATTTTTATGCTGCAATTTGTCACATTTTCAAAAGTGATACAAACACAAGATGATGGCCCTGCTAGGGATTTAAAAACAATAGTAATACAACCCAAATTTGTAATCGCAGTTACTGCTGCCATGATAAGTTTTACTTTAATGAACTTATTAATGACAGCCACACCACTGGCCATGCATCGTCATGGTTTTAACTTTGAAGAATCAGCCTTTGTAATTCAATGGCATGTACTAGGTATGTTTGTCCCTTCTCTTTTTGCAGGCAGATTAATAGAAAAGTTGGGTGCGATGAAAATGATAATAATCGGTGCTTTTTTAATGACTGTATGTATTTTTATTAATTTACATGGCATAACCCACTGGCACTTTTTATTCGCTTTATTTTTATTAGGTATTGGCTGGAATTTCATGTTTATAAGCGCAACTCAAATGGTGAGTACAACTTATAAATCAAGTGAAAAAGCAAAAACCCAAGCTACTAATGAGTTCCTCGTATTTAGCATGGTAACACTTTCGTCTTTAAGTGCGGGTTGGCTTGAATCTAGTTTCGGTTGGCAAACTTTAAACCTGATATCTTTAGCCCCCTTATCAGTTATTTTTATTAGCTTAGTCTATTATAAAAATAAGAAATCAATTCAAACACCATTCTAAAACTGAAAAATTTAATTTTTGGGGGTAACGATTCTTTAGTCTAGACTTAATGGACTTGTTCAGTTGTATCTTACAAAATACCTAGGATGGTTCGCGAGTTATGAAGTAATGGAAGATTACATAAGTAAAATACTCATTGTTGATGACTTTGATCATAATAGGATCGCCTTAACCACCCTATTAAAGCCATTACACAATACAAAGCTTATAGAGGCCTCTTCAGGTAGCGAAGCCTTAACGAAACTAATACACAATAATTTTGCTCTGGTATTACTTGATGTGAACATGCCAGATATGGATGGGTATGAAGTGGCGGAGCTTATATCATCTACTGAAGCACATAAACATACTCCTATTGTTATGCTTACAGCTCATAATTCTTGCCCTACTGATATTTTAAGAGCCTATGAAGCCGGGGCTATAGATTATTTAACTAAGCCAATCGAAAGTGCTATTTTATTAAACAAGGTAAAGCAATTTGTAAAAATAAGTCAATTACAAGCTAAAACAAATTATTTAAAAAGTGAAAGAGAAGTAATTCTTGAAGCTGCTGGTCAAGGGGTGATCAAAATAGCTAATGATGGCACTATTCAGTTCGCAAATAGTAAAGCCTGCCAACTGATTAATTCAGATAAAAAACAAATCATAGGCACTAAATTTAATTTATGGTTTGATTACGATCATTCGATGCATAACAATTCAGATTTGTTCAGTCTTTTAATTAATAATGTGATTAAACTTGGTCTATATCAGCATAAAGTAACTAAACTAGTGCAAAGTAATAATAAAACACGCTTAGTTGAACTTACTTGCACCTCTGCATTAAGACATAAAAATGCCTCTATGATAGTGCTTTTTCAGGATATCACTGCCCGTCTGGAAATGGAAAAGCGATTAGTTCACCTAGCAAATTATGATCCTTTAACACAGTTAGCCAACAGAGCTTATTTTCATGAATCATTATCTAGAGCCATTTTACGTTCAAAACGCTCGGAGACATCGGTTGTTTTACTCTTACTAGATTTGGACCATTTTAAACAAGTTAACGATACTTTAGGTCATGACATTGGCGATGAGCTATTAATAGGTGTAGCAAAACGGCTCAAATCAATGTTACGTGAAAACGATATTGCAGCCAGACTTGGTGGAGATGAATTCGCTATTTTGATAGAAGATTGTAAATCAAATATTGATGCTGAGGAAATAGCAAAAAAAATAGTACTACTAATTTCAAAAGTATTCATTATTCAAGAGAAAGAGCTATCTATTGAAACCAGCATAGGAATTTCATCTTGCTCTAAAGGTGATCCGAATAAGGAAACACTCTTAAAATGGGCTGATATTGCCTTATATGCAGCAAAATCCGAAGGACGTAATTGCTTTCAGTTATTTATACCTGCAATGTCTAAACGAGCTCAAGAACAAGCTTTTATACAAAACGAATTAAAAAAAATAATCGAAAAGAACTTAATTGAAGTTCATTATCAGGGCCAATATTGTTTATCTGAAAATCGTTTTATAGGATTTGAAGTCCTTGTAAGATGGCCGAAACAAAATAAATTTGTTATTCCTCCAGCTCAATTCATACCAATCGCAGAACAGTCTTACCTTATACATGAGTTAGGTCATTTAGTATTATTACAAGCATGTGAAGCACTACAAACTTGGCAAACATCTTCGCTTACTCAGCACTTAACTTTAGCGGTCAATTTATCGGCAAAACAACTCAATGCCCATGATTTTTTAGATCGACTTGAGAGCATACTCTGTGAATTTAAATTCCCACTTCATAAACTCACATTTGAAATAACTGAAACTGCACTTTTAAACCATACCGAAAGTGTATTGAGAACAATTAATACATTAAAATCGATGGGTTTTAATTTGGCTTTAGATGATTTTGGCACTGGATTTTCCTCCTTGAATTATTTACAAAACTTGCCTTTTGATATCATAAAAATTGACCAAGCCTTTATTCAACGACTTGGTAACTGCAAAAAAACATGGGCATTAGTTAAAGCAATAATGACAATTGCCAAAGCATTTAAAATGTCAGTCGTTGCAGAAGGCGTTGAAAATGAGAAGCAATTAAATTGTATTCGAACGTTAGGATGCAAAAAAATTCAAGGCTTTTATTTCAGTAAACCAATACCCAAAGCTCAAATAGATTCACTATTACTTATAGCTCCATTTAATAAAATAAAAATTCATTAATTATCTATTCTCCTATAAAGCCAAACCCTAAAATAGAAAAATGCTAATGGCTTTTAGAGGTTTAAATAATACGTTTAAAAAGTATAGAGCATTGATAAAACTGATAAAAACTTTCACATTAAAAATATATGTATAAATTACAGTCATTATTTCCCTCTTAATCAATGTAAGTGTATAGTTAAAGTTAAAGTTAAAGGAGTATTTGCTAGGGAGAGCTTATAAATACAGCTATCTAGGATTTTTCATTGTGAATGTTTTGATTGTTGAACCCTCTAAAACCTATAGTTTACTACTTGAAGAGTTGCTTCGAGGTTACTCTGTCACACCCATACTCGTCACGAATACACCAGATGCCTTAATCGAGCTTAAAAATAATACCTTTGATTTTATCTGCATTTCTATGCAGTTAACTGATATGACCGGAATTGAGTTGAGCACTAAAATAAAATCTTATGCCTCCAACAAAAATCCTCTAACCATTGTCTTAAGCAGTGAAACTGATGCCAATAAATTTCCAACAATACAAAAAGATGAAGCTAATTATATTTGTCAAAAAATGGATATTGATTCATTAAAAAATTTATTTTCTAGTTTAACTCAAAATGAAATCATAAAATGTGAAAGATCCGGACATGTACTTTATGTCGAAGATCATCTATCTGTTGCAAATATGACGATGGAAATATTGAAACAAATGGGCCTATCCATCACTCATTACATAGATGCTGATACTGCCCTCGCTGCTTTTGATACAACAGATTTTGATTTAGTCTTATTAGATATTATTTTACCTGGCAATAAAGATGGTATTGAAGTAATTAAGAGTATTCGCACTCGAACAGATGAGAAATCTTTAATTCCTATTTTAGCTTTATCAGGAAAATTAAACTCCACACAACGCATTGATGCTTTAAAAAAAGGCGCTAACGACTTTATTACTAAACCTGTGATCCAGGCTGAACTTGCAGCAAGAGTTAACAATCTCGTATTAGCACACCACCTGTATTTACAAGTAAAGCAGCAACAACATGCACTAGAGCAAGTCGCAATGACAGATCATTTAACCGGTTTATACAATCGTCACTTTTTAATGCCATTTGTTGAAAAAGCCTTAACCGTCGCGAAACGACAAAATCATAATGTAAGTTTAGTTATGATAGATTTAGATAACTTTAAACCAATTAACGATCAACTTGGTCATGAGACTGGAGATGAAGTACTGATAGCTGTCGCTAATATATTACAGGCATCAACTCGAGTCGAAGATATCGCTGTGCGCCTTGGTGGTGATGAGTTTTTAATGGTATTGCCTTATTGCAACCTGGAACAAGCCAAAGAAAAAGCTGAAAAAGTGAGAAGGAATATTGAAAAAATAACAATCAAAGATGCTTCAGTGTCAGCGAGCTTTGGGGTTTCATCTAGCCAAAATAACTGTTTTGAATTTAATGAATTACTTGCGACTGCAGATAAAACTGTATATTTAGCTAAAAAATATGGTCGTAATCGCGTAGTAGATTAAAGTTTTCTTCTACTAATAATGGTCACCTCCGGGTATTATACCGGAGGTCCTCTTTTATTATAGTTTCTAGAAAAATAGTAAAAGAGATTCCCGATAAAACACTTCGGGAATGACATTTTATAGTTAATATGTATCAGCTATTTAAATACTGAATCTATCGCTAATACTTCAATATTCTTTTTAGGAATACTCAGTTTATAGCTTTCAATTAGTTTATCTTCAGCAATTAACTCAGCAGGTTTATCAGTATTATATTTTAAAGGCGAGACTTGCTCTGACGCTAAGCGTTCTTGCATATCTTTACCATCACCCGTTATAAATACATATTGAATATTGTCTGTTTGTAAGTTTGCTTTTATAACACGATTAATATCTTCAATAGTCAAAGTTGCTAACTGTTTACGTACATATGATACAAATTCATCTGTATTATAGAACTGGCTATCAAGTGCATAACCAAGTTGCTTATCTTGACTGGCAACCATTTGCGGTACAAAGTTAGTTAAGAAATTACGTGTTGCTTCAAAACTTTCTTGAGTCATGCCCTCTTTGATTAAATTATCTAATTCAAATAAAGCAGTACGTGTTGCAAAATGCGCATCATTATTTGAACGTAGTGGTCTTAACCAAATTTGGAAAATTTGCTCAGAACGACCTAAATTAGCGTCAGGTTTAGTTTGGTACATACCACGAGGGAAGTATTCAATATAAGAATAATCACCATAATTCATACCACGCGTTTGACGAATTCTTTGATATAAGAAACTATTAGAACTTCTATGTTCACCGAAATATGAGCGTACTAACCAAAGTGCAGTCCAATCTTTATCATTTCGTATTGTGTCTATCGGAAAACCAAATGATACCGCTGTTGATTTAGCTGACTTTTCTACGATTGTTGCATGATGACCGATTAACTCAGGAGCATCACCCACAGTTAAACGTGACTCACTTCCTTTTGGTAAATTCATTAAATCAGTAAACATAGCCTGTTTAAGCTTTTGCGGCATTGCGCCTGTAATACCGACATTTAATTTAGATTGCGTTAGTTGCGCTGTATAAAAACCTTTAATGTCAGCTAAAGTAATGCCTTCTAAATCTGATAAGTCACCATAGTTATAACTTTCATATACATGGTTTTCATAAAGTTTAGAATAAAGGACTTCTTTACCTAATTCTTCATCGTTTGATGCTTTTAAACCTGACTTAATGCCATCAATCATTTCTTTTTTGATGCGTTTAAGATCATCTTCACGCCAACCGGGATTTAATAATTGGTCACTAATTAACGCATACCAAATATCAGCATTATTTTTATGTACACGTCCAGAGAAAGACATCATCTCTTTATCTAACTGAGCTGAAAAGCTGCCCGCTAATGGATACATAGCTTTTTTAATCTCTTTATAACTACGAGATTGAGAACCACCTTGTGAAATCATGTTCGCAGTTAATGCAGCTAAGCCTTTTTTACCTTGAGGATCTGCTGCAGCTCCCGTATAGAATAAAAAGTTAACGTCAACTAACGGTGAATCATTGGTTTTATCTAACACATTAAAATGACGTTCAGTTGGTTTATTATTTAATGCAGTTACAACATCATTTAAATCTACTTCTTGCTCAAACCCTGAAACGGCTGTTAAATCAGACATGGTTACCGTTGTACGGCTACTATCTACAAAATACTTGTTTGCAATATTTTTGATATCTTGAGCAGTAATTGCGTCTGAACTAGCATAAAGCTGATTAATCACTTCTGGATCGCGCTCAAAGTGCATATATGAAGCAAGTACTGAAGCGATTGATTGAGATGAATCTAAGCCATTAATAAAACTATATTTTAAGTTCGACTTTAAATTAGCAAGTTTATCTGCATCCACTAATTCAGTGCGTACTTGTGCATATGTTTGATTAATTAAATCACGTGCTACTGCAAGATCAGACTCTTTATCTACTTTTACAAATACATGTAATAGTCCTTCATCTTTCGTTTCGGGGTTATAAGTAAACATTTGACTGGCAATTTGTTTTTCTACAACCAGTTCTTGGTATAAATCTGAGTTTTCAGAAAAATATAGTTCAGATACTAAATCTAGAGCTGCACGATCTTTTTTCTGAGGTTTCCAAGGGGTGCCTTTATAAGAAACTAATAGCCAGTGACCTGGTAAACCATCATTTTTTTCATGAATATATTTAGCTGCAGTTTGTTTTGGCTCTGTTGGTACAACAGCATCTACGCCTTTAGCATTCCATTGACCCCAGTACTGTTTAACTAATTGTACTGTTTTAGCAGGATCAACATCTCCAACTATTACTAATGATACATTCTTAGGCACGTAAAAGTTTTCAAAGAATTTTTGTCCATATGCCATTTGATCTGGCATTGCTTGAATATCTTCAAAAAAACCCATAGTAGTATGTTTATATGTATGGGTATCAAATGCTTCTTTACGTACAGCAGATAACAACTTTCGGATTGGACTTGCGTTATTTTTTAAATATTCGCCTTTAACTGTTTGTGCTTCAGTTCTAAACTGCTCTTCTGTATAAGATAAGTTTTGAAAAATATCAGCTTCTATTTCTAATACTTTAGCTAAATGCTCTTTTGAGAAATTTAAATGATAATTTGTATAGTCATTTGTTGTATAAGCACGATTATCTACTCCAGAGTTTTTCAAAATATCGGAGTACACTTCTTGTGGGTACTTTTTTGACCCTTTAAACATCATATGTTCAAAAAAGTGAGCAAAACCCGTTTTACCTGCTTCAACTTCATCACGAGAACCAACAGATACTGGAATTTGTAGCGATACCACATCTGGGTAATCAGTTTTCACTACCATGACTTTTAAGCCATTAGGTAACTCTTCTAATACATAGTTTTGTGCAAAAACTTTATTATTCGAAGATTTTGTCGCATTGGCACTACTTGATTGATGTTGTGAAGCTTGCATTTGGTTTGCATTATTATCACGACTGTTTGCATCTATATGAAATACACAACCTGATAACACCATAGAAACTGCTGCTGCAGTTGCTAATACTTTAAATTTCATTCATTTCCCCTGAATTTATAATTATTTGAAATATTAATTTGGCGAAATCTAATTAATATTAAACTCGCCTATTATGCTAGAGCAATACTTTCTAATCGAGTAAATAAGATGAATGGAAGTAAAAAAATGTAAACAGTCATTTATATGTATTAAAAGTATTAAATTGAATTTAATTCAAGTTAATTGAAAAAGACTCAACACAAAAGACTATCTAGACGTCTAAATGGCTGCTATATTTAATACCTAAGGTAATTACGGTGGAAAATAAAATGGCTTTATCATTAAAACAAAAAATTCAAGACCCAAAGCAAGGTGTATACCTAATCGGTACTACCCCACCT
>Ga0209292_1007321_pt1 | contig 10536 bp, 8 predicted proteins | sample GOMGulsemesocosm_2_FD_184634 | JGI IMG/M metagenome (GOLD analysis project Ga0209292, IMG submission 184634) | Methane-oxidizing microbial communities from mesocosms in the Gulf of Mexico - GOM9C Gulf of Mexico (SPAdes) (version 2) | ecosystem: Environmental > Aquatic > Marine > Cold seeps...
AATAATGAGTAATTGCATGAATAAGGTTGTGATTTTTGTCCTAATAAATTTAAAATGCTACTAGAAATTAACCCATTTGAGAAAACGTGATGAATCCAATCATTCAAATATTAAAAGAATTAAAAATCAGTGAAGAAAAAATCAGTGAAATTTTTGAAGCATTAACCAGTAATCCTATGATGGCGATGGCAGTAATTCAACAACTTGAGATCCCTGCTGATAAGTTGCAAGAAATAATGATGTTGGTGATGAGTAGCCCAGATCTTATTAAAGAAGCGGTAGAAGAGTTAGGTTTAGATTTTTCGAAAGTCGAAAAAGCTAAACAAGCGATGAAGAAAAATTAGAAAATGATGAAAGTTACTCTGTTATTGCTTAGTTTATTCTCTGTTGAACTATTTGCTCAACAATATCCAGCTTTGCCTGAGCCGGTAAGCAATAACGCGGTAGCCAAAATAACTAACCAAAAAGGGCAATATTTACTAAGTTTTATGGGGCTTGGTGCTAAAAAAAACTATCAAGCAATACATAATAAAGTATGGGCATTAAAGCTTGGTGAAGATCATTGGCAGGAAAAACAACCCGTTCCTAGCAGTATTCAGCCCATTGGTCGTTTAGCCAGTACCGCGGTTGGAGTAGGAGCCTACGCTTATATTTTTGGTGGTTATAATGTGAACGCTAAACACCAGGAAGTTTCATCTCCGGATGTTTTTCGTTATGAGTTGGAACAGGACCGTTATATCAAGTTAACGCCAATGCCAGTGCCTGTTGATGATAGTGTCGCTTTGGTTTATCAGCAACGTTATATTTATTTAGTCAGTGGTTGGCATAATGACGGTAACGTCAACTTGGTTCAGATTTATGATATTAAAGAAAATACCTGGCAGCAAGCGTCACCCTTTTTAGGTCAAGCTGTGTTTGGTCAGGCAGGTGCTATCGTAAAGAATATCATTTTAGTTTGTGATGGTGTCATGGTTGTCCCCCATCTTAATAAACGTCGGACTTACCAAAGTGCAGAACAGTGTCGTAAAGGGGTCATTGATCTTAGTAACCCTTCAAAAGTAGCTTGGAGTATTATCAAACATCCTACAGGAGTTGCGCGTTATCGAATGGCAGCGTCAGCATTAGCCAATAAAATAATTTTTATTGGCGGTTCAACTAATCCATACAATTATAATGGTATAGGCTACGATGGAGTACCATCTTCAGCGAGTGATGCTATATGGATTTTTGATACTAAAGATGATACTTGGCAAGTAACAACCTCAAAACATCGCTCAATGGATCATCGAGGTTTGCTTAACAATAATAATGAATTACTAACGATTGGCGGCATGAATAATCAGCAGCAAGTTATAAGTAATATCTACTCCCATGATCTTCCCTAATTATTAATATAGAACTATTACTTAAAAATAATAAGTAAATGAGAAGTTAATGCAAACTAGGTTTAACTGAACTTTGTCTAAACACCTATTTTTATTATGAAATTGAATAGTTAGGCTTTGGCTTTTTTTAAAAGTATGTATACTCAATAATGAAATAAATAGTTTAGGTTGTTGCCTTATATTGAAAAAGCTTTGTTTAACTTTTCAGTTTTTTTTCCTACTTGTTGTAGGGGGGATTGCTGTTGCTCAAGCAGAAGAGTCCTCCTCAGAAAACCTCCAAGAAAAAATCGCTATTTTCTATCCTCAAGCACAAGAACCCTATCGCTCTCTTTATAAAGAAATAATTGCTGGTAGCCAAAGTAAAGCCAATGAAAATAACTCAGGTGTTAGCTTTGAAACTTTTGCTTTAACCAAAAAAAGTAACAGTGAACAAATTGCTCAAATGCTAGAGCAGAAAAATATTTATAAAGTGATTGTTCTTGGTCGAGCGGGTTGGAAGTTAGCAAAAAAACTTTCGAAACGGATATCAACTAAAAATAAGCAGTTATACATAGTTTCTGGTGCTTTACCAATTAGCCCTAATGGTATTTCAGGTATTAGTTTAATTACTGATCCAAACTATCTTTTTGATTATTTACAACAAGTTGCTCCCGATGTGAAGCAAGTACATGTTGCCTATAGCAAACGAAGTGCTTGGTTGATTGAATTAGCCAAAGTAGCGGCCCAAGTGAAAGGGCTTAAATTAAATGTTAGTAAGGTCGCCAATACCAAGGAAGCGGTTGCTTTTTATCAACAATTGTTTGAATCTGGCGTTTCTAATCAAGATGCTATTTGGTTGCCCATAGATAAAATATCATCACATGACAAAATAACTTTACCGCTTATTTTAGAAAAAGCTTGGTCAAAAGAGGTGGTGGTTTTTTCTAGTAAACCTTCGCATGCTAAAAGAGGAGCATTGTTTTCAACTTATCCAGATAACTTCATGCTAGGAAAACATTTGTTTACTATGGTGCAGGAGCTAGAACAACAACCAGAGCAGAAGAATTTTGCAGCATTAAAATCAACCCTACTTGCTGTAAACCTGCGCACTGCTGCTCATTTAGGTTTTAAATATAGCTCTGAGCAACAGCAGAAATTTAAATTGGTTTTTCCTGAATAATGTCTACCATGAGTGAGACCTCAGCTCTTCATCAGCAGGCAAGCTTTAAGCGCCAACTGATCCGTATTTTTATCACAAGTGTTATTTTCTTAGCCATATTCACATCTGTTCTTACTGCATGGCAAACTAGTGAGACCTTTAGAAAAAATACTATTGAAACGGGACGACAAGTAACCAATAACTTTGCCGAACAAATTGTACTAGCGTTGTTAACGGGGAGCCAAGAAAATGGCCAAGAAGCAATAAACAGAAGCTTAGGGTTTGTATCAGTAATTGGTGTTTCTGTATTTAATGCGGAAGGTGGGTTATTAGTATCGTCAACTAAAGATTCACAAAAGCATACCGCGCTCAATTTTACCGAGCTGAGTCAAAGTGCTGAGTTATTGTCTGAAACTGAGGATGTTTGGGTCTTTAGCGCACCGGTCATTTATGTTGATGAACTTTATGACGACGATTTACTTGATCCCAGTGATGAAGAGCTGCAACAACAAACACTCGGCTATGTTTTAATTGAATACGATAAGCAAGCTGTACAACAAATTCAGCAAGATATTTTTATTAATAATATTGGTACCGGCATTGTGGTCGCCCTGATTTTATCTTTGGTTATCAGGGTAGTGATTAACCATATGACACAGCCTTTACTTGCATTGTCTCAAACCATGGCAACCGCTCGTGATTCTGGTTTATATCCAAAGGCATCGGTTAAAGGTGCACGTGAAGTAAGACAAATAGCGCAAACCTATAATCAAATGATGACCACGTTAGAGCAGCAAAACAGTGCGTTAGAAAAAAGCCGTGACACTTTAGAATCTGAAGTAGAAGTTAGAACGCAAGAGTTAGTAGTTGCACGTGATAGCGCCTTAACGGCAAGTCGACATAAGTCGGAATTTTTAGCTAACATTAGCCATGAACTGCGTACGCCTCTTCAAGCGATTATTGGTTATACAGATCTTGTTCGGGAAGATTTAGAACTTGAATGCATGGATGCTCAAGCTGACGATTTAGGGAAAAGCATTCGTAGTGCTAACAACCTACTCGCGTTGATAAATAATATTTTAGATCTAGCAAAGATTGAAGCGGGTCGAATGGATTTATACATTAAATCAGTTAATATCAAAAACTTAGTTGATGAGAGCATTGAAACGATATTACCAATGGCTAAAGCCAATGATAATGAAATAATGGTAAGTTTTGGCTCCTTATCTTCAATACTTAATGTTGATCGTCAAAAGCTTATGCAAATATTTTTAAACTTATTAAGTAATGCCTGTAAATTTACTAAAAATGGTGTCATTACCTTTGAAATTCATAATGACAAGCATTTCTTATATTTTTCTGTAAATGATACCGGTGTTGGTATTGCGCAAGAGAAGCTTGATTTTATTTTTGAGCAATTTACTCAAGTTGATGGTAGCCAAACCAGACAATATGAAGGTACTGGCTTAGGCATGGCTATTACACAAAACTTTTGTCAATTAATGAAGGGCAGTTTAACGGTAAAAAGTGAGCTAGCGGTTGGGTCAACGTTTAAAGTGAAATTGCCACTGCACAAAGGTGATTAGTTAATTGGAGTATTATATTGTTTTTACTACACTTAATGTCAGTTAATGATTGTTATAAAAAGATAAAAAATATTTTCTAAGGGTATTGCTATGTCATTGTCAAAAACATTACTAAGTTTATCTATTTCTGCTGCTTTAACTATGCCTTCAACGATGCTTTTTGCGCAAGGGAAAAACATAGCCCAACCCAATACTAAAGCTAAAACAATGACGATAAATAAAACTATTTATAACAGCGCTAGTTTTAGTAACTATAGTTTTGACAAGGCTATGCCTGAAGATAGCTTTGAAGATGAAGATTTTGATGAATCCCTTGAAGATTTTTATGGTGATGAAGACTTTGTTTCTATTGCTACCGGTAATAAAAAACCTTTACATAAAGCTCCTGCAGTAACAACGGTGATTACCCGTAGAGATATTGCTAATTTAGGAGCAACACATTTAGACGAAGTGCTTGAGCGTGTTCCTGGTTTACATGTTGGAACTTCTTCCATTAGCCGTATTGATTCCATCTATGCTATTAGAGGCATTCAAACAGGATTTACACCGCAAGTATTAGTTCTCTTAAATGGGATAGAATTTAAAAATTTATTTACTTCAGGTCTGCCTTTTACTTTTCGTTATCCATTAACTAATGTAGATAAAATTGAAATTATACGAGGGCCAGGCTCCGCTCTCTATGGTGCCGATGCTTTTAGTGGTGTAATTAATATCATTACTAACCAATCTGAAAAAGAGCAAACACTGGTTGGTGGGCGTTTGGGTAGTTTTAGCTCTTATGATTTTTGGTTGCATACGCAACATCAATTTGAAGGTGGCTCATGGCGGGTAAGTGCTGAACGGCAACATTCAGAAGGTGATAATGGGCGCATTGCCGAAGCTGACTTACAAACAACTTTTGACAGTGTTTTTGGCTCTAATGCATCTCTAGCACCAGCAGCATTAGCAACTCGATATGATATTTTAAATGTTCATGCCGATATCAAATGGAATAATTGGCAGTGGGAAAATTGGTATTGGCAACAAGTTGATGGTGGCCTTGGCCCCGGTGGAGCGCAAGTATTAGATCCTGCAGGTACTCAAGATGTTGACCAATTTAGAAGTACGATCCGATATGAAAATAATATCAGCGATAATTTAAGCGTAAATGCGTACGCCTCATGGATGAATGCAAACAGTGATAGCTATTTTGTTTTATTTCCTAGCAATACGGTGTTGCCGATAGGGGGTGATGGTAATATAAATTTTACTGATGTGAATGGGATCGTTAAATTTACTGAGGGCTATATAGGTAATCCAACTAGTGCACAGGAGAGTTTTCATACGAGTTTTAGCCTATCTTGGCAGGGCTGGTTAGGACATAAAGTTACCTCAGCTATTGGTTTTAATGATTATGAAGTGAAAACGAAGGAATATAAAAACTTTGGCCCTGGCGTTATTGATGGTTCACAAGCAGTTGTTGATGGCACATTAACTGATGTTACTGACACCCCTTATATATTCACTCCAAACACTGAGCGTGAGAACTATTATCTATTGATGCAAGATGAGTGGTTATTAAGTAATGATATTGAGTTAACGTTAGGTATTAGGTATGACGATTACTCTGACTTTGGATCAAGTGTCAATCCTAGGGCAGCATTGGTATGGCAAACCAGTCAAAAACTAACCACAAAAATCTTATATGGTAGCGCTTTTAGGGCACCATCCGTTAATGAACTTTTTCTTAAAAATAACCCCGCTGCGATAGGTAACCCAAATGCTCAACCTGAAGAAATTGATACGTGGGAAGTAGCTTTTGAATATAAGCCAAGTTTTGATATGCGTTTAGCTGTTAATTTATATCAATATAAAGCGGTTGGTCTTATTGACAAAGAGCCTACTGATTTAGGTTTACAGATTGCAAACAATATCGATCAAGATGGTTATGGATTTGAAACAGAAATAGATTGGCAAGTCGATGAAAGTGTAAAACTTTATGCTAATTATTCTTGGCAGCACTCTGAGAACACACAAAGTAAAGTAGATATAGTAGAGACACCAGGGCAGTTGTTTTATTTTGATATTGCTTATCAAGCAAGTGATGTAGTTTATTTAAGTAGTCAATTGTGGTGGGTTGGCGATAGAAAAAGAGCGAGTAATGATAATAGACCGTCAATTGATGATTATACCTTGGTGAATATAAAAGCTAGTTGGCAATTAACTACTGAAATAAAGTTATCAAGCATTGTTAAAAACGTGTTTGATGAATCAGCCGCAGAGCCAAGTAATGGTAGTATCAAAAATGATTATCTACGGGAAGGCCGTAGTATTTGGCTTGAAGCTCAGTATCAGTTTTAAGGTGGTTACTTGTTAACCCACTTGATGACAATATTCTCCTTGTTGAGCGACTAACGTTTGGTGATCGCCTTGTTCGATGATTTCACCGTTATCAAGTAGGATAATTTTATCGACATTTTTTATCGCAGATAATTTATGGGTGATAATAAGTACGGTTTTCTCTTGCATAATGTGAGTTACTGCATGATTGATAGCTTGCTCTGAACCGCTATCTAGTGCCGATGTTGCTTCATCAAAAATCACTATTGGTGCATCTTTTAATAACGCGCGGGCTATCGCGATACGTTGACGTTGTCCGCCAGAGAGCATTTTACCGTCATGACCAATTTCACTGTCCAACCCGTTATTCATTTTGTTCGCAAACTCCATAACCTGTGCTGCCTGTGCTGCATTTTCTATGGCTGCACGGGAGAAATGCTTATGGCAGCCATAGGCAATATTTTCTGCAATGGAACCAGAAAATAATATGGTGTGTTGTGATACCCAAGCAATTTGGGAGCGTAGGTAATTAATATCAATACTTTCAATCGCGTATTCATCAAAAAATAAGCTTTGTTGCTTAGCTTGATAAAAATGCATCAGTAAATTAGTTAATGTTGATTTACCGCTACCAGAGCGGCCAATTAACGCGATTTTTTCACCGGATTTTATTGAAAGTGAAATATTCGTTAATGTAGGGTTTTCAGTATTTGGATAAGAAAAATTTAACTGCTTAAAGGTAATATTACCCGTTAGCTCTGGTTTATTTGTTGATTTTTTTATTGTCTTATTTATATCAACACTGGTATTGACGTTAGCATCAGCAATCGCTTGTTCTGTTGGAGTATCGAGTAAGGTAAAAATACTACTACATGCCGCTAAGCCACGCTGTAAACCTTCATTAATTTTCGTTAAACGTCGCAAGGGTCGTAATAATGACCCCATCGCTACTAATATTGAGACAAAAGCACCGGGGGTAAGTTGGGTTAGTATTTGTTCAAAGCTTGCGAGAAACAATACTAATGACATCGCTATTGCAGCAACAAATTGTAGAATAGGCGTGCCAATGGCTCCTGCGCTTGCTAATTTCATAGAGTGTCGACGATTTTTAATATTCACTTGTTCAAATCGCTTGGCTTCAAATTCATGACTAACAAAAGCTAATACTTCTTTATGCCCACGTAATGTTTGTTCTGCAGCATCAGTAATAGCTCCCATACTTTGCTGAATGTTTTTATTTATCTTTCTAAAACGACGAGACAACTTACTTAAAATCCAACCGATCACTGGACCTATTAATAAAAATATCAAGGATAGTTGCCAGCTGTAATAGAACATAATAGATAAATAAACCAAGGCGATAACACTTTCTTGGATCAAGGTTATGAATACTTGCGATGACGCTTTAGCAATTTGCTCGGTATCGTAAGTGAGCTTAGCTAATAAACTGCCGATAGAATGTTGCTGATAAAAAGAAACGGGCATAGAGAGCAAATGTTGAAAAACCTGCTGTCTGATGGTGCAGGTAATATGCGTACTGATCCATGACATACAATAACTTGAAACAAAACTGGCTAAACCACGAACAAAAAAGATCAACAGAACAAGCAGTGCACCATTGCGCAATACTTGACCATCTGATTTTGCCAACCCCTCGTCAACTAAAGGCTTGATCCAAAATACCATGCCAGCATCAAATAAACTAAACATCATTAGGGCAATAATGGCAATGATTAGTGCTGTTTTATAAGGGGTGAAATAGCTAAATAACCGCAAGACAATTGGCATCTTTTTAGCCAGAGAATTAATAAAAGAAGGAGATAGAAAAGTGGCTTTCATAAAGTAATGATCTTAATTGTTTTAGAGGAATAGTCGTGAATGTTTTTAGCTATTAATATTGATATTATTTACGCCAACGTTTATACGACCAATACCATTGTTCAGGATATTGTTTGATGATCCGTTCAAAATGTTGATAAATATTAGCCATGACTTGCTCGGGAGGTGTTACTTGTGCTGAGTCAAGGTCATGTTTACTGACGATAGTTTCAAAAAACACCTGTATTTTTCCCACATCGTTATAAACTGAGTAGCCTAAAAGTACCGGTCGCTTACTCATTGCTGCAATTAAAGCGACACCTGCTGGCGCTTTAGTTGCCTGTCCAAAAAAAGTAACAGCTGTTTCATTAGCATATAAATCGCAATGTAAGGAAATATATGCATTATTCTTTGCATGCTTAATTAATTCAATAAACGCATTTTCTGATTTTTTATTGATGGCGGTGATACCTGCATTGGCGTAAAACGATAAACCATCTTCAATAAATGTTGGCACATTGGTTATGGTGACAGATTGTTGCGCAAGGCTTCGAATGGCTAAAGGAACGGCTTCATAACAACCTAAATGCATAGTAGCAATACAAGCTCCTTGTCCTGACTGTAAAATTTGCAAGGTTTGCTCATCACAATATATCTCAGGAGTCAGCTGCTCTAACCAAAACGCTTCAGCAACACCAAAGGCGCAGTTAGCGTAGGCATCAAAAGCAAGTTTTTTTGCTGCTGATTGGCTAAGAGCCGGCATGGCTCTACTAATGTTAGCAATGGCTCTATTTTGTGTTTTTTTAGCTAGATGCAATAAGCACTTGCCAATAGTACCAACAATACGTTTTCTCTTATGGCGAGGTAATACTTTTAAACGACGGATCAGCCATTTGAGCGATACCGTGATCAAGCGTTGTTTAAAGGTGGTTTTGGGTAAACGACTCATTTTATGCAACTTTCAGCTGTTGTTGTTCTACCCAGTTAATAAATTGATTTATCTGGCTAATATTACTGGTAAACAGTTGTTCAAAAGGGAGTTGCAAACTAAATTTTTGTTCAAGCTCTAGTATTAACATCATAAAATCAAAAGACTTTATTTTGCTAAGCAAGTTATCAGTTAAGTTGATATCTTTGTCGTTAGTTTTACTTGTTATAAAGTTAGTAATGGTTTGATGAATTTGCATATTAATACTCTGATTTAGTTATTCTGGTTTAGCTGCTATTGCTTGGTTAGCGTTTAACAATTTTATGTCTACTTTACCGCTAGCATTACGTGGTAAATATCTCTGACAATGAAAATGATCTGGCACCATATAGCGTGGCAATTTAGTTAAGCAATATTGCTGTAACTGATGTGATTCAATATCCTGTTCACTTTCAATAAAGGCATGAATGTGAGTTTGCTCTGACTGTTTATCTGCAATTGCTTTAACGGTGCACCAAGTAATGCAGTCATTAAAATGGAGAATGTTAGTTTCAATATCGGTTGCTTCTATACGATGACCTGATACTTTAAATTGATGATCGTTACGTGCATGAAAGACTAAGTTTTTATTTTCATCGTAATAAGCCAAATCACCTGTTTTGTAATAGCGGGTGCTCTCGTCTTTGTCTATATCTTTGCTTAAATTTAAGTGAACAAAAGTTTGTGCTGTTTTTTCTTCATCTTGCCAGTAACCATCAACTAACTGGTCCCCCGCAAGGTATAATTCAGCTAAGGTATTTGTTGTGGTAATAACCTGTTCATCTCGAACGAGTATTGCTGTTAAACCTGAAAGCGGGTTGCCGATAGGTACTGAATTTGAATGTGGCGGTTGTTTGCTATTTATCTGATAAATTAGTGCGGTAATAGTGCATTCTGTTGGGCCATAAAGGTTTAGCACACGACTATTATTGGCACATGCTTGCCACTGTAATGCTTGTTTAGTTAAAAGTTTTTCACCACCAAAACAACTTAACTTAAGACTCGGTAACTGTTTAGTTGTTAATAAACCAAACTTATCAATAAAAGATAAAACTGAAGCGACTGCAGAAAATACGGTTAATTGATGTTGCTTAATAAACTGTATTGGGCACATTAATTGATGGTCAGGAATAACGAATAAAGCAGCACCTTTTGCCCAGCAGCTAAAAAGATCGTGTACAGAAAGGTCAAAAGATAATTCAAAAAACTGACTGACTTTATCGCTACTGTTAATATTCAGTTGACTATCAAGTCGATGAATATGACTGATTATGTTTTGCTGGCTAACGGCGATACCTTTGGGAATACCGGTACTGCCTGAAG
>Ga0209292_1007329_pt1 | contig 10530 bp, 8 predicted proteins | sample GOMGulsemesocosm_2_FD_184634 | JGI IMG/M metagenome (GOLD analysis project Ga0209292, IMG submission 184634) | Methane-oxidizing microbial communities from mesocosms in the Gulf of Mexico - GOM9C Gulf of Mexico (SPAdes) (version 2) | ecosystem: Environmental > Aquatic > Marine > Cold seeps...
TTTTGCGTTGACCACGTGGAATGGTAATTGGTGTGTCTGAGATAATGCCCAAATCAACATTTTCTTTATCGCCCATCCATATACGGTTAGCAATGAACTTTTCGCCCGCTTTGTATGGCGTAATAGTTTCGAAAAAGCGGAATCCGTAGTTTAGTAGCTTTTTACTTTCTACTTTTCGAGCCCGTTCACTAGCCGTTCCCATAACTACGGTCACTAAACGCATGTCACCTTTTGTGGCAGAGGTAACTAGACTGTAGCCTGCATTTGAAGTATGGCCGGTTTTCATGCCATCAACATTTAAGCTTTTATCCCACAATAAACCATTACGGTTGTATTGCTTGATATTGTTATAAGTAAATGACTTTTGCTTATAAATAGCATATTCATCGGGTACATCACGAATAAGCGCAATTGCTAATGTTGCCATATCTCTTGGCGTGGTCATATGAGATGTGCTATCTAAACCATGGCTATTTTCAAAAAAGGTACTCGACATGCCTAATTGCTCAGCATGTGCATTCATTAAGTCAGCAAAGGCGCTTTCACTACCGGCAATATGTTCAGCCATAGCAACACAAGCATCATTACCAGAAGCAACGATAATTCCTTGGTTTAGCAAATTTACTGGTACTTCAGTGCCAACTTCAATAAACATTTTTGAAGAGTCTGGAAATTTCTTAGCCCAGGCATTTTCACTGATCATTACTTTGTCAGTGTTCTTAATATTGCCGCTCTCAAGCTCTTTACCAATGATATAACTGGTCATTATTTTGGTTAAACTTGCAGGGGCTAATTGGGTATCAGCGTTTTCTTCTGCAATAATTTTACCTGTGGTGTAATCAATTAGGATAAAACCTTTAGCATTAATTTGTGGTGCATCAGGAATAATAGTGATGGCGTGTGCTGTTGGTGTTAACGCAACTGCTGCAGTGAGTAGAGCGCTACTAAAAAAAGTGAGTAATTTGTTGGCTGCATATTGGCCAGGAAGTGCTGCTGTTTTAATCATAGTGTTGTCGTATGTGAAAAGGTAAGGAAAATCAACTAGGCGAAAGTATACCACTTCTAAAAAGCTTGGCTATGGGCAAAAAACAGATAGAAGCAATAAATTTGCAGAAAAGGGATTATAAATGTAACAAGCTTTATAAAACGTAGTTTTATCCTGTCAATTGGGTTATTTATACAATTATTATAAAAATGAGTAATCGATGCTGCTTCTGTTTAAATATTGCAATTTAGTAAAGTGTTTATTGTGAGGCAGCTCTCGGGTAGGCGTTTGGATATCCATTTTGCTTTAATGCTAATAAAAGGGCGTTTAAGGTCGCAAGGTCGTTAATCGGACCAATTTGAATGCGGTAGATCCCTTGTTGCTCAGGATAGCTTGTTTTTTGCTTATATTGTATCTTTAGCTGCGATGCCGTATTTATAGCAAGCTGCTTTTTACTGGTGGCAAATACTTGGATGTAAGGTGTGGTAATTCCCATAACATTGTCTATGTGGGAGAGGGCGGGAGTAGTCGGCGTATTGCTTGGTTTTATTGATGGTATGGCAATCGCTTTATCAACTTGTTGAGCTTGCTTGGTTGCAGCGACTATAGGTTTATTAGTTCGTTTATCAAAATCGGTAATCGCAGTTATTTTCACCTGTGCCGTACCCGTTTTTAACATGTCGAGTTTATAAGCAGCACTATAAGATAGATCGATTATACGTGATTGATGAAAAGGCCCTCGATCATTTACGCGAACAATAACTGACTTATCATTGGCTGTGTTGGTGACTTTTAAATAAGTGGGTAAAGGCAAATTCTTGTGTGCAGCACTCATGGCATACATGTCATATATTTCACCATTAGAAGTGAGGTGACCATGAAACTTTTTACCATACCAAGATGCTGTGCCGGTTTGTACAAAACCTTGAGCTGTTGCTAATACTTTATAGGGTTTACCAAAAACTTTGTAATCTTTATTGCCTCCACGACTGTGTGCCTCTGCGCGAGGAGTGGCATCCGTTAGCTCTGCTTTATTAGGCAGGCGTGTCGGTGTACTGTCGTGTTTTTGTTGATATCGACTTGAACTGCAGGCGCTCAAAAAAAAGAGTGTTAAAACTAAACACAATAGTAAAGGCAGTCGGTTAAATACGTTCATAAGATTCATAATGTGATGATTTTTAGCGTAAAATAAATTTCATTAGAAAGAGGTGAGTCTCAGCTAAGATGTCTGTATTAAGCATGGATACGTCTATGGGTACTAATCGCCATTAATATGCCAAAGCCTAACATTAATGTCACCATTGAAGTACCGCCATAACTAACCAAGGGTAAGGGTACACCAACAACAGGTAATAGACCTGAAACCATACCAATGTTTACAAAGACATAAACAAAGAAGGTTAGAGTGAGGCTACCTGCGAGTAGTTTAGTAAAAGCATGTTGTGCATTAACGGCTATCCATAAACCACGCATAACCACAAATAAATAAACAGCAAGTAAAATGGCAACACCAATTAAGCCAAACTCTTCACTAAAGACTGAGAAAATAAAGTCAGTATGACGTTCAGGTAAAAACTCTAGTTGTGACTGAGTACCTTGTAACCAACCCTTACCTTCGATGCCACCCGAGCCAATAGCTATTTTTGACTGAATAATATGATAACCAGATCCAAGGGGATCTTGCTCGGGGTTTAAAAAGGTCATCACCCGTTGCTTTTGGTAAGGCTTCATCAAAAACATCCATAGAATAGGTACAAAGGCAGAGGCTAAACCAACACAAACACCAATTAACTTCCAACTTGCTCCAGCAAGAAATATAACAAAGATACCAGAGCTTGCGATTAATAATGAAGTGCCTAAATCAGGTTGCTTTGCTATAAGTAGTGTAGGTAGTAGCACTAGAATGAAGGCAAGTATCACAGTAGATATTTTTACTGGCAGATTATCTTGGCTAACAAACCAAGCAATCATAATAGGTACAATAAGCTTCATTATTTCTGAAGGCTGGAATTTTATAAAGCCTAAATCAAGCCACCGTTGAGCGCCTTTGCCCACGTGACCAAATAGTAAGACACTCACCAGCATCAATAGGCCTAAGACAAAAACAGGAACGGCCCATTTTCGATAAACAAGTGGTGGAATTTGAGCAACCATAAACATGCCAAATAGGGCAACACCAATGCTTCTTGCTTTACGGTAAACTACAGCCGTTTCTTGACCGCCAGCACTATAAACAAGAAAGAGTCCTAAGGATAATAAAGTTAATATGCCCAGTAGTAGTGGTACATCAATATGAAGACGTTGCCAAATGGTATGTTCTTTTTGGTGGTCCTGCCCAGTACTGCGCATCAGTCAGCCTCTCTTGATATCGTGTTTTTGACTGTATGTGTTTTTCTGCTTATTTTATGCTTCTTACTGGTAATGACTCTGTCACCAAAGTATTGATCCATAATCTGTCTTGCCACCGGAGCGGCATTAGTTGCACCACCACCTTTTGCAACGTTTTCTATGGCAACGGCCACAACAATTTCAGGGGTGTCAAACGGGGCAAATGCGATAAACATAGCATTATCACGTTTGTTTTCAGAGGTTGTTTTAGCATCATACTCTTCACCTTGTTTACGTCGAGCAACTTGCGCTGAACCCGTTTTCCCCGATGCATCGTAAGTCGCACCTTTAAAGGGGCGATGAGCTGTAGCACCAAATTTTTGTACTGTGCTATGCATAGCTCTTAATACAACATCCCAGTTCTCATCATTTTTCAATGTCAGTGGTGCTTGCGGCTCATAAATTGTTGGTGTAATTTGATGGTAAGCATTACCACTGCTTTCAATAATTAATTCACTATTCGCTTTTAGTAAATGTGGAATTTTTCGCTCGCCATGGTTAACTAAAGTTGTTAACGCTTGGGTTAATTGTAAAGGGGTGACTGTCCAGTAACTTTGACCAATACCGACAGAAAGGGTTTCACCAGTATACCAAGACTTATTATAGCGTTCTCGTTTCCAAGCAACGCTGGGCATAATAGCCTTACTTTCCTCATGAATATCAATACCGGTATAATCACCAAAGCCAAAACGCTCCATCATGGTGCTGATTTTAGTGATCCCCAATTTAAAAGCAAGATCATAAAAATAGATGTTACAAGATTGCTCTATTGCTCGGGTTAGGTTGACTTTTCCATGGCCCCAAGGCAGCCAGTCACGGTACTTGTTGGGTAACCCTTCAAGCTGATACCAACCCGGATCATTAACAGTAGTGCTTGGTGTAACAATCTTTTCCTCTAAGCCAGTTAATGCTAAGAACGGCTTTACTGTAGAAGCAGGTGGATAACCTTGTACACTGCGATTAATAAGCGGTAAATCTTTAGATTCGAGTAACTTTTTATAATTTTTAGTACTAATACCATGAACAAATAAATTGCCATCGTAACTAGGATTTGAATACATAGCTAAAATGCCGCCAGTACGTGGATCCATTGCTACAATTGCACCACGCTTGCCGGATAGGGCACGTTTAGCAATCATTTGCAGTTCAATATCTAATGTTAGTGTTAAGTCTTTTCCGGGTACTGGCGGAGTATAATTTAAGGTGCGAATCACGCGACCTTGGTTATTAATTTCAACCTCTTGATGGCCAATAGTGCCATGCAGCATATCTTCATAATATTTTTCAATACCTAATTTGCCAATGCCATAGGTGGCGGCATAATTATCTGATTTGCCTTCTCGCTCTAGTTTATTTGCATCTTTTCTATTGATTCGCGCTACGTAACCAAGGTTATGCGTGGTTAAGTCGGAAAAAGGGTAGTAGCGTTTTAAGCGGGCATTGACAAAAATGCCCGGGAATTTGTGTTGATTAACTGAGAACAAAGCAACTTGTTGATCACTTAAGCGAGAATGCAACTCAACAGGTTTGAAACGGCGCTTTCGTTTAATTGACTTGAAGAATTTATTTTGTCGCTCTTTAGTGATATTAAGCAAGATACTAACTTGTTCAACACTTGCTCTAATGTCGTCAACGTCTTCAGCTATCACTTCTAAACTATAAACGGGTTTGTTATCGGCAAGTAATACCCCATTTCTGTCATAGATTAAGCCACGATTTGGTGCTACAGGTAGTAGTTTAATGCGGTTAGAGTTGGAACGGGTTTGGTATTTTTCGAAAGACTCTACCTGCAAAGTATATACATTAGCGAAGAGTATAAGTAAAACGAGTAAAACACCGGCAAAGGCGATGAAGGCACGACGAGCAAAGAGATTTGCTTCAGCGCTTTGGTTTCGAATAGCAACACGACGTGGAGACATTAGCGGACTCTATCCATATCAACTCTATCTATAGTAAATGTCGTTACAAAAAGTCGGGCTAAGCTATTCATCAACAAAAGCTATTCTCTATGGTATGGGTGGTTGGTATTTACACTCCAGGCGCGGTAAAGGCTTTCAGCAATCAATACACGTACCATTGGGTGGGGCAGTGTTAATGCTGATAAAGACCATTTTTGCTCTGAAGCTTTAATGCAAGCAGGTGCTAAACCTTCAGGGCCACCTACAAGTAAAGCAACATCTCTACCATCAAGTTGCCAGTTTTCTAATTGTTTAGCAAGTTTTGGTGTCGTCCAAGGTTGCCCTTCAACTTCTAAAGTTACAATGCGATTGCCTTTAGGAATGGCGGCAAGCAACAATTCACCCTCTTTAGCAAGTATACGGTTAATATCAGCATTTTTACCTCGCTTACCTGCAGGGATTTCAACTAAATGAAAACTTAAGTCACGCGGGAAACGACGGCTATACTCGGCAAAACCTTGGCTAACCCATGCTGGCATTTTGCTACCAACGGCATATAAGGTAAGTTTCATAAATCTATTTTGATTACTAGGTTGATGATTAGGTTGATTAGTTGGTTATTATCATGGAAAGCCATAGGGCGATTGGCTAGATCGAAATATGCAAGAAAAGTAACGAGAGCAAGGCGGTTGATAAAGCAGTAATTCGCTATTGCAAATTAAACCAGCGCAGCTCTCGTAAGTTAACTAAGCATAAGTTAACAAGTAACTTATTCAGCCCAAAGCTGTTCAAGGTTATATTTATCTCGTTGTTCATCAGTCATCACATGAACGATAATGTCGCCTAAGTCGACTAATGCCCACTCACCAACATCATTACCTTCCATACCACGTGGCTCATGACCTTCAGCACGGCATTCCATACCAACTGATTGAGCGATAGATTTTACGTGGCGATTAGAGTTACCTGAAGAAATAATCATGTAATCAGCAAAGCTTGCTTTGTCGCTAATATTAAGGGCAATTATGTCGCGGCCTTTCATGTCTTCAAGTTTCTCAATGACAAATGCTTTAAGTTGTTCAGTTTGCAAGGGACTATTCCTATCGTTAATCGTAACTTTTGATGTGCTATTTTATCAGCACAATAAATAATAGTGCAATATTAACACTTTTTACGCGTAGGGTTAACGGTAAAGCTTATTTTTGTGAATAAAATCTGAAATTGTTGGCAAAAGCTGTTGATGACCGTTTTGCTGTTGCGCTAAAGCGTGACGTATTTCAGTGGATGATATGTTAAAAAACTTCGCTTTCGCTAAATAAATAGAGCCAGATTCAAGACGTGATAATTGAGAACTATCGGTTGTTTGAAATTTTTGGAGTAATGCCTCTGTTTCGCTATTTAACTGCTCAATAGGGTAATTAGGGCGAGTATTGACGATTAAATGACACAGACTTAATATTTCTTGGTATTGGTGCCAGCGAGTAAAACTCATCAGCGAGTCCATACCAATAATAAAATAGAGAGGTTGATTTGGATATTGTAGCTTTAACTCTTTTAACGTATCGACAGTGTACGAGTGGCCAGCGCGCTGTAATTCTCGAGTATCACAGGAAAAGAGTGAGTTTTGTTGACAAGCAAGCTCAACCATAGCCGCACGTTGCTGTGCTGTTGCATGAGGTACTAAATCTGAAGAAGTTTTATGAGGAGAAATATGAGCAGGTATTAAAAACACACTCGTTAAGCCAAGCTCGTTAGCAACAGCCTGTGCTGATTGAGTATGCCCTAAGTGAATAGGGTCAAAAGTACCGCCTAATATACCTATGGCTGGTCCAAGCTTTGTTATGGTCATTTTGTTACTCACCAAGATAGTATTTTTCTGCTAGCCGTAGTTAAGACTAAGGGGCGCCGTTTTCTCGCCATGATATAAGGTGATACACAAGTCGGCCAATAAAATATAAATATTAAACTCACTACTTGTTTTACTCAATAAGTCTATATCGGCAATACGTGCCATAGCACGTTTTACATTATCAAGCTTTATATGTGTTAAGGCATGCTGATATAAAGGTTTACGTTTATCCCAAATACGGTATTGTTTATAAATATTAGCAATGCTTTCGCCTTGGGATAATTGATTTAACATAGCATATAGCTGGCTTATTTCTTTATGAAATACCCAAATGAGTTGGGCTGGTGCCATGCCTTCTTGTTGGAGTTGATCAAGCATAGTTATACACTTAGCGCAGTCTCCTTGTAATAGGGCATCTATAACTTGAAATGGGTTAAACTTTGCTTGCTTTAGTATTAAAGGCTCAGCTTGTTCAATGCTAATAGGTTGCGTGCCAAATAATAAAGCAAGCTTTTCTAACTCTTGAGCTAGGGCAAGTAAATTACCTTCAAATAACTCAATAAGTAGGGCATTTAATTCGGGGGATATATTGAGTTGCAATTGTCTTGCTTGGTTATTCAGCCATTGAGGCATGGACTTTAGTTCAACATCATATAAAGGCAAATAACAGCCTAACTGAGTGAGGCTTTTGAACCATTTACGGTTAGCGCTAGGCCCATCAAGTTTGGCGCCATAGAATATAAATATAACGTCCTGAGGCGCATGGTTACTGTTGAGGTCTTGCTCTAAGCGTTCAGCTAAAGCTAGTAGAGCTTTATTGCCCGCATCTCCAACTTTTACTGTTGTTAATTCAACTTCAATAATACGTTGGCTAGCAAAAAGACTTAATGATTGATATTCATCGAGCAACTGTTGCCAATCAAAACCTGCGTCAGTGCTAAAGCGAATAACTTCACTAAAACCTTGTTGTTTTGCATGGTCTTTAATCGCAGCTAAGCTATTGTTTTTTTGCCAAGGTTCATCACCAAAAACTAACCAAACCGGCTTGAAACCTTGCTGTAGGGTTTTGCTTAGTTGGTTATGATAAATTTTCATGAAGACCTTTTACTTGGCTTATTAATAGGGGGAGCTCGGATTTTTTTTTCAGCACAACAAGCCAATTATTGGGATCATGAATTGATAACATAATCCCAATAATAGCCCGTATGACACTCGCCAGTTTCAATATAACTTAGCGTTGTATCCTTGCTAAATCACGTAATATTTTATCTGCAGCAGCGGTTCTCATTTCACTTAATAATAAAGACAGTTCCCTACTTTTTGCTAATGCAAGGTTGGGGTCATCTTGATAATCGCGATAAAGTTCAAAGCTAAAGTCTTGAGCATCTTCACCAGTGAAACGTACTTGATAATTGACTAAATAAATTAGTTCATATTCAGCAACCTGACCGTTAGAAAATAACGATAGGGTGCGCCTATCTAACTTATCAGAAATAATACGTAATTCAGGTATATCTGTTTGAGAGCTTTTTAATACCTTTACTTGGTTACGTGTCAAACTGAGCCTAACCAAGCGAGTTAATTCACCGTGTACATCACTTGAGCTGAGATACAGTGTTTGTAAGTCATCATCAAGTAAATAATCGCCACGTAACTGAAACCCACAAGCAGTTAATATACTTGTGGTTAACAGTGCGACGAGTGTGGTTTTTAGCCACGCTCTGCTTTTAGTTATTAATGACAAAACGGCTTAGTTCGCCACAATGTTAAGCAATTTACCTGGGATATAAATCACTTTGCGTATGGTATTTCCATCAGTAAATTTCAATACGCTTTCGTCATTTAAGCCCAAAGCTTCAACATCTTCTTTACTTGCATCAGCGGCAACAGTAATTTTGGCGCGTAACTTGCCATTTACTTGAACGATAATTAACTTCTCATCTTCAACCATTGCGCTGTCATCAACAACTGGCCAAGGTGCATCTTCTACATTCATATCACTTCCACCAACAGCTTGCCATAGGTGATGACATAGATGTGGAGTGATTGGTGTTAACATTAATACCACTGCACGAACAGCTTCTTGCATTACGGCTTTATCTTCATCACTGTTTAATTTAGCTTTGCCCAAGTGATTCATTAATTCCATGATGGCAGCAATAGCGGTATTAAAGGTATTACGACGACCTATATCATCAGTAACCTTAGCAATCGTTTTATGCAGTTCTCGACGTAACTTCTTCTGGTCAGCGTTTAATTTTAACTCTGTAGGGTTAGCAACGGTTAAACCTTTAGTGCTTTCAACAAAATCATTAGTTAACTTATAAACACGCTTAACAAAACGGTGTGCACCTTCAACACCAGCATCAGACCATTCTAATGTTTGCTCTGGTGGTGAAGTAAACATGATAAATAAACGCACGGTATCAGCGCCGTATTTTTCAATAACTTCTTGTGGGTCAATACCGTTGTTTTTTGATTTAGACATTTTGCTCATACCAGCAGAAAGCACAGGTTGGCCATCTATTTTACTGATAGAAGAAATAACATTGCCCTTCTCGTCACGTTCAGAGGTAACGTCACTTGGTGCAATCCATTCTTGTGCGCCGTTGTCAGCTTCACGGTAATAAGTGTCTGCTAATACCATGCCTTGACATAGAAGCTTCTTAAATGGTTCATCACATTCTACTAAGCCAACATCGCGTAATAATTTATGGAAAAAGCGCGAGTATAGTAAATGTAAAATAGCATGTTCAATGCCGCCAATATATTGATCTACCGGCAACCAGTAGTTTGCTTTGGCAGGATCAAGCATTTGAGTATCATCATTTGGTGAACAGTAACGTGCGTAATACCATGAAGACTCCATAAAGGTGTCGAAAGTATCTGTTTCGCGTAATGCTTCTTCACCGTTATAAGTGGTTTTTGCCCACTCAGGATCATCTTTAATCGGTGACGTAGTGCCATTCATTACCACATCTTCAGGCAATACTACCGGTAATTCATTTTCTGGAACAGGAACTGACTCACCATTAGCAAGGTTAATCATTGGGATTGGTGTACCCCAATAACGTTGGCGTGAAACACCCCAGTCACGTAGGCGGTAGTTAGTAGTTATTTTACCTTTGCCTTCGTTAGTTAACTTATCGCTAATTGCTGTAAAAGCTTGTTCAAAATCTAAACCGTCAAATTCACCAGAGTTAACCAAGGTTGATTTTTCAGTGATAGCGGCATTATTAATATCATCGCCTTCTTGACCAGCAATAACTTGTTTAATGGCTAAGCCGTATTTAGTGGCAAATTCATAATCACGTTGGTCATGACCTGGTACAGACATAACTGCGCCTGAGCCGTAATCCATTAAGACAAAGTTAGCTGCCCATACAGGTACTAATTCACCGGTAAGAGGG
>Ga0209292_1007331_pt1 | contig 10529 bp, 9 predicted proteins | sample GOMGulsemesocosm_2_FD_184634 | JGI IMG/M metagenome (GOLD analysis project Ga0209292, IMG submission 184634) | Methane-oxidizing microbial communities from mesocosms in the Gulf of Mexico - GOM9C Gulf of Mexico (SPAdes) (version 2) | ecosystem: Environmental > Aquatic > Marine > Cold seeps...
AATACTTTAGATAACCCGATTGGACTGTTTACGTCCCAATCTTTTTGTGGTGACAAACGAATACGCGCTCCGTTTGCGCCACCCCGCATATCAGAACCTCGGTAAGTAGATGCTGAAGCCCAAGCAGTAGATACTAATTGAGAAACAGATAATCCTGAAGCAAGAAGTGTGTTTTTTAATGAAATAACATCTTCATCGTTAATTATGGTATTAGTAACCCTTGGAATAGGATCTTGCCAAATTAATTCTTCTTTAGGAACTTCTGAACCAAGATAGCGAGTTATCGGTCCCATATCACGATGTGTCAATTTAAACCATGCCCTAGCAAATGCTTCTTCAAATTCAGCTGGTTTTTCATGAAATCGTTTTGAAATGGCTAAATAATCTGAATCCATCTTTAATGCTATGTCTGCAGTAGTCATCATTAGTACTTGTTTCTTAGATGAATCACCAGCCATAGGCGCCATTTTTGCTTTAGACGCTAGAGTAGGTGTCCATTGATGTGCTCCGGCTGGGCTTTTTGTTAATTCCCATTCATAGCCTAAAAGCACTTCAAAATAGTCATGATCCCATTGTATAGGGTTTGGCGTCCAAGCTCCTTCTAGACCACTCGTAATTGTATTATCTCCATGTCCGGATGCATAAGTGTTTTTCCAACCTTGACTTTGTTCTTCAATACTTGCCCCAGAAGGCTCTCTACCAACATATTCATCGGGGTCAGCTGCTCCATGAGCTTTTCCAAAAGTATGGCCACCTGCAACAAGCGCTACAGTTTCTTCATCATTCATTGCCATACGAGCAAAGGTTTCTCGAATATCTATAGCTGATTTAAGCGGGTCTGGATTACCATTTGGCCCTTCAGGGTTTACATAAATAAGTCCCATTTGTACAGCACCAAGAGGATTATCTAAATCACGATTTCCAGTATAACGTTTATCTCCAAGCCATTCAGTTTCAGACCCCCAGTTAATATCTTGTTCTGGTTCCCAAACATCTTCACGTCCACCTGCAAAACCAAATGTCTCAAATCCCATAGATTCTAAGGCACAATTACCTGCAAGAACCATTAAATCGGCCCAAGAAATTTTCTTTCCATATTTTTGTTTAATTGGCCATAATAATAAACGTGCCTTATCTAAGTTTCCATTATCAGGCCAACTGTTGAGTGGAGCAAAACGTTGTGTTCCAGATGCTCCACCACCACGACCATCAGCTACACGGTATGTACCTACACTATGCCAAGCCATTCTAATAAAGAATGGGCCATAGTGTCCGTAATCTGCCGGCCACCAATCTTGAGATTTTGTCATTAAATTAACAATATCTTTCTTCAAAGCTTTTAAATCAAGATTTTTAAATTCTTTAGCGTAATCAAATACTTTTCCCATAGGGTCAGATTTTGAAGAATTTTGACGCAGAATGTTTAACTTTAATTGATTCGGCCACCAGTCTCTGTTTGATGTTCCACTACCAGCAGTTTGCTTTTTTGCCCCATTCATATAAGGACATTTACTTAAATCACCATTTTTATCATTCATAATTTTCTTATATTTAATATGTGATTAGTTTTTGGGGATTTCAAAATGCTTATATAGTTAACGGAACTTCTAGATTGTGTATTTTGTATAGAAATTTATTAACTGCCTTATAAAGATAAAGAAAGATTTTATTTTTTTTAGTATTCAAAATTGATTGTTATTATTCATATATCAATTTTAGTTATTTTTTAAAATGACAAACTATTCAAAAGATAAAACAATAATTTAAAATACTTATTCCAGTTCTGCTATCGATGAAGTTGATTTTAGTAAAAAAGATCGAGGAACTACCGCGGTTAATCGTTAAAAAATTGACTTTCAACGAATTATCGATTATTTATTGTTGTATAACCGACTTTTTTTGTGGTGAAATAAATAATTTTATATATATTTGAAGTCTCCAAAAGAACATAGCGTTAAGTAGTTAACAACAAAAAATAGTTATGTTATGAAAATATTTTTACTCTTTTTTACAAGTCTTTTATTTTTATCCTGTAGTAATGATGATGCATTAAACTTAGCGCAACCTGTTACTGAAAATGATGTGTTAGGTAGGTGGGAAGTGACTGAAGTAGTTCAATCTCCTGTAGAAACTACCGCAAACTTAAATGGATATGTTTTTGAGTTTAAGACGAATAATGACCTAGTTATTACACATGAGGATTTATTGATAGAATGCAAGTGGAGTGTAATGATAGGGAATCAAGGGGTAAAGTTATTAATACCTACTAAAGATGATCCCTTACGAATGTTTCATAACGAGTGGAGTGTAAACTCATTATCTAGTAATTCAATTTCTTTGTCAGCATTTAGTAATGAAACTGACGGAATTATAGAACATATAAATTTTGAAAAATTATAAATGAAATAGTCCAATGTTGAATCCTTTATGGATAATTAAAAGCTCAGGAACAATAGTTTTTGAGCTTTTTTTTATTACCCACGAATGAGAGTTTTATAATCAATTGTATTAAGTGAAAAATAACAGTCTTACTTTAAGTTTCATGGGTTATTCAGAAGTTGTTGGCTAATTTTTTAAATAGTTTAAAATTTTCGTTGTAGCTCCAGCTTGTTGATGAATATAGTTGCTGTTAATTTTCCCTGTTGTTAATCGATACTTCTCAGAGTCAACAAGTTTACTGATAACTGTTGTATACATTTCTTTATTTGATACCGTCAGTATTCCTTTACGATCAACTAAATCAACAGCTTCTTGAAATTTCTGAAACTCTGGACCAACCACCACAGGTATTCCAAATACAGCAGGTTCAAGTGTATTGTGTAAACCAGTTTTAAAGGCACCTCCTACGTAAGCAATATCCGCATAGCTATATATTTTGGTTAATAAACCAATGGTGTCTATAATTAGCACGTCATATTCTGCAGGATTTCCACCCTCTTTTTCGGAAAACAAGAGTACTGATTTGGTAATTGAATTTCTTAATTTTTCTATTTTATGTGGCTTGATATCATGTGGAGCAATAATGTGTTTGATGTTTTTAGTACTATTTAAATAGTCAAGATAAATGGTTTCATCATCACTCCAAGAACTTCCGTAAACTATTGTGGTTTTATCTTGTTTAAAGGACTCAATAAAACCCAATGAATTATCGCGCTCTAAAATTTTGGAAACGCGATCAAAGCGAGTGTCACCAGCTACGGATACATTTTTAAATTGAATGTTATTCAATAACTTTTTTGAATTTTCGTTCTGTACAAAAAAGTGATCAAAAGTTAGTAGGGAGTCCTGCATCCATTTTCCATAAGTTTTAAAGAAGGCTTGGTCTTCTCTGAATATTCCAGATACTAAAAGTGTTTTGATATTTCTGAGCTTTAACTCTTCTAAATAATTAGGCCAAAATTCATATTTTACAAAAATAGCGATCTCTGGGTGAATGCTATTTAAAAAGCGTTTTACATTAGCTCTAGTGTCTAAAGGTAAATACACAATTACATCAGCTACAGGACTGTTTTTTTTAACCTCATATCCAGATGGTGAAAAAAAAGTAACTATTATTTTATGGTTTTGGTATTGTTTTTTTAGTTGCTCAATTATGGGTAAACCTTGCTCAAATTCTCCTAGCGAAGCACAGTGAATCCAAATAGTTTTGTCCGTAACAGCAATAGATTCCTGAAGTTTTTGAAATACATTTTTCCTTCCGTTAATAAATAATTTTATTTTCGGGTTAAACAGGGCTATTACTTTTAAAAAGTAACTAACTATATGGGTTAATAGGTTGTAAAAAAATAACAAGATGATAGTGCTTTTAATAATCTTAAGCTAAAATACATTTCTTAACTCAAATTGAAGACATAAACAAATTGGATTTTGTATTTTTGAACAAATTCATAGTAAAAATTCAGCATGAAAAAGATTCAAATGGTAGACCTTAAAGGTCAGTATGAAAAAATTAAAGATCAAGTGAATGCTTCAATTTTAGAAGTGTTAGACTCTACAGCATATATCAATGGTCCAGAAGTAAAAGGATTTCAAGCAGAGTTGGAAGACTATTTGGACGTAAAACATGTAATTCCTTGCGCTAACGGAACTGATGCATTGCAAATTGCTATGATGGGGCTAGGTTTGAAGCCAGGAGATGAAGTGATTACTGCGGATTTTACTTTTGCAGCAACAGTTGAGGTTATAGCATTGTTAAATTTAACACCTGTGTTAGTAGATGTTAATCCGGATGATTTTAATATAGATGTAGCTGCTATTGAAAAAGCAATTACACCAAAAACAAAAGCAATTGTTCCAGTACATTTATTTGGGCAATGTGCTAATATGGATGCTATTATGGCATTAGCAAAAAAGTATAATTTGTTTGTAATTGAAGATAACGCCCAAGCAATCGGAGCTGATTATACTTCAGCTGATGGAGCTAAAAAGAAAGCTGGAACTATTGGTCATGTGGCTTCTACTTCATTCTTTCCTTCTAAAAATTTAGGGTGTTATGGTGATGGTGGAGCAATATTTACCAATGATGATGCTTTAGCACATACGATACGTGGAATTGTAAATCACGGAATGTATAAACGTTACCATCATGATGTAGTTGGTGTGAATTCTCGTTTAGATTCTATTCAGGCTGTAGTATTAAGAGCTAAGTTGAAAAATTTAGGGAAATATAACACAGCGCGACAATTAGCGGCCTCTAAATATGATAAAGCATTTGAGAGTATTGAAGCAATTACAACTCCTGTACGTTCTGGTGACCATGTTTTTCATCAATATACGTTAAAAGTGAATGGGGTAGATAGAGATGCATTGGCTCAATTTTTAAATGACAATAATATCCCCTGTGGTGTATATTATCCAATTCCATTACACAGTCAAAAAGCATATGTTGATACTCGTTATAAAGAAACTGATTTCCCAGTAACTAATCAGTTGATAAAAGAGGTAATATCCTTACCGATGCATACAGAGCTGGAAGATGATCAAATTGAGTTTATCACTTCCAAAGTGATTGAATTCGTGAATAGCTAATTGACTTTTAATTATTAAAAAGATGAAAGTACTTGTCACTGGAGGTTTAGGGTTTATTGGATCACATACTGTTGTAAAGCTTCAAGAGAAAGGGTATGAAGTTGTTATAATAGATAACTTATCCAATTCTTCATTGACAGTTTTAGATGGTATAGAAAACATTACTGGAAAAAGACCTTTTTTTGAACAATTAGAATTACGTGATAAGTCATCCGTATTTTCTTTTTTTGAAATACATCAAGATATTGTAGGGGTGATACATTTTGCAGCAAGTAAAGCTGTAGGTGAGAGTGTCAATAACCCCTTGCTATATTATGAAAATAATATAAACACATTGGTTTATGTGCTACAAGCACTAGAGAAATACCGAATACCAAATTTTATTTTTAGTAGTTCATGCACCGTATATGGTCAAGCAGATGAATTGCCCATAACAGAAAATGCAGTAATTAAAAAAGCTGAATCACCTTATGGAAATACTAAGCAAATCGGGGAAGAAATAATTCAAGAAGTTTGTGGTGTTTCAAAACAGTTAAAAGCAATTGCTTTGCGCTATTTTAATCCAATTGGAGCGCATCCCTCTTCAGAAATAGGAGAGTTGCCTATTGGTGTACCTCAAAATTTGGTTCCTTATATTACCCAAACAGGAATTGGTATTAGAAACGAATTGTCTGTTTTTGGAAATGATTACCCGACTGTAGATGGTACTTGTGTCCGTGATTATATTCATGTTGTAGATTTGGCAAAAGCGCATGTGGTTGCATTGGAACGATTGATAAATAAGCATAACAAAAATAGTTACGAAACATTTAATATAGGTACAGGAACTGGTAGTACTGTGTTAGAGGTAATACAATCTTTTGAACGAGTTTCAGGTACTTCATTAAATTATTCTATAGCTCCTCGTAGAACCGGTGATGTTATTTCTGCTTATGCAGATACTACTAAAGTGAATGCTGAATTAGGATGGAAAGCGGAGTCTAGTTTAGATGATGCAATGCGTTCTGCTTGGAATTGGGAAAATAGAATAAAAAAATAACGTTTTTAAAATACTAAAAACTAGTTATTTACGTTATAACATAAAAATCACCCCAATTTGATGCGTCTGTTCTTAAGAAAAGTCCCTTATCTACTTATGTGTGTTATTGGGTTTGTTATGTGTGTTCAATGCACAAATAAAGAATCTGCACAATTGAATTTTCCTAAGAACAGATGGTATCAATCAGAGGTGCTTTCTCTTGATTTTACCCCATCCTCTCTTGATAAATCATACATCATTCAGTTAAATCTTAGTTATATCCATGGTTTTCAATTTTCCGAAATTCCATTAGAGGTTTATATAACCTCTCCATTACATCAAGTTGAAAAAACACCTATTACGTTACTTTTGTTTGATGATAGTAATGAAGAATTAGGGGATTGTGTGGGTGATTATTGTGATTTAGAACTCATCATAAAAGACAATTATCAATTTTCGGAAGCTGGTAATTATAAAATCCAAGTGTTAAATACGTTTGATCATGAATATCTTCCAAACGTACTGTCGGTGTCTGTTCAGGTAAAATAAAGCTGCTTTTTATATTTGTAATTCAGATGTTAATACATAATATTCTTATGTAAAAATTTGCATACATTGTTTTCTTATGTATATTTGAATTATGCATAAGAGAAGTTTATAAACAAATTGTATTAATTTAAAACACATTAATTATGAAAAAGAGAACTTATATCATCGCATTTTTAACACTTTTTTCATTCGGAATAGGAACCATGTTTGAGTTTTTCCATTGGCCTTATAGAGGTATTATCATGTTTGTTGGATTTTTATTGCTCAACTTCGGATTGTTGCCAAGCTTCTTTATGGATAAGTATAAAGGAGCATTAACAAATAGCTAATAATAAGATATGCACAATCTAGTTTTCATAATAAGAAGATAAACTAGGTTGTGGTTATTTTTAAAAAAAATAAAAATGATGAAAATTGTAGCACTTTGTTTGTTTAGCTTCTTAAACTTTTGTTTTTCTCAAGAAAGTAATCCAGCAGCTAAAAGTATCGATTCTCTATTTAATTTTATAGATAAAGATGGACCGGGGATTTCTATAGGTATAGTTAAAGATGGAGATTTAATCTATTCTTATCAAAAGGGTATGTCTAATTTAGAATATGATATACCAATAAATAAGCAAACGATTTTCGGGCTTGCATCTATTACTAAACAAATGACTTCAGCGTGTATTGGTGCTTTAGCTTATAAAGGAAAACTTGATGTAAATGATGATGTTAGAAATTATATTCCTGAGTTACCTAATTATGGACATGTAATTCGAATAAAACATTTGTTAAATCATACTAGTGGTTTAAGGAATCATAATGTGCTTTTAAACCTACAAGGTTTTGATTATGATCATATGGGCTATACAAATGAAAGTATTCAGAAACTTATTTTTAGTCAAAAAGGGGTGAATAATTTGCCAGGAGAAAAGATGCTATATACAAATTCAAATTATGTATTGCTAGCATTAATTATTGAGCGTGTTTCAGGAAATAATATTGATGAATTTGCAAAAAAAGAGTTGTTTGAGCCACTTGGTTTAAAGCATACATTTTATAAAAAGTCATTAGGGCAAATTATAAAAAATAAAGCTTACTCGTATTATAAAGAAAATCGAGAGTACAAGCAAACTAAGTCATTAACACATTGTGTTGGAGCAGGTGGGGTAGGTAGTACTATAGAAGATATGGCTAAATGGTCAAATTTGTTTGTAGGTAATAATTCTAAACTGTCTTATTTATCTGAATTCATTTCTACTTTGGATACATTAAATAATGGAAATCAAATGAATTTTGCTCGCGGTGTTGTTGTGTCGTCTTATAAAAATCAAAATACAATAAATCATAGTGGGCGTGATTTAGGAATGCGTTCACAACTTATTTGTTTGCCTGATTTAAATCTAGCGGTTATCATGTTTTCTAATTCAGAACATATCAATGTAGTTAATTTATCATACAAAATACTTGATTTGTTTTTAGAGCCAAATGTTAATACGGAAAAGCAGAAAAAATACTACTCTCATACTAAAGATGAATTAATCAAATTAACTGGAGATTTTCAGGAAATGAATAGTGATTTAGGGATGAAGGTGTTTTTAGAAAATGATACACTAAAAGCAAAAAGTAGTTTTGGAAGAGCTCCAATTCCTTTGAAAGAAGTGGCTAAAAACGAATTTCATAGACTTCAAAATTCAAGTGTAGGATATCAGTTTTTTAATGATGATAGTAGTGAGTGTGATTTGGCTATTGATTTTGGAGGAGCAAAGTTTTATTTTGAAAGAGTTCAATTGGAAAATATAGGGTTAGTTAATTTAAGTGATTATGTAGGTGAGTATTTTTCTGGTGAACTTGATGTAAGTTATCATTTATTCATTGAAAATAAAAAACTCTTTCTACGAATTCCTAATAATCCAAAAATAGAACTAATTTTAGGTCAGAAAAATGAATTTGGTTCCCGTAATAGAACGAGGTATCTTTTTAAGAAGGATCAAAATAATATTACCACAGGGTTTTTGGTAGCCTCTGAAGGTACAGTAAAAGACATTAAATTTAAAAGAATAAACTAATATGTACTCATCAGAATTAATAAAGGGAACATTAAAAACCATTATTTTGAAGCTCTTAAAAGAGCAAGGGAAAATGTATGGTTATGAAATCACCAACAGAGTGAAGGAATTAACCAATGGTAAAATCCAAATTACTGAAGGGGCGTTGTATCCAACCTTACATGCTTTGGAGAAAAAAGGAGAGCTTGTTACAGAAAAAGTATTTATTGGTAAAAGAGTACGTAAATATTATACTTTAACAAAGTCAGGGAAAGTTTCTGTAGAAGAAAAAGTTACGGAGTTTTCTGAATTTATGAAAACTATGCAAGTGTTATTAGGAACAAATACTAAAACAGAAAATGTTTAAGATTACCGATGAACATGTTGATTTTATTATATCAGATTTAAAAAGTAAAGGGGTTGTTTTAAAAGACTTACAAGAGAATATTGTAGATCATGTTTGTTGTTTAACTGAAACAGAGCTTTCTGAATTCGGGGATTTTGAGGCACATTACAAAAAAATAATACCTCGGTTCTTTAACCAAGAATTGAAAGAATTACAGCAAGAAACAGATAGTTTAGTAAATTCAAAAAGTATTGATTTATTAAAGAGTACGCTTCAAATTTCAGGAGTGTTCTCCGTGTTGTTACTCGGGTTTGGGGTATATTATAAATTACACCATTTAACTGGAACAGGTATTATATTATTTGCTGGGATGTTGTTGTTTTGTTTACTGTTTTTACCATCACTTATTATATTAAAATTTAAGGATACTGATGCTAAACATAATATAGTTTTAGTATCTACAGCATTCATATTTACGCTAGCTGGAGGGGTAGGTTGTTTGTTTAAAATAATGCAATGGCCCTATGCCACCATGTTGATAACAATTAGTATTATGCTGTTTTTGATGTTGTTTGTCCCCATGTACTTTATACTAATGAATAAGCGTCCAGAGAAAAAATTCACAACATTTATTAATGTAATTCTGATGTTGGTGGTTGGTATTCTGTTATTTATAATGACGCTTTAGATAATGAAATGTTGCATAAACACAAACGGTCTGCTAACTATTTAGCAGGCCGTTTGTGTTATAAAGTAGTTGATTACTTATGCTTCAATATTCAAGCTTGCGCCATCAGCATCAACAGTTCTATCAATTTTACGCATTAAACCTTGTAATACTTTACCAGGTCCAACTTCAGTAAATGAAGTACCTCCGTCAGCAATCATTTGTTGTACTGATTGTGACCACTTTACTGGGGCTGTTAATTGTGAAATTAAGTTCTTTTTAATTTCTTCAGCATCTGTTACGGCACTTGCAGTTACATTCTGATAAATAGGACAGGTAGGTGTGCTAAAAGTTGTGTTTTCAATTGCTGCAGCTAGCTCTTCACGCGCAGGCTCCATCATTGGAGAGTGAAATGCTCCACCTACAGGTAAAACTAATGCTCTACGAGCACCTGCTTCTTTTAACGCTTCGCAAGCAGCATTAATGGCGTCAATTTCTCCAGAGATAACTAATTGTCCAGGGCAATTGTAATTTGCGGCAACAACCACTCCTTCTGTAGCAGCGCATATTTTTTCAACTACATCATTATCCAATCCTAAAACAGCAGCCATAGTACTTGGTTGTAATTCACATGCTTTTTGCATTGCCATAGCACGTTGAGAAACTAATTTTAAACCATCTTCAAAAGTTAAGGCTCCATTAGCGACTAAGGCAGAAAATTCGCCTAAGGAGTGTCCTGCTACCATTTCTGGTTTAAAGCTATCTCCTAAAGTTTTTGCTAAAATTACAGAGTGTAAAAATATAGCTGGCTGAGTTACTTTTGTTTCTTTTAATTGTTCAGCAGTACCTTCAAACATAATGTCTGTAATGTTGAAGCCTAAAATATCATTT
>Ga0209292_1007332_pt1 | contig 10529 bp, 8 predicted proteins | sample GOMGulsemesocosm_2_FD_184634 | JGI IMG/M metagenome (GOLD analysis project Ga0209292, IMG submission 184634) | Methane-oxidizing microbial communities from mesocosms in the Gulf of Mexico - GOM9C Gulf of Mexico (SPAdes) (version 2) | ecosystem: Environmental > Aquatic > Marine > Cold seeps...
GATAGCTAATGATCCCATGCCGCCTAATATTGCCGACACCTATGTCATGCTTATCCCGCGTGACAAATGGCCAGACCCAAGATTAAGTCATGGTGAATTAGCAGCGCAAATTGTTGAGTCGGTATCAGGTCAACCCGGTAATAATTTTGAACTAACACAACCCATTGAAATGCGTTTCAATGAACTTATATCTGGAGTTAGAGCCGATGTAGGTATCAAAGTCATTGGTGATGACCTAAACCAATTACTTAAATCAGCTAATGCCATCAGAGAAGTGCTTGAAAGAATTGAAGGGGCTAGTGATATTCAGGTTGAACAGGTTACGGGGTTACCCATGTTATCAATACACCCTAAACGCCTTGAGCTAGCGCGTTATGGCCTGAATGTTTCACAATTGCAAAATACATTGGCGAGCGCAATTGGTGGTAAAAATGCAGGGGTGATTTATGAAGGAGATCGCCGTTTTAATATGGTAATAAGGCTGCCCGAGCAGGTAAGACAAAATGTTAACCGATTGAGCGAACTACCAATCCCCTTACCTAATGGTAAATACGTGCCTTTATCTGAAGTTGCGGTGCTTAATTTAGCGCCAGCACCTAATCAGATAAGTCGAGAGAATGGTAAACGCCGCATTGTAGTAACGACCAATGTTCGTGGTACTGATTTAGGCTCCTTTGTTAAAAATGTCAAACAACAAATCCAGAATAAAGTTGATATTCCTGCGGGCTATTGGCTCGAATATGGCGGCGCTTTTGAGCAGTTAGAATCTGCAAGTAAGCGACTAACTATTATTGTGCCCTTAACCTTAGGGGTAATTTTAGGCTTATTAGTATTGGCTTTTGGTAACCTAAAAGATGCCTTGATTATATTCTCAGGTATTCCATTGGCGCTAACCGGCGGTGTAATCGCTTTATGGATGCGCGGCATGCCATTATCAATTTCTGCTGGCGTAGGCTTTATCGCGCTTTCGGGTATCGCCGTGCTCAATGGCTTAGTGATGCTCGCCTTTATTCGTGATTTATGTAAGGAGCGAGGAGAGCTTATTTCAGGCATTATTGATGGTGCTATGATCAGATTAAGACCCGTATTGATGACCGCTTTAGTGGCAGGTCTTGGTTTTGTTCCTATGGCATTAAATATTGGCACTGGAGCTGAAGTTCAAAGACCACTAGCGACTGTGGTAATTGGCGGAATTATCTCTTCTACCTTACTGACTTTATTAGTGTTACCGATACTTTATCGTATTACGCATCGACGCGACTTTACTTAGGTTTAGTCATAAAAGCAGTAACCGTTAAACAACAGGTTACTGCTTAAAAATTGACTTCATCAATAGGTTATAACCGTGATGAAGTCATCGCCAAGCTGAAGTATATATATTGCTTCACCAAGTTAGAGTATCTACTTAACCTGAACTCTGGATAATGAGTGCTTGATATTAGAGTAAAATCAATAACTTAGATATCTAAACAGAAATAACGACAAATTTGAAGTAACTATATGCTCTATCAATGTTTCATTTTATGCCATTATCAAGGCAAAACGTTTATGAATAGCGGGCGATTTATCGACGTTTTAACGCTGATAATGGGATAAAAGGAAATGTTGAGCAAGTGCTGCTTATCCAGAGTTCAGGTTACTTATGCAAAATGGATAAATCAACAGATAAAAATAGCTAATTAACAAACTAAGTATGGTTTATTTCAGCACCAAAAGACTATAAATTGGCATTAGGTGGTGGCGACTTAAAGCTTATTTGGATTAGGAGTTGTATCGATAACCTGAGCACCCACTCAATAAGGATTTCCTACATAATACTTACTTCGATTTTCTCTAATGTTTCACTCTTCCCACGAAAAATAACGGTGCTATTACTGAATCTGGCATTAAAACAATGGTTGATTCGCCATTCAATTAGCGTATTCTAAATAGTTCTATATTTATCCATTTGGAAACAACATATTGAAAAAAATTGTCCAAGGTATTTTTCTGCTATACGTACTTTCTAGCTTATCTGGTTGTATTGTAATTAGTGCTGTATCTACTGCAGTAGATGTCACTACAACAGTTGTTGGTGGAGCTATCGACGTTGTCGACACAGTTACTCCAGATATTATTGATGACGATGATGAACAGGTAGATGACGGTGACAATGACAACGATAAAAATGAAACTCATTAGTTTGATAAGTAAATCTTTCTAATACGAATACACATTATTTATTCGATAATAATGTGTTGGCTCACTATTTCCTCTGTAGTTCTAAGTATTTCCATTAGAGAAGATTTACAGAAAGAATACTTGAAGGTGCCCTTTTAGATTCAAAGTAAGCTCAGCAAAGTCGGATAATCTGACGCTATAATAACCGCTAGCGAAACCAATTCTGGACATTCGTTACTCAATCGGTAAATTCATAATTTTTTTACAAATAAGAGTGTCAACATTTTACCTAATTATAACAATTTTTTAGGTATATATTTTATCCCCTGAAAATTCTGGATTCATGTCTTTTATGATAATAGCGAAAGGTAAATGAACGAGTATCCAGTCTAAACTCTCCAGAAAACTGACAGGCCTAATATAGTAAATACTTTTAATTTCACCCGGCAGACTTATCGCAGCAAATAGAAAAATGACAACTAGCAGAATAAATTGTGCAAAAGCGACTACAAAAAACTGCTTACTGAAAAGAAAGTAAATTCAATAAGAATAATCCAGCTGCAAGAACCAAAACAGTACTTGCAGCGGGTCCAATATTTTATTATTCACACCGTAATGAATTAACGGGTTTTGTCGTCGCAGCTTTATAAGCCAAAGCGCCGACGGTTAACCACGCTACTGATACCGTTAATACCGCACTAATAAAAAACATAAACGGATTCAAATCGATGCGGTTGGCGAAAGTTTGCAGCCAGTCACTCATAAAAAAATAGGCAAATGGCCAAGACAGCACATTTGCGATGATAACCAAACGCGTAAACTCACTGGTAATTAGCCGACTGATTTGCCATACACTAGCACCAAGTACTTTGCGAATACCTATTTCTTTAATTCGGCGTTGTGTGGTAAAAGAAGCCAAACCAAACAAACCCAAACACGTGATAAATATAGCTAGAACCGAGAATACATTCAGCATATTCGATTGCTTTTGTTCATTCTGATACAAAGCGTTATAGCTATCATCAAGGAAGGTTCGACTGATTGGAATGCCTGGTTTCAACTGCTTCCAAGTGCTATCAATATGACTCAAGCCGCTCAGTATTGCACCATTCCTAATCTTAACTGTCGTTCTTGGCATCGTAAATTCAGCTGTTTTGTTAAGATAACTAAAATAAACCATCGCTTTCTTAGGTGTATGAATAGATTTGTAATAACTGCTGTTCACTACCCCTACGACCTTGTGCTTTTGCATTGAATTACTTGATCCCATTGACAAGACAACACCTAAAATATTTTGGGGTGTCAACCCTAAACCTCTCACCAAGGCTTCGGTGACAATAATATTCCCCTTGATCAGTGCTTCGTCATCATTATCTACAAAAATGTCTTGACCAAACGCTTCACTGAACACTCGTCCTGAAATTAGCTCAATCCCATACGTTTTGAAAAAACCATACCCTACGTAGTTGTTGTCCGTATCAACACGGGTTTCTCCACCCTCTTCATCAAATACACGAGCAATACTGGTGCTTCTTGGCGACTCTGTAGGCACAACATGAGACATTACCACAGACTCTATATCTGAACTGCTCAATAATTGGTTGGATAACGAATCAAAAGAGTCAGCCACTTTGTTCAAAATAACCAGGTTTTTACGCTCATAACCCAGTTCAATACTCTTGGCTAATTGCATTTGATAATGCACCACAGCAGTAGCGATGATTAACAACGAAGCGATGGAGAACTGTAAAACAACCAAACTCTTACGTAATATAATTCCTGAATTACCACGGCTGACGTTACCTTTAAGTACCAAAGCAGGTTTGAAAGCACAAAGATAAAAGGCAGGATAACTACCGGCGACAATACCAACGACAATAGCCAATAAGGCTAAGCCTGCAACCAAATATCCGCTGAACAAAGCGAACTCCATTTCAACACCCAACAAATTAATGAAATAAGGAAACAATAGTGTCACCAAACCCAAAGACAGCAAAAATGAAATCAATGAGAAAATAATAGACTCACCAATAAACTGCACCATTAACTGACTGTTATATGCACCGAGGGACTTCCTGACCCCGACTTCTTTGGCTCTTTGAGTAGCTCTGGCAGTCGACAAATTCATGAAGTTAATGCACGCCAAGAATAATATCAATACAGCAATAGCCGAGAAAGAATAAACCGCTGTGATACTGCCATTAGGGATCAAGCCACGACGACTGGTAGAGTGCAGGTGAATGTCGAGTAATCCCATGGTTTTGATACCATAAGAACTGTCAGGTGAGCTTATTTTTCCTCGTTCATCTGCATATTGGCTAGCCCGTTCAGTAAAACTATCAACATCAGTACCCGGCTTAAGCGTCACATAAGATCTCACCGAGGCGCCGTTCCAAGTGGTCAGGAAAAAGTTTGCAAAACCAGGACGAACAACCACTGCCGCTTCAAGGGGTAGAATAATATCCACCGGTAAAGTGGTTGGTCCAAAATTAGAAGAAATAACCCCTGTAACTTTAAAGTCATGATCACGAATACGTAATACTTGACCTATAACATTTGTGTTACCGAAAAACTTTATCGCCTTATCTTCACTCAGGACGATACTTCCAGGAGCTTTCAAAGCGCTCAGTGGGTCCCCAAAAAGAAAAGGAAAGTCAAAAAGTTCAAACAGGTTTTCATCGGCAAAATAGGTCAACTCATTAAACGCATCATTGTTGTCACGCTTAATTGTTTCTTTCCATTGAATAATACGGGCGAATGCGTCAATCTCAGTGAATTTCTCTTTAAACGTTTCAGCTAAAATATAAGGCGTGATAGCCAATTCAGCGGAATTTTGAATATGATCCAAGCGATAAATTGATTCTGCTTTGCTAAATCCCTTGTCATAGCTGGTTTCAAAATTAATATACAAAGTTATCAAGATGAAACAGCTAAAGCCAATGATTAAACCACACAAGTTTATGATACTGCTCAGCGGATTATTGAAAAAATTCCGTATTGCGGTCATTAAATAATTACTAAACACTTTGTGGCTCCTCTGTTTTTGTATGAAGATTCAGCCGATGTAGGTTAGCTGAATCTTCAACCTTGTGATCACTAAGCACCTTGCCATCAAACAGATTGATGATGCGACTACCATATTGTGCATGAGCTTCTGAGTGAGTAACCATCACAATAGTTGAACCTTCATCGTTCAGTTTTTGCAACAATGTCATGACATCATGGCCATTTTTAGAGTCGAGATTACCGGTAGGTTCATCGGCCAAAATCAACTCTGGCTCTGAGACCAAAGCCCTTGCAACAGCAACACGTTGTTGTTGCCCACCGGATAACTGTTGTGGCATATGTGCGCTGCGATGAGCGATGTCGACTTTAGCCAAAACAGCTTTAACACGATTTTTACGCTCGGTAACAGGCACATTTTGATAAATTAGCGGTAATTCAATGTTGTCCCATACCGACAATTCATCAATTAAATTGAAACTTTGAAAAATGAACCCCAAGTGTTGCTTGCGAATATTTGCTAGGCCTCTTTCGCACAGACCAGCAACTTCCTTGTTAAGAAATGTATACTCACCGCTGGTTGGGTTATCCAACATACCAACGATATTAAGAAAAGTTGACTTACCACACCCAGACGGACCCATTACAGACACGAACTCGCCCTTATTAATGGTCATATCCATATTATTAATGGCCACTGTTTCAACATTATCTGTCTGATAAAATTTGCAAAGGTTTTTAAATTTCAACATTTTATAATACTCCGAATAAACACGTTAATTTTGTAATATTGAGTCGTTGACAAAGACATATTGGTCTTTGCCGAACGACTGAAACATGAAGTTCATAACGGGGTCAGGACAACTCCCCCCAAAACCATCATTAAGCTAGCTATAAAAAAACAAGTCGTTCCATTTTCGAATAGTCGCTATAACTGGAGGTGATAATTTTTTCGCCTATCACCAATCCCGACGACACTTCCAGCACATCAGCATTACGCTTGCCGAAACCAACCGTGCGTTTAGTCGCGCCTTTGCCATCTTCATCTATCACAAATGCCCAGCTACCACCGCTATCCTGATAAAACCCTCCTGTATCAACGACCTGAGTCTTATTTGAATTACCCAACTCAAGTCTGATTTGGAGTGTCTGACCACGGCGAATATTCTTAGGTGTTGCACCAACAAAGGTCCAATCTACTTCAAATTGGCCATTAGTCACTCCGGGGTAAATTTTGATCACTCTCAATTGCAAACTTTCACCAGACAATTTATAACTACCTATTTGGCCTCTGATCACACGGTTGATATAAAACTCATCCACAAATGTAGTAACTTTGAAATTGTTCAGTACATCAATTTGCCCCAACCGCTGCCCTGCAGGCATAGACTCCCCCAGCTCAGCATTCAAAAACGTTAGCTGACCATCGATGGGAGCCACCAATTTAAGGTTATCCAAACTTTTACGAGAGATGCCTAGATTGCTCTGCAACATTTTTACGTTAATTTCGAGTTGCTCAATTTGCTCAGCCTGTAACGATAACTCCTTGAGCTGGCTCTCTTTGACCACTTCTCGGCGCGCATTAAAATAGTCAAGCTCATCTTTGACTTGATCAAAGCTATCCTGTGCGATGAGATTTTTGGTTAGCAAGCTTTTACTCTTACTCAAGTTTCTTTTAAGGCCCTTGATTCGATATTCAATTTCGATTAAATCTGTTTTCTTTGCCAATCTACTGCGTTCCATTGCCAAACGGGTATTACGCAGATTGTTAATCTGTTCAGAAACATCGGCTTCACGTGCCAACACATTAAGCTGTAAAGTGGAGTTACTCAGTTCCAGAATTTTATCTCCAGCTTTTAGCATCGCCCCTTCTTCAAGGAAGATTTGTTCTACTCGGCCACCTTCAATGGCATCAAGGTAGATCACCCTTTTCGGCGAGATGGTTCCCCTTACAGGTAGGAACTCTTGAAACTCCCCTTCTCTAACTTCACTAACAACCAACCTTTTTATGTCTATTTTAAGACTCTGTCCCTTGGGTGCACTAATGAAGTAAGTGCCTATAGCTCCCATAACAACAACAGCAACCAAAGCTCTAAATATTGCTTTGTTTTTTAAAGTGAGGAATGTTTTTTTGTCAATTTTCCGATCCATTCGATTAAACTCCACCAAGAATTTTAGATGTGAAAGTAACCTTGTTTCCGGCAACTATAAGCTCGTCTATTTCACTAACACTAAGCTCTTGCATGACACTATTTAAATAGACTGTAAAAGTGCCAATAACAGCAATAACTGGTTGGTTCATCAATTTATCCTTTATTTATTTTTTTAAAACGGTAAACAAAACGATCCGTTTTTCCTTTCGTACTTTCGTGCCAAACATCAGTAGTAAAGTGGTCATTAGGATTAGCTAAAGCAGTAGATGATCTGTCTAAAATAAAACCAGCATTTATTATTTCGTTAAGTACAAAAGTATTTTCTACGCGGTGGAGTTTTTTAGTTTGTGATGAGCCAACACCAGGTGCGGCATTGTGATCGATTACAATAAAGTAGCCGTTATCATTAAGTTTGTTATGAATTGTTTTTAATAGCTTTTGGCGATCAAAGCCTTTTTTATTAATAATGTCATGATAATTAAGTGCAGTGAATATTCTGTCAACAGGCTCATTTAGATCAGATAAATCAAGCTCTTTCAATACAGATATATTGGTAAATGTTGATAGCTTTCTGTTTTCCAACTTTCCTTTAACACTGTATACCTTTCCTGAATTATTCAATATTCTGGCAAACAGTTCGGTGTAATATCCATTACCGGCAATAAAGTCGACAACCTTCATATTGGGTTTAACATTAACCAAAGCTAAGATATCAGCAGGCTTCCTAGCTACGTCTCTAAATTTATCTTGTTGCGGTCGTTCTTGTGCTTTTAACACTAGATTAATAACATTAGCGTGCGACATTATAGGTGCGGTTAATAAGAGTAAACTTGATAGTAATAATGAAATTTTTTTCATCTGCATTCCTGATTAATTAATAGAAACGCATTTTTAACGTGAAGATCGATGGATAACAATATGTAAGCTGTGATGTATTCTCTATTTTCTGATGATTATTTGATGATTTCGTTTGTATTCAACAGGTTAAACATAAAATCACTGTTGTTGGGTTAAGATAATATAGCTAAAAAATAAGAACGAAATTGTGATAGAAATATAATATTGTGTCCGAACAGTGATGCAAACTCCACAGGACAACAAGAGATTGACCATAAGCTTAAAGTAAGAGGTTTAACAAAGACCATACAAAACCCATAGAACAATCTTTTCTTGGTGGTATTTTAATAACAATTTGTGTGATCAGTTATCCAGAGCAGCAATTCAATGCAGGCAATCGAGAAAGTGCCTTTTTGTAGGAATGGACGACTTTCTTTCTTAACCAGTGAATCTCAAAAGTGGAAGTTGTACTGAAAGGTTGGTCAACTATAAGTGAACTCCAAGTAAATCATGCACAGTAAAACTAGTTTGTAATGAATAGCTAATTTTACTAGTTGACCACCTCAGGGTGTGTTGCTAGACGTACTTTTATTCCTGGCAGATATATACATTTTCAAACCAAAAATTGTTAATGTCATTAACAAAATTAAACCAATGATCCCCATATACTGATTAATACCTTTAAATGGTGTCCATTGTAAATAATGTATCTTATATAGTGTATTTATCAACTTGGTATCTTCACCTTTTTGGCGCAGTGTTAACCGATCCCAATTAAGTGATACCTCAATCCCTTTACTTGTAATAACATTAAAATTATCACTAGAAATAACTTGCCCGTATCGCTCTGATTTATTTAAAAATGAATCATTGAAAAGAGAATTAAGTGCTAAACCAACCGGGATTTCTTTTGATTGAAATGTAATGGGATCTAGATGCTCAAAGCCATTTTCTGTTTTAACAAGTAAGTGATAACCAAGTATTGTTTTTAAAAGTCTTACCTCTTTCCATTCTTTAGATTCTGGAATGACAAATGACTTTTCTAAAGGGTAAGTTTTAACGGCTAACTGATCATATGCAGCCTGATAACCTGGTTTAATAAAGAAAATGACTCCGGTAATAGTCCAGCCGATCACGGGTAAAACTAAGAGTAATCCAATGATTCTATGTATTCGTTTACTTTTCATTATAATAATTTAACACCTGAAATTTGATGGGAATATTCTGTCGACTAACGCCCTACTGAAAGCGATAAGACACTTGGCTAGAATAATCGACGATGGAATAAAAACCAACTATATTTTGTCTTTATTTAACAGGTTATTATCAATACACCTATAAATCCCTATAACTTTTTTATTTACTAAGATCAGGTTTTTTACTCATAAGCTTTAGGCATTAGCTGACATAACTGATCACTAAAAAAATGACTATCCCCCTAAATTGTGCGCTTCTGGCTATGTGGCTGTTTGCTCTTTTTTAGTAAAACTAATCTATATACCGTTTAATAATAAAATACTTGTCCAGTTTTCGGTTGTTGTAAATATGGCACTACAGTATCTTCACTTTTCGAAATATACAGGAGATACAGATGAAATTTGAAAGCTTGCACAAACAAAATAGTCCTTTATTAATTTGCAATGTTTGGGATGTAAGCAGTGCCAAATTAGCCGAGAAGTTAGGGTTTAATGCTATAGGTACATCAAGTGCCGCTATAGCCACAATGTTAGGGTATGAAGACGGTGAACAAATGAGCTTTCCTGAGCTTATTTATATGGTTAAACGGATTAAGGAAAACACAAAGCTTCCTTTGACTGTTGATATAGAGTCAGGGTATGGCGATAATTATGAAGACTTTGCAAATAATATTAAAACATTAGCCAGTTTAGGTATTGTTGGTATTAATATCGAAGATAGCAGTGTTAATAATCAACGAGTATTACAAAATGCCAATAAATTCACCAAAAAACTGTCTAACATAAAACAGCTATTGGTTAAAAATAATGTAGAGGTATTCATCAATGTTAGAATCGATACTTTTTTACTTGGGGCAGATAATGCAGTAGAAGAAACTATTGAGCGTATTAAGCTATATGAATCAGCAGGTGCAGATGGTATTTTTGTACCTTGTATCGAGAAAAGTAATGATATTTCAAGCGTGATCGATTGTACTAGCCTTCGCATAAATGTGATCTGTATGCCTAACCTTCCTGATTTCAATACCTTAAAATCGTTAGGTGTTAAACGTATTAGTATGGGCAATTTTATATTTGATAACTTGGCTGATCACCTTGAACATACATTACACTCTATTCTAGAAACTCAATCCTTTAAACCTATTTTTTAATATGTTAATTACTAACGCCAATAAAATAA
>Ga0209292_1007338_pt1 | contig 10522 bp, 9 predicted proteins | sample GOMGulsemesocosm_2_FD_184634 | JGI IMG/M metagenome (GOLD analysis project Ga0209292, IMG submission 184634) | Methane-oxidizing microbial communities from mesocosms in the Gulf of Mexico - GOM9C Gulf of Mexico (SPAdes) (version 2) | ecosystem: Environmental > Aquatic > Marine > Cold seeps...
CCGCGGTGACGTAAAAGACGAGAACATTCTAACGCTGTAGGACGAAGTGCATCAGCACCTGTTTTTATATCTAATATACCAAAGATTGAACACATTGAAGCGCTACTCCTTTAATTATTGTTTGAATCGAATTGTGGACTGAATAAGTATCTTACTGTTAGTCAGTAATATTGAATAAATAATCAGTCTGTATACATTGCCACGTTCAAAAAAAAAATCAATACCAAAAAGTAAAGTTTTTACACTAAAGGTAATAAGGTCTATTAATCATGGTAATCTTCTGGTTAATCTCGTCGGGAATGATAATTAGGGCGTGACTAAAATAAACACTAGCGTGGTATATGAGAATTATTCTTCTCGTTAATTATCCACCTAAATTAGAATTTTAACCTTGCATATAATCACCTAGGTTAAGTAGTTTTTTTCGCTGGAAAGAGAAATTTAAGCTTTGTTGCCAATGGAATTAAACTGCTAAATATGCATTTGAAAAAGAAAACTTAGTACGTTTAGCGGAACTTAGCGGTTTAATATTTAATAAAGTAATAAAGTAATAAAGTAATAAAGTAATAAAAATTCTCAGCTAAAATGTCAGTTTTTTATACACTCTTACATAACTACTATCTCGACAATGCCTTAACCAACTGAAAATATAGTATTTTTTGTTTCTGGTGCAATAATTGCTAAAGCCTTGAAATTGAAAGCGTTATACTTTTACTAATCACTGGCTCATTTCTAATGGAAATGGGTTAAACAGGAAGACACATGAAATTAAAATATATTAAAATGGCTGTATTGGGTTTTGTTCTGTCAATATCGCAGATAAGTCATGCGGCTTTAATTATCTCTAATTTTAACGCAAATTCAACCAGCGTATATTTTGAAATAGCTGGCCAGCTAGATGGGCCAGTTCAACCTGCAAATCTGAGCTTTCTCGATATTGGCAATAATACTTCGCTGCTAAATTTTATATCTTCCAATTATGAAGCGGCAAGTACATTTTCTTTTACTGGCAATCAAACCCTGTCAATGGTTTCCGTTCAGGGCGTTGGCCACGGTTTTTTTGAGCTAGGCTTTGACTCAGATCTCTCAGTTGGTGAGTCTTTGAATGGTGTGTTTTCTGCAACCTGGCTTAATCCAGTCATTAAAGTATCAAATATTCCTGAAAATCTTAATATTTCTTGGGGTGGATCCTTAGGTTCAGGAACGTCGCAAGGCAGTTTTGCTACAGTTCCGGAGCCCTCAATACTTGCTATATTGTCATTAGGGATTTTGGGGTTAATATCACGCCGATTTAAGAAGCAAGCTTAACCTAGTTTCACAATCTAAATTGTTTCTATAAAACAAAAACACCTACCAGTTTGGTAGGTGCTTTTGTAAATAGTTAAAGTCGAATAATACTGTGCCCTTGCGCTGCTATGTTTTTTTGAACTTCTGGATTGGCTATTTCGCTATGACAAAAATTGCAGCGACTTTGCTTAATGTTCTTACCTTGTATGCCCAAGCTAGCTAAGTAATTTTCAGCATACCGTTTCACTTGATCTATATGTTGATCATTAACTAGCACATCAAAATGAACATAATCACCGTCAGCAGTGTGAACATGGGTATCATAAACGTGAATTTTCATAATATTTCCTTTTTAAATTGAATTGATGGTTATTGGCTTTTACCGGGTAAACTTAAGTCACCTGATGCAACATCAAAAACATCGGTAACACAAAGTAATGGCGCGTGTACCTGCTGATTTATTTTTAATCCGGCTGTCACGCCATCAAATGAGAAGTTATCGCTAAAGCCAATAGCCGATAGTGGAACTCTAACTAACACTTCTGATCCTGCTAATGAAAAATCAAAGCCAGGACTATCAATAAATATCGGTAAGTTGGGCCAAGTATTAGGAAGTGCGGGATAACTACCTTTTTCGATGTCTTTAACCTTCAAAGCTCCTTCGCCACAAGCATTGTCAGGCACTAACACCACCCAGTGACTATGCCACTTATTACCGTCGTTACTTTTGTTGCCATCATTATCTTCATCGTATAAAGGTGTATCGTCAAAGTCTGGGTGAACCGTTAGCGCTAATGCTAAAATCCCTTGGTTAGCCTCAAAACCAACAGCAGAACTATTTAATGATGTTGGCCATACATAACTAAATACATTAGCACCTGCTAATTTACCATTTGCTACAGGCAGCGTTGAACCTATCTGTCCTTTTACCGCTTGTTGGAAGATTAAATGAGATCCTTGCGTCGAAATTTTTGCATGCACAATATCAAATTCCGCGGCAATGCCAGGTGATACAGGAGCCTGTATATGGCCACGGTGTTTATTATGGGAAAGCCCATTGGTACTAAATAATGCCGTAATTAGTGCAACAGCAATCATTAGGTTTGAGTTTTTCATTAACATTCTCCAGGTTTTTGTAATTATAGTATCGACTCGATACTATAATTATTTGAACATGATAAATATCTCTTGTCAAACATGTTTTGACTCGATACTATTTAGGTATGAATGATGAATTATTTAACTTAATCGAGCGTTTATCGAATTTACTTCGACAAGAGACTCGCGCAGAAGGGCAGAGCTTAGGTTTACAACCGGTTCAGCAAGAGGCTCTCTATTATTTGTCTACCTGCAATCGGTATTCTGATACAACGTTGGCTGTTACTGAGTTTTTGGGTTTGACCAAAGGTACGGTTTCACAATCACTGAAAGTTTTGGAAAGCAAAAATTTAATTTTCCGAGAGAAGGACAAAAGTGATAAACGCATAACTCATTTAAAAGTGACAGAAGTTGGTAACACCTTTTTAGCCGCAACTTGTCCGCCAAAAAAATTTACTGAAGCTGTTGCTCAATTGTCAGGTAAAGACCATAGCAACACTGCTACCTTACTCTCTGAAATATTAAGAAATTATCAAAAAACAGCAGGACGTAATGCTTTTGGAATGTGCCTAAACTGTAAATTTAATCAAAAAATACCAGAGGGGATCCTCTGCGGTTTAACGCAAGAGCCATTAAGTACAGAGGACACTCTATTAATTTGTCGAGAGTTTTGCACTTAAAATAAGTTAACCAATTGGTTTGAATTCATTTTCTTAATCGCAATAACCATTTCAGAGAGTGCAGGGGGAAAAACAAACAATTTGTCGGAGAAAAAATAAGGTTATTTCTGTAGGGGATTCTCAAACATTATAAATATCAACACTGCAGGTATTTTAGGGCGGTCGGCGATGTTGTTATCAATATTGTATTTATGTTTTAAACTATTATTGGGCTGACTTTTATCAATTGATTACCTGATATGTTAAATAACTCAGCGCTTTGCTCAAAGGCGGGTGTCCTATTATTTGATTAGCCATAGACATAAAACAATAAATGAGTATTTTTGTTATCTCCTTATTAATGGCTATACTCTTTAGTTACAGATGGATAAAAAGACAAATGAAAGGGATCAGGCATAGATGCAAAATACTAATAATAAGTTTGTTGCTCGCCAGGCTATCCTAGATCGCGATCTGAATACTTTTGCATATGAGCTTTTATACCGCAAAAGTTTAGAAAATATTTTTAGTGCTTCAATGCCTGAACAAGCCACCTCACAAGTTATTTTTCAAAATCACATCCTAGGCGATCTAACTAACCTTTGTTTACAAAAAAAAGCCTTTATTAATTTTGATGAAGTAGACATTTTAGAACAATTTCCTTTGATGCTAGATAAAAATACTATCGTCGTGGAGTTGTTGGCAACAATAAATGTCACTGCTGAAATTGTAGAAGCGGTATCATCATTATATAAAAATGGTTATACGTTAGCACTAGATGATTATAACTTTTCAGTAAAGTGGGAAGCGTTATTACCCTATATTTCCATCATTAAAGTGGATAGAGAAAATATAGCATTCGATCAAATCGCGCTGTTAACTAAGGCTCAATTTGTCATTGAAAGCAATATTAAAATTGTAGTTGAACGAGTTGAGACTGATGAACAATTTCAATCACTTAAAGAAATAGGTATTGATTATTTTCAAGGTTACTTTTTTCACAGACCTGAAGTGAAATCCGGATTTTTTATTGAACCAATAAAATTTAATTTACTGAAATTATTTGCCGAGGTTTGCCAGCCTTTTATAGACTTTAATAGTGTATCGGAAATAATATCCCACGATGTGAGTTTAATGAATGGCACATTACGGTTAGTAAATTTATCAACAGAAAGTGATAGGCAAGAGATTACCTCGATAAAACAGGCGGTTACTTTTTTGGGGACTGAAAAAGTCAAACATTTTATAGGTATTATCGCAATGTCAAACTTGTCATCCGATTGTGCAAACGAAGTCCTAAAGGAATCATTAGTACGCGCTAAAATGATGGAGTATTTATCAAGTTCTGCTGCCTTTTCAAATATAAAAGACTTTGCCTTTGTTACTGGTATTGTTAGTCATTTAGATACCATTCTAAAATCGCCATTAGAAAATATTTTGATAAATTTACCGTTAGCAAAAAAAATAAAAGCAGCGTTAATTGAGAAAAAAGGTTTACTCCATGAAGCATTAGAAATTGCAAAATATTATGAATCACCTGACAAGAAGCAAAGTATCCATACTCTTATGGCTAAACATGAAATTTGTGAAGAGATATTAATTAATTATTACCATGACTCATTGAAGTGGTGCATATCAACTATCAGATAAGGTTTACTACCAGTGTCACAAACTAAGTGATTACGCTACGCAGTTATATCTCCAGCAGTTAATATCGTTGAAATTCCCATAGTCATAACCATCCTTGGTCGATATGTTTATGTTTCAAATAGCTGGTTGTGATCTTCCAGTGTTTGCTTAATTAACGTTCTTAGCCTTTTTCTTGAAGATGGGCTTGATGACTCTTCACTCGATTTTTATTTAGCATTGTAAATTAACACAGTAAACAGATTAATCTTTATTTGCTATTTCTGGCTTTGTTGCCAGCTTTTTCCAACCAAAAGCATTCATCGGCCCTAATACTCGAATGACAGTGTTTCGGATAAAGCGAACAATGGCTTTATCCATTTTTTTAACTGTAGCTAATGGCTTATCCGAAAAGCTAATAATCCATTCTATTCGAGCTTTACGCGCTTGTTTATAGTTTTCTAAGTTTAGACCATCACTATTGAGAACTTTTGCCAATGAAATCGCATCTTCAAAGGCTGCCGCCGCACCTTGTTGTAACAGCGGAGAACAGGCATTGGCTGCATCACCAATAAAAACAATACGCTCTTTATAAAAACGTGCCTGTGTAACTGATTTTAGCTCACCGGTAATTATGTCTTGCTCATCGATGGCTTCGATAATGCTTTTAGCTGGCTCGCCATAGTTTGAAAATATATTTTTGAGATCTGTTTTCGCATCGCCGATTAAAGAATGTAAACTGTTTTCCTGATGGATATGGGCGTAACAATACAGTTCATCTTCACTGAAAGGATACGCCATAAATATATCTGTATTGCCTAACATATAAGTAGGTTGTAATTGGTGATTAGGCGACTTAACAATAAAGCGCCAGCCTGTTAAGTTGTGGTTGTAAAGTGTTTCGGTATCCGGATACTGCTGCGCCCTTAATGTGGAGTTAATGCCGTCAGCTGCGATAAGGAGATCATAATCACCAGTTATATTAGGATTTGAGCTTTCAACACTAACGCCTTCATTAAGATTGTTAACAGTACTTAGCTCGGTGGAAAAGTGAATTTTTTCAACTAAGCCTTCCGCTAATATATTTTGTAGCTCACTTCGTTGTAGCGCTACAAAGTGATCGTTTTCAAAGGGGGCGCTTGTTAAATTTGCTTGTCCGAGTATTTTTCCATTTGACTTGGTGTAGAGTATTTCTGTCACTTGATGTGCTCTCGCCATCACAGAGTCGAAAACGCCGATTGTTTTTAATGCTCTTATGGCATTAAAGGGTAATGCAATACCTGCACCCAAGGTACTCAAAGAATCTTTTTTTTCAATGATGGTATAATCAATATTTTCTTGTTTCTCTAACAAACGAGCTATAGATAAACCCGCAATTCCCGCGCCGACAATGAGTACTTTCATATTATTACTTGCTTCAGATCTGATTATGATGGCATTTTTGCATAATTCTCGTGACAAAGTAAGCGGGGGGCATGAGGTTTTAATATCAGTTAGATAAGCGTCAGAGAATCATAAATTTTTGCTATTTTAAGTTGTAGTCAATTATTTTAGAGGTATAGACAATATGAACGCTATAGTGAAATTACTGCCGGACAATTTGGTTGCATTGTAAATGATTAACGTCCCATGATTACAGTCCAATATGCGCTTTACGACTGAGGGGGCAATGTCTTTAATAATGTTTTCTTGTTGTCTGTTAAGACTACATCACCAAGTTGCTCTTTTAACTTTTCTCATAATGTTAAATCTTCAACTGCTTGTATAGTGTCAATACCAATCCTAACCAATGGTGTGCGTAATTCATGTGATACTGCAGTGCTGAGTAATTTTACATCAGCAATGAGGGGGCTATGCGTTGCGCCATTTTGTCCAATTCAATTTCATGAGTGCTTTATTTAGTAAGTTCTTATTGGTAAGAGACCATTTGCGAGCTAGTTATTACAATAACGTCGGCTAAGACCTGAGATTAAAGGAATAATAAACAACTGGTTAACCTCATTGTAGGATGATAAGATTAGTTTATACATAAAAGATTAATCAAACTCTTGGCGTTGAAAATCATTTATTTCTCCTCAAGATCATCAAACTAAAACGATGCTTATTAATTCCTATAGACTTTACGTCAGTTATCTATCCTGTAGGTAAAATTACAAATCCTCAATGAAAAAATTAACGAGTTTGTCTAAGACAAACAAAGCTATAGTTGCTCAGGTATTTGATAGGGAAAATATCGTTATGATGAACTTGGATAGACAATGATGAGATCTTTTTATTCCTTATTGCTAATAGTGCCTGCTAGAGATACTTAAGAACAGACTCTGTTGTCAATACTTCGCGCTTAATTATCACAGCACTTTAAACAAGATGTTAATCATTCAATGCTAAATCTTGTTTCTAGCTCGTATCAAATTGAGTCGCTTACACCTAAATTTATCCATCGTTCTCAGGAATAATGGAAGAGATATGCCACAGGGCTTTGCACTTAAGCCTGTAAATACTTAGTTTAAAAATTGAGAAGAGACGGAAAGAATTTTTATGGATGCGATATTTTTTATCGAGCTTACTTTACTTATAACTAGTTCGGCATTGGCTATTATATTTTACACAGCTTGGCGGACAATGGGGAAACAAAAATACTCATTGATTTGGACTGTTGCTTTTTTAGTCATAGTATTACAGCGTATTTTCAATATTAATAAAGACGTATTTGATTCACATACTTTACATTGGATGATCGTATGCAGCCTATCTGTATTATCAGTTGTGTTAGGTGCGTGGGGTCATATTCTGCGTACTAAAAGTCAATTTAACCTTAATTATTTATTTGGCAGTTGCTTGCTTGTTATTTTAATGACTTTTTACTTCACTAAAATTGATCATCATGTTGGTTTGAGCATGTCTATTTATGTATTTTATAATACATTGGTTCTATTCTGTGTTGGAATCATGATTATAAAACGCCCGAAAAAAATCATGCCAGCTGAAATTGGAGCCGCTGCCTCCTATATATTACTTGCCATTTTTCAAGGTTTTGCAGCCACACTTGCGTTAATGCAAGGTGAAAATATTAATGAAAGCTTACGAGATATGTATATTTTGGTAAATTTTGTTACTTTACCCGCTGCTTTTATAGCAATGGGGCTTTTTGTGGTCTTTATCTTGGCTTCAGATCTTTCGGAAAAATTAAGCCAGTTGATGGCTCAAAAAAATAGTATGTTAGCTGATGTAACTCATGATTTACGCACACCATTAACGAATATAAAAATGCAACTTGAAGCCCTTGAAGATGGTGCACTAGAACACAGCGAAAAATCTTATAGTTCATTACAAAAAAAACTCGGTAACCTAAATCGCATGGTCGGTGATCTTTATCAACTTTCGTTGATAGAATCTAGTCCTTTGATGCTTAATAAACAAGATGAACTCATTGAACATATATTAAATGAGTCAATAGAGTCCTTCCAACCATTAGCAAATAAAGCTGAACTGTCGATTAATTATCAAAATACCGTTAAAGATCAAATAGTCGTGAATGCAGATGCAGGGCGTTTATTACAAGCATTTAACAACCTCTTAAAAAACTCCATTCGTTATACTGATGCTCAAGGAAAAATCAATATTTCGGTATTCGTTGATAAACTCCATTCGTTATACTGATGCTCAAGGAAAAATCAATATTTCGGTATTCGTTGATAACTTAGAAGTCGCTATATTATTTGAGGATACGGCTCCTGGCGTTGATACCTCAGATTTAGCACATATATTCGACCGCTTATTTCGAGTCGAAAATACTAAACTTCGTTCAAAAAGTGGCTCAGGCTTAGGTCTTTCTATTGTAAAATCGATAATTAATGCTCATGAAGGAACTGTGAGTGCTGGGCATTCTCGTTTAGGGGGCTTGAGTGTTATGGTTAAACTACCTAGAATAACAACATAATAAATGAGCTAACGGAATTTTCTGTCATTAATGAATAAGCACACTGTAGTCATAGTAGAAGATGATAATGAAATCGCTGAAATAGTTATTATGTACTTGAAAGCGGCGAACTTCTTAACCCAATGGTTTGATGATGGCAAAGGGGTAGTGGAGTGGGTCCGAGAACATAAGCCCGCACTAATCTTATTGGATTTAGACCTACCAACGAAAAATGGTTTGGAAGTGTGTACACAAGTGCGAGAGTTTTCCGATATCCCTATTATTATAACAACGGCAAAAGTAGAAGAGGTTGACCGACTTGTTGGCCTTGAAATTGGTGCCGATGATTATGTGTGTAAACCCTATAGTGTCAAAGAATTGGTTGCTCGAGTAAAAGCAAACTTGAGGCGAATGAGAAGGACACCTGTTTCAGCTGACGGGGTACAAGTTCATTCGGACTGTTTGAGTGTCAGTTATAAAGACATACAAATAGAACTAACTTCTATTGAGTTTTCTTTGTTTAACTTACTCTATTCTAACGCCAACAGAGTGTATTCACGTGCACAAATTTTGGATTTGGTTTATCAAGATTATCGAGATATAAGTGATCGAACCATTGATAGCCATATCCGTAACCTTAGAAAAAAGTTCAAGATTTTTGCCTTAGAAAATGATCTTATTCGCTCGATTTATGGCGCAGGATATAAATTTGAAGCGATAAGTTAAATACACCTATAATCCCTATTTATTAGAGAGTTTATTAAGGTGAGTTTCTATCGCTAATATGCAAACCTTAAGACTTGAGGGCATATGTTTACCGTATGGATATAAAGCATATACTTGATTTTTTGGTAGTTGGAACTGAGGAAACACTTCACACAAAGCAGGTTTGGTTTTATTAAATTGAAAATCAGGGATCAGACCAATACCAGCCCCTTCCTTTATTAATTCTAAACAAGAATAAAATGAATTTGATCTACATTGAGCTTTTGCTTGATAAAGCATCTCATTGCCCTCAGCATCACGAAAGTGATGGCTAATATCTCTATTCTGCCACTTATTTGCTATATATAGCGCTTTATCAGCATTATTATTTTGTACTAAAGCATTACTTCCACAAAGAATATCTCTAAATTCACCTATTCTACGCTGTTTAATATTACTTACTTGAGAGTTACCCACCCTAATAGCTAGGTCTATGTTGTCTTTCATTAAGTCTAGTTGTTTGTCGCTACTTATTAATTCAGGCTCAAGTAACGGATATTTTTTTAATATTTTGCCTATTGCAGGGGCAATAACAACATCCATGAGTGCATTAGGTGCTATGAGTGCATTAGGTGCTGTGATCTTTAAATAACCTTTAGGTGTTTCTACTGACTCTTGTGCTCGTTGCCAAGCCATATTAGTAATTTTGTTTATTTCTTTACAAGACTCATAAAAATCTAACCCCGCACTGGTCAGGGTATGTTTTCTGGTGCTGCGTTTAATTAATAAAACACCAAGATCTAACTCTAAGTTTTTAAGGTGTTGGCTTACGACAGATTTTGACAAGTTAAGGTATTCCGCTGCACCAGTAATAGATCCAGACTCCGCAATTTGAGCGAAAATTTGCATATGACGTGATTTCTTCATTATATTGTCCAGTAAAACAGAACTATTAATTCTATTATCTCTGTTTTTGACTTTAATGAGAAGGGGTATTCTATTTCTAATCCAATCATAAATAAGAGAGATAGCCATGACAGAAAAAACGATATTAGATTTATGCAAAGAAGGAATTAATGCTTGGCAAAAAGCCTTTAATAACCAGGATGCTGCTGGCTGTGCGGCTCAATATTCCGAGCATTGTATTATGGAGGCAAAACCTTTGGGTATATTTAAAGGTCGACAAGAGATCTTAAGTTGCTGGCAAAACATTATCGAACAAGGCTTT
>Ga0209292_1007342_pt1 | contig 10521 bp, 3 predicted proteins | sample GOMGulsemesocosm_2_FD_184634 | JGI IMG/M metagenome (GOLD analysis project Ga0209292, IMG submission 184634) | Methane-oxidizing microbial communities from mesocosms in the Gulf of Mexico - GOM9C Gulf of Mexico (SPAdes) (version 2) | ecosystem: Environmental > Aquatic > Marine > Cold seeps...
CCGTTCACAAGACGTTTATTATTAATAGTGTCACTACCCTCAGTACCAGAAATCACCATATTGATTAGAATATCTTCTGACGCCCATATCGTGCCATCAGCAAACTCAAATTGCTCGATACGCGTAATGCCTGCTTGATACCAATTGGCGATGGTCACCACTTGACCATCAGATAAGGTAATTAACATATCAGTATCATTGGCACTAACACTGATATTATCTGCCGTGATCCCAGCACCAAAACGTAAGGTATCTAACCCTGCTTTATCTTTAATAATGTCGTGACCGTCACCTAGGTTGTACAGATAAGTATCATCACCCTTGCCACCATAAATCGTGTCGTTGCCTAAACCTAATTCAAAATTTGTTCCGTAAATTTGGGTTTTATAATCACCACTGTCATCACCTTCCGTACCAGTAATCACTATATTTGACCAGATAGCGTCTTCTTCCCAAATAGTACCATCAGAAAATGAAAAACGATTGAAGCGCCCGCTACTTAATTTGTTCCACTCCCTCAGGGTTATTTGCTCTCCATTTGACATACCAATAATCATATCTGCATCATTGCCTAGCCCTCCCCACAAGGAGATACCACCTGGAAGTACATTCTTACCGAGATTTATGTGATTAAAGCCACCATTATCCTCGATAACATCGTTACCATCACCCTGGTCATAATTATAAGTGTCATCCCCTTTACCGCCCTTTAAAAGATCATCCCCTTTACCACCATCAATAATATCATTTTCATCTGTACCTATTATGGTTTCAGACCACTCAGTTCCCAATATAGTTGTACTATCACCATTTGAATAAGGAGGCCTAATTAACTCACTCATATCCCTTCTATAAACCAGGAATGTTCCATAGTTAGAGTAAGGTTCACGATCACCTAGGTTTTCGTAATAATATATATGTGCTTCACTTTCCTCTCCAGTATTGGGATCTGTAATGGTTTGGTTAGGTAGTCTTATAGAAGAAAGTCCGTTCCCATTATATTGTTCCAGAATTCGAATCGATTGCGGAAGAGGGCCAAAAACATTAATAACCATATCATTGCCATCTCGTACAGCCGAGATTTGCCAATCATGAAGGCGCTCAAGTACCAATTTACTACCCGGATTGGCCGTATCATCTATGACATCATGACCGTCGGCAATATCGATATAGTATGTATGGGCACCTATCAACCCTATTAATAAATCATTCTCCTTAGTTCCGTTCACCGGCCCTTCAGGTACGTTACCATAAATAATATTCGTCTGTTCTGACTCAATAAATTCAGCATTAATATCATTACTTACATAAATTTTTTCTACTGGATCCCATAAGACAGTATCACCATTAGAAAAGATTAATTTTTCTATGATATTATTTTGGAGTGTATTTTTTATTAGGATTTGAGCATCGTCTGTCATGCTGTCCGAATTTACACTAATGATTATCTTCTCTAGGGAATAAGATATAGTTAAATCGCTAGCGGTGATGCCATCACCAAATTGAATACTATCTTCACCATAATAATCAATAATTTCGTCATTGCCGTTATCTACATTAAAGATGTATGTATCGTTACCATCACCTCCGTATAATAGATCATCTCCGGATTCTCCGTTTAATACGTCATTACCATCTTCCCCATAAAGTTCATCGTTTCCAGCAAAGGCGTTTAATTCATTATTATTATCATCACCATACAAAACATCATCACCGTTAGTGCCTGTGATTAATTGAGTCAAAATATCACTAGCATCCCATGCCACACCATCAGAAAATTTAAAGAAATCCATGGTATCTTCATCGCGGAACTGAGATTGGAAAGTAATCTGATCGGTACTTCCTGTAAATGAAAATATTAGCGAGCCGTACTTTTTACTAAGCTTGACATCTGTAGAAGCAATATCGGTAAAACTTATAGTGTCTATCCCTGAAGCATTGTCCCCGTATTTATCATTTCCATCACCATAAGAATATATATATAGATCATCGCCTATTTCACCATAGAAGAAATCATCACCAAGACCGCCAATAAACTCATCATTACCCGCCTCCCCAAATAAGTAATCATCACCATCATCTCCAGACAAATGATCATTACCATCATTACCCCTTAAAAAATCGTCTCCTGCACCGCCATACAAGAAATCGTTACCATCTCCTCCCTTAAGAGTATTTTCTCGTTCATTACCAATGATAAGATCGTCTAAATCACCGCCGATAGTGCTATCAAAATCATTAGCTGATGAATTTTCTGACCATAGCGTAAATGCGCGGTCGATGGCTTGGCCTTGGGTATACTCGAAATTAGTAATGTGTGTTTGCCCTGACGGATCGTAAGCAAGGTATGATACCTGCTCTGCTAAGCCCATTTCTTTATAAATGGTATTAGCAAAAACTACCGTGTCACCTTTTTCTCCAGGATTAGGGGTATCATGTAAGCCAGTCATCATATGAACTAACTCATGAATAAGCGCCGTTTCAAGGGAGTCTTCAACGACTTGGCCTGTGGTGCTAATATAGGTATTATTTTCAAGGAACTTTAAATCTATATATAGGGCCGCTGAATCTCCTGCAGCATTGTTACTAACAAGAGAATCATCAATGGGATCAGTATCTCTTAGGAAGACAACGCCATCTACACTGGATGAAAACTCCCCTTCTGAAAAGTTAATGTTAATATCATTATCACCAACAATGGCATAGTCCCTTAACATTTTTCTAGCAATAGGTGATTTCTCATAAGCGCTTTGGATTGCTTCTTTAATTTTCTTTATTTCGTCAGGAGTAAATTGGTCATCAAAAACTATTATATCAAGTACATCGTCAACAACATTACTGCCAGTATCAACTCGACCACCAACAAGGTTAATGCCTAACATCCCGTTATAAAAATTAGGAATATTGAAACCATAGGCGATTAATGTCTGGCTACCATCTAGTTCATAAGCGACTGTATAATCACTCGTTAACCCATCAAAATGAATTTGAGTATAACCATCAGCTTCTAATCCTTGGTCGGTAGTTTGCTCTCCCCAAAAGCCACCTCCTACTAATAAATACCTGTTGTCACCAATGCCACTTGCTTTAACAAAGATTCCCCCTTCCCCATCGGAATCTTCAATAACTGTATAATTCGAAGACGTACCAATATAGTAAAGATCAACGCCTTCACCGCCGTTCATCAATTCAGTTCCGAGGCGTGTCTTTGGGGCCCCATCAACTACGTGAAGTGCTCCTCGGTCAACAAAGAGGATATCACTACCTTCACCGCCATAAAGTAAATCTACGCCATCTCCACCGATAAGAATATCGTGACCGGCTCCACCATCAAGAATATTAACGCCCGCTTCTTCATCTCCATACTCATCTTCTTCACCGGCCTCGAGATAATCATCTCCTGCTCCACCGTCAAGGTAATCGCCCCCCTCTTTGCCATATAAATGATCATCACCGGCACCACCATATAACCGATCATCTTTAGAACCTCCCGCTATATTGTCATCATTGCCTTGGGTACCAAAAATAATCTTGTCGTACTCTGAAGCAGTACCTTCACCATCAATTTTTAAGACTAAATCTTCTGAATTATTTACGTCTGAAGACATATCGGTATATTCAAAGTTACCAGATAAGCCGGTGGTGTCAGTAAAGTCATCTGAGTTTAGTTTAGAGCCATACTCTGTATTCGAATCATTATATCTAATCAACCATTGCAGCATATCAGCGCGGTCAGCTAAATATTCTTCAGTGTAGTTTTCAATATCTAACGCACCATCGTCACTGTGAGATTGATATAACGCATCATTAGTAACTGGTGAGGAGCCGCGTACCACAAAAGGTTGTAAATTTATCAGCGCATATAATGCGGCTTTATCTCCTGCGAGGGCTTGATCTGTAATAACACTGGTAATTTCAGATATCTGGTAGGTTTTATCACCTAAGCTGTCAGTGATTTTTTTAATGGTGCTATAGACAACATCATGATCACTTTCAATTATCGCCACTTTACCTTGATCAAAGAGTCTAGCTAAATAATTCATCACCCCTTCAAGCTCGGTATATTCATCGCTTGACCCTAAAGGTAATAATTCATTGCCTTTAGCTAAAGTAAAAGAGTTATCTAAGGTATACAGTAAATTCATTACCCCTAGAGAATCCACCAATCGGTCCATCTGGTGACTTTCATCATCAAGAACTGTATCTTCTGCCTCAACAAAAACATCGGCTATATTTTCACCTGGGTGTTTAGTATTCCATAAAGTGGGATTAGACACAGGATCTAACGGCGCCTTATAGTTAGCAATATTAGCATTCGGATTTTCTACCGTGCCAGGTGCCATGGTTAAAGTTGTATTATCTGCATTAACAACTTGAGCAATAACACTAGCAAACTCATCAAACTTATTGCCAACAATACCAGCACTATCAAAAGTAGTCGCTTGACTTGTCATAGAAGGAAATAACATACTAAAGGTGGTGGCTAAATGACCGCCAAGGGAGTGGCCTGTAACATTCAGTTTCTGATCATCAGCAATACCTCCTAAGCCTAGCTTGGGTGTAGTATTCTTAAATACCAAATAAATATCATCTGTAACCTCATTGTAGTCGTTTTCATTATGTCCAATAAGTACCGAGCCAGTTGGTGCTTCTGAACCCGCATCAATCAAAACTTCTTCAAAGGCAAACTGTGGTACTTCGTCACCTGCTGCATGTGTGAGGCGAATATAAAAATTAATTAAATTAGCTACCTGATTATAAGCTATACCATAAGCTGAGTTACTGGCATTTGCATCAGTCCAATCACCATCCAAAATACCATCAGTACCACGGTTAGCAAGGTGGTACTCTTGCGTTTCTATATTTTTAAATAAAGTAGCTGAAAAGCCCGAATCATTCACTTGCTGAACCACAATAAACGTTGAAGCAAAGTATTCTGCTTGCGCTTGAGTGAATCCTGTTTCGTTTTTTAAAAGTGGTATTAAATCTTCACCCGTCATTTCTGGCTTTAAGTCTTCAACATAAGCCGCCTGTGCTAATAGTGCCTCTTCAAAGAGTTCCTTGATATCCATAATTTATTCCTTTAAATTTTTGTTATAGCTTAAAAAATGTGTTTTCAATCAGGTTAAAGTGATGTTTATTTGAGAGTGGGTGCCCTTTAATATCTCGCCCTGTCGGGCAAGTAACCCCATATACTGGCAAGTGCTTTCTGATTTTCCCTTGCATATTCAATAAACTCACAGCCTTACTTAGTACCTTGCCATCAGACTTTCTTACAATGGTGCTTTCCATAGTGTGAATAGGGCCTATAAGTGATAGCATTGCTTTTCCCCAGTAATTCACGGTATAACTCTGCTTAAAGCGCACCTTGTCAATTAGCAAGTTTCTTTCGTCGATATAATAACTTTTCTCAATACGATCCAATTCTCTTACATCAGTAGGAATTGGTCTAAAAAACTCTTCACTCAACGCCACTCGCTCATAGATAAATTGCCCTACTCGCCCTTCTTCATGGCAATATTGCTCAAATAAACTATCAGAGCGTATTCTTTCGATGCTACTACATGCCGTCAAACTACTCACCAACACCAAAGTAACAGCAACAAAAATCGACTTTTTGTTTCGATGATGGCTACTTTTGCTATTAATAGGCCAATTAAAAAACTTCATAAATACTCCTTCAAGTTATTCCACTACAGCTAATGTTTTTAGCTGTTGCCTTTAATTTTTTATCGTCAATAGGTTCTATTAACTCCCCCCTAACGCTCTCTTGCCCCTTCACTAACCCCACGCATTAATGGCGCTAAGATAAACTCCATCAATCGTCGAGTGCCTGTTTTAATTTCTACCGTGACTGACATGCCGGGTTTTAATTTAACCCACTTGCCATTAACATTAATTCCATCCGTTTTCATCGAGGCTTTTAAGGGGAATAACAGTCCCATTTGTTCATGATCAATAGCGTCAGCCGAAATATCTGTAATTTCGCCGTCGATTACGCCGTACTTGGTAAAAGGGAAGCTATCTATTTTTATTTCAGCAATTTGCCCTGTGTTCACGAAACCAATGTCTTTATTGAGTAGACCTGCTTCTATTACAAGTGCTTGGTCCCCATCCTTACTAAAAGGCACTATTTTCAAAAGCTCTTGTGCTGGGGTAACTATGCCGCCGATAGTGGCAATTGATAACTCCTCAACCACGCCATCAACGGGGGTTATTAACACGCGAAGCGAGGTTAAGCGTTTTGCCTTGGTTACCTCTTGTTTAGTACTTTCGCTTTGTCGGGTTAGTTGATTAATTTCTTGCAAAGTATTTCGGCGTATTTCGGCGCGGTAAGCGGTTAAGTTTTGTTGTGCAGAGCGTATGGTCGCAGTAATTTGCTCTGCTTTTGCATATTCAAGGTTAAGCATTTCTTCTTGGTTAATACGCTCTTGCTCAAGCTCTAAATACTGATTACGCGACACCAGTGATTCTGATAGCAGTGATTGTAAGCTTTCGACTTGCTCGGTGATTAACGGCAAAGTTTTGGTTAGGCGATTAACGTTAATCTTTATCGCTTTTTTTTCTGCGATTAATTTAACAATTTCACTATGATAACTATCTATTTTTGATTGGTATTCTTGCAAGCTACTTTCGAGTAATAAACGCTGGTTTAACGACAGTGATACAAGTCCTTCAGATTGAGTAAACTGACTAGAAAAGGTGTTGTGATTACCGCCGTCATTTAGATTTTTACCATCATTGAAATTATTAACTCTTGGCTTCTTGTTTTCAACACGCTGAATAAAGTGTCGCAAGCGTAATAAATCATTGGTTTGTCCTTGCCATTCATTACTTAACCTATCGGCATCGGCTTGGCTTGCGGTATTGTCTAGGGCAATGAGTTTGTCGCCTGCTTTTACATGCTGCCCTTCCTTAACAAAAATAGTTTTAACTACGCCTGTTTCAAGAGGCTGTATTATTTTAACTCGTCCGCTAGGTACAATTTTACCTTGGGCAGTGGCAATAATATCTATCTCTGCCCATGACGCCCAAATAATCAATAATACGATAAGTGTACTAATAGCCCAAAGAAGTGAGCGGCTCCATTTAGGTGGTGGCGCTGCTTGAATCTCAAGCGCAGCAGGTAAAAAGGCAAGCTTTTCTGGCGCTAATTTACGGTGTGCTTGTGAAGACGGAGTGTCATGTGAACTACTTATCATGCTTAGCCTCCTTATTAACACTATTCGCCTGTGCGGCTCTTTGTTTTTGTTGAACCGCTTGTCTTCTTTGTTGCTCTTGTTTTTGTCGTTGCTGATTTTCGGCCTGTTGCTGCAGTGTAATCGGTTTTTCTGCTACGCCAATACCGTGATGGCTTTGAATAGAGTGCAGATGTGCGTATATGCCACCATTATTTATAAGTTGTTGGTGACTACCTTGCTCAACTAAGCCCCCTTTATCAATCACCATAATACGATTGGCATCTTTCACTGCGGATAAACGATGGGCAATAATAAATACCGTGCGATCTTTGCTAATTCGACGCATGTTAGCCTGAATAATACTTTCCGATTCATAATCAAGTGCACTGGTGGCTTCATCAAAAATAAGAATTTTAGGATTAGTGACTAAGGCGCGTGCTATAGCAATGCGTTGCCTTTGCCCACCCGAGAGTGATGAGCCTTGCTCACCCACCACAGTGTCGTAACCTTCTGGCAGCTCTAAAATAAACTCATGGGCACCACTCAGTTGTGCTGCTTTAACCACTTGCTCCATTGACATGCCCGTATCAACCAAGGCAATATTTTCACGTACTGTGCGGTTAAATAAAAAATTTTCTTGTAGTACTACGCCAACTTGTCGGCGAAGCCATGCCGGCTCAACCATAGCTAAATCAACACCATCGATTAAGACACGACCAGATTCAGGCACATACAAGCGCTGTATTAATTTAGTTAAAGTACTTTTACCTGAGCCTGAGCGGCCGACAATACCAATCATTTCACCAGGGTTACATGCAAAACTAATGTTATTAAGTACTGGCGTGCGATTAGGTGCATAACGAAACAGTACATTATCGAATACCACTTTACCTTTAATGTCAGGCAAGGTGGCTCGATTCGGGTTATAACCTGGCTCTGATGGTGAATCTAATACGTCACCTAAACGTTGTAATGAGATATTAGCTTGTTGAAAATCTTGCCATAAATTTACTAAGCGCATAATAGGTCCGCTAACCCGTTGCGCTAACATGTTAAAAGCAATAAATTGACCTATGGTCAGCTCTGCCGAAACCACGGCGATAGAGCCAAAGTACAAGGTTAACAAGCCGCCAATCTTATTAATGTAAGCCGCTATTTGGCTGTAAATATTATTCAAATTACCTGTTTTAAAAGATATATTGACATAATCAGCCAATTTATCTTCCCAGCTATTCCGCAATTGCGGCTCTACTGCCATCGCTTTAATAGTTTCAACACCATTCACCGATTCAACTAAAAATGAATGGTTTTCAGCACTGCGTTGAAACTTTTCTTCAAGGCGTTTACGTAAAGTCGGCGTAACGAATAATGAGAGGGCTAAATAGAATGGGATAGTGCCAATAATTATCCAAGTAAGTAGTGGCGCGTAGTAAAACATTACTGCAAAAAAGACAAAGCTAAACAGTACATCCAAAACCACGGTCAGTGATGAGCCAGTTAAAAACTCGCGTATACTATCAAGCTCTTTAACACGAGCAACGGTATCACCAACACGGCGAGTATTAAAATAGGACACAGGCAATGACAACATATGTTTGTAGAGTTTACTGCCTAATTCAACATCAACGCGGTTGGTGGTGTGAGAAAAGATATAGGTACGCAGTCCTGTTAATATCACTTCAAAAGTAATAACAATAAAAAATCCAACTGCAAGTACATCTAACGTAGTCATGCCCTTGTGAACAAGCACTTTATCAATAACGACTTGGAAAAATATAGGAGAAGCAAGACCAACCAGTTGAATAAAAAAGGAAGCAACAAACACATCACAGAAATAAGTTTTGTATTTAATTAGGGCTGGGATAAACCATGAGAAACCAAACTTAGCACTTTCAGTTAGCACACCACTAAGAAATATGCTGCGTTTGGAAAGTATTACTAACTCACCAGCCCAAAAAGTATTTAACTCTTCAAAGCTATAGGTAGTTGGTGCATTGCTGGCTGCACTTTGGTCAATATCTTGAATAAGCACTTCACCATTGGCAACCTTTGCGATAATAAAAAAGTGTTCATCTTGGTGACGGGCAATAGCCGGTAGTAGGTGTTCGCTTAAATGCTCTGGAGTATCTTGAATGAACTTGGCTTTAAAACCTAAGCTTTTTGCCGCACGAATAAGATTAATGTCAGCGAGTGAATCATCCTCATGCTGAAATTCTCTAATTAAAGCGCTTGGCTTTGCGGGTATTTGGTGAAAACGCGCTACCAATGACAAGCATTGAATAGCCGAATTGAAATTGCTCGACATCTATATCCCTGAGTCAGATTTCCATCCTATTAATTTAGTTCTAGACTAATTTTTAAAAATATTAAAGTAAAAATCATTTAATTTAATATGTCTACTATTCATTCACCGTACTTCCGAATAACGCTAAATAAAACCAAATTAAAATAAGTATTTGAATATATGAGGTATTAGATCATCCTTTAATATAATTCTAATTGTAGCCCTAAACTCTATTTCATGTTTTCAGGCTAGCCTTAGCTAAAAATGCAAAAAAATAATGGCCATGTTAACGAAATATCAAAATCAGTGGGTGAGCAGGAAGGAAAAGTAGATAAGTTTATGAGGCATTAAACGGTTCTCAGCATATTTATGTTAGTTTAGTAAAAACACTAAAGGACTATCTTCGCTTAACCATGCTTATTAATGGCTTAAGCCCATCTTGTTGGTCCGGATTAATCCGTGCCAACAAGATCACAATAAAGCCTATATTGAGTTTGAACACAGCTCTGAGCAGAGAAGAAATATAACCCAATTGTTATAATTATTGGCTTTTATCTTCTAAAGTAATGTTCGAAAACACTTAGACTAACTACTTTTCAGCAGCAAGCTTACGAGCCGTATGCAATTTCTTGTAGCTTTCAATCAATCGTTGATGTTTGTCTAAGCCTTCAAGGTTCATGCTGGTTTCAGTTAAGCCAAAGAATCGAACTTCGCCGAATACTGAGCCAACAACATTGACCATATTCTCTTCACCGAACATTCTATTGAAGTTACCAATAAAATCTTCGAGTTCCATTTCTTCATCTAGAGTGACTTCAAGTACAGAGTGAATAGCTTGATAAAATAAACCACGCTCTACGGTATTATCATTATATTGTAAAAATTCACCGACTAACTCAATAGCATCTTCAAGTGCACCAAGTGCTAAGCAGATTAGAATTTTCAATTCAAGAATAGTTAACTGGCCCCAAACGGTATTTTCATCAAACTCAATACCTATTAATGTTTTGATATCAATATAGTTATCTTGTTGACTCTCTTCTAAGCGCTCAAACA
>Ga0209292_1007344_pt1 | contig 10519 bp, 8 predicted proteins | sample GOMGulsemesocosm_2_FD_184634 | JGI IMG/M metagenome (GOLD analysis project Ga0209292, IMG submission 184634) | Methane-oxidizing microbial communities from mesocosms in the Gulf of Mexico - GOM9C Gulf of Mexico (SPAdes) (version 2) | ecosystem: Environmental > Aquatic > Marine > Cold seeps...
CTAAGCCACGTAATGCTTTTTGCAATGATTCTTGCTGGTTACGACCAATCGCCATCACTTCACCAACAGATTTCATCTGAGTAGTTAGACGGTCTTCACAGCCGGCAAACTTTTCGAAGTTAAAACGTGGGATTTTAGTAACAACGTAATCGATTGATGGCTCGAACGATGCCGGTGTTTTACCACCCGTAATATCGTTGTCTAATTCATCAAGGGTATAACCTACTGCGAGCTTAGCGGCGATTTTAGCAATTGGGAAACCAGTTGCTTTCGATGCTAGTGCCGATGAACGAGAAACACGTGGGTTCATCTCGATGATTACCATGCGACCAGTATCGGGGCAAATACCAAACTGAACGTTAGAACCGCCTGTTTCAACACCAATTTCGCGTAGCACTGCCATTGACGCGTTACGTAATAACTGAAATTCTTTGTCAGTTAGTGTTTGCGCTGGCGCTACAGTGATAGAGTCACCCGTGTGAATGCCCATAGGGTCGAAGTTTTCGATGGTACAAACGATAATACAGTTATCGTTTTTGTCACGAACCACTTCCATTTCGTATTCTTTCCAACCGATAAGTGACTCATCGATTAGCAATTCAGTGGTCGGGCTTAAATCTAAACCACGGGTACAGATATCAACAAATTCTTCAACGTTGTATGCAATACCACCGCCAGTGCCACCCATAGTGAACGACGGACGGATAATACAAGGGAAACCAACTTTGCGTTGTACTGCGTGTGCTTCTTCAATCGTGTGGGCAATGCCAGCTTCTGGTGTTGCTAAACCAATTTTTTTCATCGCAATATCAAAACGCTGACGATCTTCGGCTTTGTCAATTGCGTCGGCAGTAGCACCAATCATTTCAACATTGTATTTGGCTAAAACACCTTTGCTTTCTAGTTCAAGCGCACAGTTTAAAGCCGTTTGACCACCCATGGTCGGTAATACCGCGCATGGACGTTCTTTTTCAATGATTTTCTCAACAACTTCCCAGTGGATCGGCTCGATATAGGTAGCATCGGCCATTTCAGGATCGGTCATGATGGTCGCAGGGTTAGAGTTAACTAAAATAACTCGATAACCTTCTTCGCGCAGTGCTTTACACGCTTGTGCGCCAGAATAGTCAAACTCACAAGCCTGACCAATTACGATTGGGCCAGCGCCCAGAATAAGAATGCTTTTTATGTCGGTACGTTTAGGCATAATTCTCTCTTTTGTCTTATCGGCTTGTGATTATTTAGCGGCTTTAAAAGTTTCAATCAATTCAATGAAGTGATTGAACAATGGCGCAGCGTCATGAGGACCAGGGCTCGCTTCAGGGTGACCCTGGAAGCTAAATGCTGGCTTATCAGTCAGGTGAATACCCTGTAATGAATCATCAAACAATGATTTATGAGTAGCAATTACATTTTCAGGCAAAGTCGCTTCATCAGCAGCAAAACCGTGGTTTTGTGCGGTAATCATCACGCGACCGCTTTCAAGCTCTTGTACCGGGTGGTTAGCACCGTGGTGGCCAAACTTCATCTTAACCGTAGTTGCGCCGCTAGCAAGTGCCAACAACTGGTGACCCAAACAAATACCAAAAATTGGTGTGTCGGTGGTTAAAAACGTTTTAATTGCTTCGATGGCGTAAGTACAAGGCTGTGGATCGCCAGGGCCATTGGATAAGAAAATACCATCTGGATTTAACGCCAGTACTTCTTCTGCACTCGTTTGTGCTGGCACAACAGTTAAACGACAACCGCGGTCAACTAACATGCGCATGATGTTGTCTTTAATACCAAAATCATAAGCCACTACGTGATGCGGTAATTCGCCAGCTGGTGTATCTGACGGCAGACCGTCAATCAGTGACCAAGTTTTCTTGGTAAATGTGTAAGTGGCTTTAGTCGTTACTTCTTTCGCTAGATCCATACCTTTAAGACCAGCAAAACCTTTCGCTAACTCTAACGCTTTAGCGTCGTCAATGTCGCCAGCCATCACACAACCTGCTTGCGCGCCTTTACTGCTTAAAATTCGCGTTAAGCGGCGAGTATCAATATTCGCAATACCCACTACGCCTGCGTCAGCAAGATATTGGTCAAGGGCTTTCTCATTACGGAAGTTACTGGTGATTAATGGTAAATCACGGATTACTAAACCACAGGCATGAATTTGGCTTGATTCTTCATCAGCACTGTTAGTGCCGGTATTGCCGATGTGTGGGTAAGTAAGAGTAACGATTTGTCGTGCGTAAGATGGGTCAGTTAAAATTTCTTGATAACCTGTCATTGAGGTATTAAAAACAACCTCACCAACTGAATGACCTTCTGCACCGATAGATGTTCCACGGAAGATAGAACCATCTTCAAGAACCAACAAGGCGGATTTACTCAAAGCAACCTCCAAAAAGATAATGAATAACACACCATTAACGGCGCATTAAAGTATTTAATTAAACATGCCTACCACTAAGGTAGGTTAAATTGCGCGTAGTATAGTACAAGAGCATGTATTCGTCCACCAAATCAAACAAAATATTGTTTTAAGCCAATAAACAGACCTAAAGCGGCGTTTTACAAAAATACCATTAAACCAAACACCAACTAAACAACATATACCATTTAATAACAACATGTTACAAAAGTAGAAAAACCATTCACCATCAAGAGCAAAAACATTAAACCAACCAATTATTAGCAATAACAATGACAACAACCCAATAACTCATAAAAAACATCCTAAATTATTTATAAGCCAACAGAGCAACCCATATTAATCAGACAATATAAAAAAAATTGTATTTTTAGGCGACAAAATAATTTAAAAGCTAAGCCAGACTGCGAAACAACAAATAAACTTATCAATTAGCACTAACTACAACAAAACCATCAAATTAACCACAAACACTCTCAACCAACTGTATTACATACAATTAATAAATAACAAATATAAAACTAAGTCACAAAAAACAAGTAATAATACCAAGTAAACTTTAAAATAAAAAAAACAACGACAACAACACATTGTTTTTTATTTTTTATGACCCTTCTGCAGCCCCCCCACCAAAAGCAGCGCATAACAACTCACAATAACTGCATGACCACCCAAAATGGCTGCATAAAAATGCCAGCCATTGGTGTTTTGTAAAGAGATTAGTTAGTAGTGATATATTATTAACGCGCTGATAATAATCATACAAATAGACGTGCCAACTAAAAACAAGGCAATAAACATGTGATCAACTTATGCGATTAACAGCATTAATTAAGCATGTAGGACAGATGATTGTAAGCTACGCAATGAAGCGGTTGCCCCAAATCATTTCGACCAAAGGGATACTTAATGGTAGATACTTAATGGTGGATGGTACTCGCGGCGATCAAAAAGGCCCACTTCGAATGAGTGGGCCATAGCTAATGAACTAAATTAAACGGTTCTTATTTGCGAGATTTTCTTCTGCTAAATCCGGCTAGACCTAACATGCTCGCACCAAACAACCAAAGGCTAGCTGGCTCTGCCACTTCTTGCACAGGCACATCTGCAGTATAGTTGTAGACAATATCAGCAGCACAAAAAGCTGTTGTCACTTGCACATTGCTAATGTTACCGCCACCGCCACTAAAGCGAGATTCGGTGAATGTTTGACAGCCTAATTCAAATGTATCACCTGCCGAACCAATAAAGGCAGCCAAATCAGCTCCCAAAATTTCCATTTCATAAGATGCTCCATCATTTGTTGGACCAAGCTGCATAGTTTCATCTATCGCTAGATTAACACGGCCACCAGTCGTCGCTAAAATCGTTGTAAATGTTGGATCTGGTGTAGTTTGATTGACAGAAGATAAGTCAAACAAAAAGTCTAATGCTGAGTTATACGAGAACGTTTGATTGCCAGAAGAAGTGTTAAGCAGATTTGTCTGGCTAATCGACTCTCCTGATAATGTAAGGATAAGAGAATCTAAAGTACCTAAAGTCTCGTCAAACATCGCCAAAGAGCCAGTTTGATTAATTTCAGTTGTTTCAAACCCATTGGTAAAGCTGTCCGCTATAATTTCAGCTTGGACCGCACCAGAGGCGGCGATACAACCAGTCACTAGTAGTGCGCAAATTGATTTTTTCATTTTTATTATTCCCTTTATACAAATTTATCTCCAGTCGAACCTGACCAGAGTATCAAAGGTAATGCAACAACCAGGCCAAAGCTGTAATACACAATAAATACAAAAGCTTACCAACAAAAAAACAATAGTTTATTAATCAAAAAGTATAAATGTAAAGTTAACAGACAGTGACTTTTTAAACATAATGCGAAAAACTAGCTGAATAATAATGCACAAATGAACCTTGGCTGATCAAATCATATCAAGATGATTATTTCTGACGGTTTAATTCAGACAAAAAAAGGCCACTTATTAACAATAAGTGGCCTTTTTTAGTTCGTTGTTACAGGAGTTGCTTAATAGATTAAGCAATGATCTCTAGTAATTCAACTTCAAAGACTAACGCAGCGAATGGAGCGATTGCACCGCCAGCACCTTGCTCACCGTAAGCTAGGTGATGAGGGATGTGAAGCTTAAGCTTAGTACCAGTAGGCATTAACTGAAGCGCTTCAGTCCAACCTTTGATCACGCCACCAACTGGGAATTCAGCAGGCTGGCCGCGGTCAACAGAGCTGTCGAAAATAGAACCGTCAATTAGCGTACCGTGGTAATGAACACGTACGGTAGATTCAGCCGTTGGCTTTTCGCCATCGCCTTGGGTGATTACTTCAAACTGTAAACCAGAGGCTGTAGTAGTCACTTCTTCACGCTTAGCGTTCTCAGCTAGATAAGCTTCGCCTTCAGCAGCCATAACACCCGCTTTTTCAGCGGCAGCGGCTTGCATGCGTTCGTTAATTTCTTTAAACGCTGCGTTTAGGTCATCCATGCTTACTTTGCTGTCAGTTGCACTAAATGCATCAGCAATGCCTTGCTGAACAGCACTAACATCAATGCCGTCAAAAGGGTTAGCAGCTAGTTGCTCACCCATGTTACGACCTACACCATAGCTAGCACGTTGTTCAATAGTTGTATATTCAGACATATTCTATTTCTCTTTACTTAAAGTTTGCAATTGGGACGATTGCCCGCCGCTCTTGCTTGATTGTATGAACTCTTTGCAGAGGCCATGTTTTTATTTAAATCGCTAATCCGATGTTCATTCGAAGGGTGAGTCGATAAAAACTCCATCGGCTGATTACCGCCAGACGCTTTTGCCATAGCTTGCCATAGCGAAACACTGTGCTCTGGCGCAAAACCTGCTTTGGCCATTAGGTCTAAGCCGATTAGATCCGATTCACTTTCCTGGGTACGACCAAAAGGCAAGGCGATGCCATACTGAGCGCCCAGCCCTAGGCCTTGCATCACCAAGGCTTTGTTTTTAACGCCAGCAACACCCATAGCGCCATTAGCTACTTCCATACCCAAACTGGTCAGTTTGTTTTGTGATAAACGCTCATTGGAATGGTTAGCCAAAACGTGACCTACTTCATGACCAATAACCGCTGCTAATTGATCGGCACTATTAGCAACTTGCATTAAACCTGTGTAAACACCGATATGACCACCAGGTAGTGCAAATGCATTAACCTGTTTGGAATCAAAGACCACAACTTCCCAGTTCGTTACACCATACGATGCAGGTACCTGAGCTGTAATAGCGCTGGCGATACATTTAACGTAGTTGTTCACTTGGCTTGAAGTAACTATTTTCTCGTTCTTTTTCATTTCTTCAAAAGATTGAGCACCCAGAGAACTCATATCGTTAGATGAATACATCAACGCTTGGGTTCGCCCTGTAGGGCTTTTAGTTAATTGACAACCTGCTAATACGCTAACTGTCACTGCTGCTAAAATTATTTTTTTCATCTGAGCTCCTTGCATCATGGTCAAAAGTTACACTAAGTGACTTTCCTAATCGGATTAATATAGCCGTTGACCATCAAATCCCCAATAATTATTTTGCTAGGTCATCAAAAAAGTTCTTAACGCCATCAAAGAAACCCTGTGCTTTAGGTTTATGCTCTTTAGATGAACCATTGACGGCTTCGTCAAATTCTTTAAGCAACTTCCGTTGATGCTCAGTTAGCTTAACCGGCGTTTCAACTACGACTTTACAAATTAAGTCGCCAGTGCTGTTGCTTCGTACCGACTTAACCCCTTTGCCGCGTAAACGGAACATTCGCCCGCTTTGCGTTTCGCTAGCAACTTTTAGTTTAACTTTGCCGTCAAGGGTTGGTACTTCTATGTCACCACCTAGCGCAGCATTAGCAAAAGTAATTGGCACTTCACAATAAAGGTTGTTGCCGTCTCGCTCGAAGATTGCGTGATCTTTAACGTGAACCTGAACGTATAAATCACCTTTACTAGCCCCGGCTTCTCCGGCTTCGCCTTCACCACTTAAACGGATCCGATCGCCAGTATCTACACCCGCTGGGATTTTGACCGATAAAGTTTTAGTTTTTTCATAACGCCCTTCACCGTAACAAGTACGACAAGGATCTTTAATAATTTTGCCTTTACCACGACAGGTCGGACACGCTTGCTGAACAGCAAAGAAGCCCTGACGCATCTGTACTTGTCCTTGGCCATGACAAGTGCCACAGGTATTGGCTGATGTGCCTTTATTAGCACCGCTACCATGACAGTCGTCACAGCTTTGCAGTGATGGAACCTGAATGTCTTTGCTAACACCTTTAACGGCTTCTTCGAGCGTTAATTCCATGTTGTAACGTAAATCAGCACCACGGGCTGGGCCACGCTGACGACCACGTCCGCCACCACCACCGCCGCCACCAAAGATGTCGCCAAACATATCGCCAAAAACATCACCGAAATCTTGTGGGCCACCACCGCCGCCACGGCTTTGGTCAACACCGGCATGACCGTATTGATCATAAGCGCCGCGTTTTTGGCTGTCACCTAATATATCGTAGGCTTCCTGCAGCTCTTTAAATTTTTCAACGGCAGTAGCATCATCTGGATTACGATCTGGATGACATTTCATTGCCAGACGTTTGTACGCCTTTTTTAATTCTTTATCGGTTGCTGTTTTGGCAACACCTAAAATTTCATAATAATCACGTTTAGACATAAATTTACTCAAACCTAGTTACGACTACGGGCGTAAAGGTTTCCCTTAACGCCCGTTGGTTTATTTAAAGTGAACGACAGTTACTTTTTGTCGTCTTCTTTAACTTCTTCAAACTCAGCATCTACTACATCATCAGCAGGTTGAGCTTGTTCAGGTGCTGCACCTTCAGCGGCGGCACCGGCTTGAGCTTTCGCTTGAGCGATTTCCATTAACTTGGCCGAAGCTTCCATTAACGCGGTAGTCTTAGCTTCGATAGCTTCTTTGTCTTCGCCTTTAGCTGCTTCTTCTAACTCTTTAAGTGCCGCTTCAATTTTCTCTTTTTCGTCACTTGGCAAGTCATCGCCCGCTTCTTCTACTTGCTTGCGTGTTGCGTGAACCATGCCATCAGCTTGATTACGCGCTTGCACTAGCTCTTCGAATTTTGCGTCTTCTTCAGCATTTGCTTCAGCGTCACGTACCATTTTTTCAATTTCTGCTTCATCTAAACCAGAAGAAGCTTTAATGGTGATTTTTTGTTCTTGACCTGTATCTTTATCTTTAGCAGATACATGTAAGATACCATCAGCATCAACGTCGAATGTTACTTCGATTTGCGGTGTACCACGCATTGCAGCGCGAATACCTTCAAGATTAAATTGACCTAAAGATTTATTGTCTGTAGCGCGTTTACGCTCGCCCTGACAAACATGAATAGTTACAGCTGACTGGTTATCTTCAGCCGTTGAGAACGTTTGAGATTGCTTAGTCGGGATTGTGCTGTTTTTAGTGATAACGTTAGTCATCACGCCACCCATGGTTTCGATACCAAGAGACAGTGGAGTTACGTCTAGTAATAGTACGTCAGTAACGTCACCAGAAAGTACGCCACCTTGAACCGCTGCGCCCATGGCTACTGCTTCATCAGGGTTAACATCTTTACGTGGCTCTTTACCGAAAAATTCAGTAACTTTTTGCTGTACTAGTGGCATACGAGTCTGGCCACCTACTAAGATTACATCGTTGATGTCGCTTAGGCTAAGATCAGAATCAGCTAGAGCAACACGTAGTGGCTCAAGGGTACGCTCAACAAGATCTTCAACTAAAGATTCTAATTTAGCACGAGTAACTTTGATTGCTAAGTGCTTAGGACCTGTTGCGTCAGCCGTGATGTACGGTAAGTTAACTTCTGTCTGTTGCGTAGTAGAAAGCTCAATTTTTGCTTTTTCTGCCGCTTCTTTTAGACGCTGAAGTGCAAGTGGATCGTTGTTTAAGTCGATGCCTTGCTCTTTCTTAAACTCAGCTACTAGGTAGTTGATTAAGCGGCTATCGAAATCTTCACCACCAAGGTGAGTATCACCATTAGTCGCTAATACTTCAAAGGTGTGCTCGCCATCCATTTCGTCAATTTCGATGATAGAGATATCGAACGTACCGCCACCAAGGTCATAAACAGCAACAACGTTGTCGCCTGCTTTTTTGTCCATGCCGTATGCAAGCGCAGCAGCAGTTGGTTCGTTGATAATACGCTTAACTTCTAGACCAGCGATACGGCCAGCATCTTTAGTTGCTTGACGCTGTGCATCGTTAAAGTAAGCAGGAACTGTGATAACGGCTTCAGTAACTTCTTCACCAAGGTAGTCTTCAGCAGTCTTTTTCATCTTTTTAAGGATTTCAGCTGATACTTGTGGTGGCGCCATTTTTTTGTCTTGAGCTTCAACCCATGCATCACCGTTGTCTGCTTTTACGATGTTGTAAGGCATGATTTTAACATCACGCTGTACGACTTCGTCTTCAAAACGGCGACCAATTAGACGCTTAATTGCGAATAATGTGTTGTGTGGGTTCGTTACCGCTTGACGTTTTGCTGGCTGACCGACTAATACTTCACTTTCAGTGTAAGCAATGATCGAAGGGGTTGTGCGATCGCCCTCTGCATTTTCAATAATGCGAGTTTTTTCGCCGTCTAATACTGCCACACAAGAGTTAGTTGTACCTAAGTCAATACCGATAATTCTGCCCATCGGGGATTCTCCAAAACAATGTCATTAAATGACTAATAATATGAATGTGGGCGTTTATAGTAAACGTCCCTTTGCTTAGAATTATATATGGGGATGCAATTTCAAATGCCAAGGCAAGTTTGAAAAAAAAAGTGAACTTTTTTCTCTTTTCGCATAAATTAATTATTAACGAACTATTCAGCCTTGTTATGGTACTAATTTGACTGATAAAACAATTGTACCCCTTGAGGAATGATCATGAATAAACTTCACCAACTTGCTATGACCTTACTATTAACTACTTCGTCACTGGCTGCATCAGCCACAGAACTCAACTTCAACCTCTATCAGCTAGCAGTAACCGCCGAAGAGAATGTTGATAATGACATAATGAAAGTGACGTTTGTCGCGTCTCACCAAGCACAAAGTTCAGCAACGGTTAGCAAAGAAGTGAATAAGCAGATGACTGCAGCGCTAAATATATTAGAGTCAAGCAGTGGTATTGATTACCAAACAGGCAATTATCAAACGCACCCGACTTACGATCGCCAAAAAATGTCTGGTTGGCAGGCATCACAACAGCTAACTTTAAAAAGCTCAGATGTTAAAAACATGACTCAATTGATTGGCCAGTTGCAAGAACAGTTAAAACTGTCGGCAATGAATTTTGAAATCAGCAAAAATGTTCGTAAAAACATGCAAGATAAATTATCAGAAAGTGCACTTAACCAATTTAAGCAACGCGCAGCCTTAATTCAACAAACGATGGGCGCGGATAGCTATCGAGTAGTCAGTGTCGATGTTAACGCCGGCATGCACTTTACACCACAAGCTCGCCCGATGATGAGAGCCGTAATGACGATGGAAGCTGATTCGATGCAAGCACCAGCAGTTAACAGCGGTACCAGCAAAGTGAACGTGCGCGTTACAGGTCAAATTCAACTGGTTTTTAACTAACCACTGCGAATTTTACCAATCATAACTCACTGCCGCCATGGAAGGCGGTACTTAGGGTTTGTCTGGAACTAAAATCCTGTGCCGCCATGGAAGGCGGTACTTAGGGTTTGTCTGGAACTAAAATCCTGTGCCGCCATGGAAGGCGGTACTTAGGATTTGTCTGGAACTAAAAGCATGACCGTTCGTCCTCGGTAACTGCTCCTGCGTTACCCTACCCCCTAAATCCATTTAGTCGTAAACATCGTCGCTCATTGCCATCTCGATAATTGCTCCTGCATTATTCTAATATGCACATCCTTGTGCAAACATGGCACCGCGACATTGCATGCAGGGATGCATGTCTATCTCTTGATCACAAGTTATTCGGTCAGAGTTAGCGACATAGCTAACTCTGCTGATTCAACCATGTCCGCCAATTTTAGCCATCCTTGCCATAAAGCTTTTATTCCAACCCGACCATTCCTTT
>Ga0209292_1007346_pt1 | contig 10519 bp, 8 predicted proteins | sample GOMGulsemesocosm_2_FD_184634 | JGI IMG/M metagenome (GOLD analysis project Ga0209292, IMG submission 184634) | Methane-oxidizing microbial communities from mesocosms in the Gulf of Mexico - GOM9C Gulf of Mexico (SPAdes) (version 2) | ecosystem: Environmental > Aquatic > Marine > Cold seeps...
CTAGACTTAGGTTGGGGAAGTGGCTTAAGGGATGCTGAATTTGAAAGTTTAATGGCAACTCATCAAGGAATTAAATGGATAGACTTCCAAGGTGTACCTATTACTAGTTTGGCTCCTATAAATCATTTAGGGGAAATTCATTCAGTTAATATTCAACATACTAACGTTACAGATTTATCTGAATTGTTTGTCGATGGTGATATGAATAATAATCCATTACCCAATTTAAATTATGTAAATGTGAATATGTTGCCTGTAGTTGATGGCTCGAATATTGAGCATCAGGTACAAAGGTTACGTGATTTTGGTATACATGTTGATGGTGAATTAGCACATGGACAAATGTTAGCGTCTTTTTTAGATGATGTTCATGATCTTGCCCTCAAACAATGTCTAATTGATAATGTTGGTGAGCAACTTGTTACCGGACAATTAACAAACTTATGGTGTGATGGCGCGAATATAACTGAATTATGGGGCCTGTCAGCTTTTTATAACCTTGAAGAAATTCATTTAAATGGTACAGCTATTACTCAAATTCATAATGAATTTGATCATATGCAGAAGCTACGCATCGTGGATGTAGGAAATACTCAGCTGACTAATTTGGGACAGTTAGTAAATTACCCACACTTAGAGGTTTTAATTGTTGATAATATTCCACTAGAAAATCCTGAACAAGTAAATGACTATTTAGGTGGTGGTTTATCTGGTGATGTTAAATCTGACCTAATAGCTGACATTACATTCACAGATGCAGGTTTAACAACGTGTTTTGATAATAATAAAGGCGAATTTACATATGTTGCTCAATTACATGTCCTTAATTGCTCTGGTGATATTGCTATGACAAATATTGAAGGTATTGACCAATTGTATGGTCTTGGTCATGTGAGTTTACCAAACGAACTAAATCTGAATGTGGTTGTCATTGATGATTACAGCCCATTATTTAACTTGCCTCAGTTAGAGAGTTTAAGTTTAGATAACCACGCATTTAACGATACCAATCTTATGGATTTTTCAACCTCAGTTAGCGGTATTAGGTTAAGTAACTTATGGTTAGCAGGTACAGATGTAACAGATTTGAACCATTTAGCTAATACTAAAAATCTTAATTTTGTTCATCTGTGGGGAACAACTACTTTTGATTTATCGCCTTTAGCAAGTCTTCCTAAGTTATCCGGAATAGCGTTGAATACTTCGCAGCTTGATAGTGCTGATGTAAATGTGAATGCAGCGCAGTTATTAGATTTGCCACACTTAAGAACATTGTATTTGCATGGACCATTAACGACTGCAGAAGTTGGTGACAGTGATCCCGCAGGTGTAATACCTGAGCTAGTTAATCTTAAGTATTTATCTGTTGGTTTTGATGACTCAGTAAATGATGAGTTTTTATCGACTATTGCTTCTACATTAACTAATCTGAGTTGGGGGTTGGAATTGAATAATTCATCAGTTTCAAATTTATCTCCTATTGAATCTCTTGTAAACTTATCATCTTTGTCTATAAGTGAGTCACAAGTAACTGATTTGACACCTGTAATTAACCTAAGAAATATTCAAGATCAATTAAAGCTGAATGATGAATTTCAACAAGTTATTACAAATATCAATATATTTAACATGCCTTTATCTGACGCGTCACAGGTGACGACATTGGAAAGCTTAGGTGTGACAGTATACCAGTAATTGATTAAGTTAATGAAAGGGCTATTAAGTTAGCCCTTTTTTTTGAGGTGAATATGTTAAAAATAATAGTAGTAGGGATTGCTGGTGTGGCTCTAGGTGCTAGCGCAATGAGTTATATTAACTTTACGAATAATCAATCGACTGAGGAAAAGTATGTTTACCTTCAGCGCGATGTAAAACAATTAACAACAGAAATAAGCGAACTAAAAAGTGAAATCAAGCAGCAAGCAAGCGCTAGTTCTAATCAAAAGAGAGCTATTGCGCCGACTACAGCTAAAAAGAGCACTATCAATTCAAATAAATATCAAAGCGGTTTAACGAGTGATAAAACGAGATTAACAATGCTTGAGCAACGAAAGCTTAAAGTTAAAGAAAAAGCTCGAAAAAAGCATTTAGGTACATCAATGGCAACTAATTAGTAGCGCAATAATAGTATGTAATAATGAATAGGTGTATTAAGCATTTATAATGGGTAATGCTAGAAAGACTCAGCGTTTGTCATTACTTAAAGTTGTGGAATATTAAATGCTACCCTTTCAAAACGTTGAACGGGTAGCTTAAACATACATAAGTCATTAAAAATGTCGTTTATAAGTCGATATTGTTAGATAAAACTTCGTCGTTAGAATTTAAAAGCAAAACCAACAGAAATGCTTCCTTCAATCCATAAGCTATCTTCTAATAAAGCGTGACATGTAGTCCCTTCACAAAACAATTGATTATCGTCATCTATATAACTAGCGTAACCCCGTAATTCGGTAACAATTGCAAAGCTCTGAGATAGCTCGTAACGAGTACCGAAAGCCATGGTGATTGAAGGGTATATTTCGTCTTTATTGTCAGTCTTAAAATGTGTACCACCCAGACCTAATGATACGGTAGTAACGTAATTTTGACGTTTAAGCTGAGTAACACCGTTGAAATGTAGATGAGTAACATCGAAAGAGTGTTCTTGTAAATCAGAACTGCTAATGAAGTTATGACTTGCGGTATTGAATAATACTTGTCCTTGGCCACTAGGTGAATCTTGCCACGCTATCGCAAAGCCATAACTGCTTGCATCATCAACAACCAAATCACTAGAGTCTTGACTGCTTACTAGATCAGATGTGGAAACTTGGCCTATATAAGAAGTGATTTCTATATCTCTAGCAAAAGTAGAAAAAGGTAATAGTAATGTTGCAGCACTTACAACTAAGGTACCGGTAATAATTGCTGATTTTAATGACGTTCGCATTGAACTACCTTTTTCTATATAGATAAAAATATTAAAGAGTACTGTTATTATTAGCTCGGTTATCAGACTAATTCAAGCTTTACAGTATATTAGTTGCTGTACTTGCTGTTTTATTACTTTGTAAAATTCTAATTTGATTATTTATCGCTTTCAGCAATTGCTCAAATAATTCAATACCTATAGTTTCACCTCTGCTTCCAGCTACATTACCAATATTTGGTAATTCAATTTCATGGGAAGTATTAGTGATTACTTGCTGATTTTTATCGCTTATTAGGCGTAATGTTCCAGCTTTAACAACAACCTTAGAAACTTTCATTAAACGCAGGTTTTTATTCTCTTTTGGTTCTGGTTCAATGTCGTTTTCAAGACTCATGAAATTATGGATATTTCGTTGCACTGTTACTTGCAACTTTTCGAAGGTCGTACCTTCCTCGGTATTAGAAAATAAAACATTTAATCCATGAAGGGTAATACTTTCAATAATAATAACCTCTTCTTTCAAGCTTTCCCGGTCAAAGGTAAAGTCAATTGAATCAACACTTAAAGTTGGCTTATCAGTTGTTGAATCGTCAGTTAAAAGCTTTGGAGTTATTAATAAGTTGAGAATAGTTCCACTACCTTGATAGCTTTGAATATTGACACTTTTAACACTTACATTTTGCTGGCTTAATTTGGAACCAATAGTTTCAAGTTGATTTTTAATATGAAAGTTTAAGGAGTCACTGGCTAAAAACCATAACGCAGCCCCACATGATAATAATAAAATAAAAACGATGGGTGCAAATTTATTCAATGCTTTTTTCCTCAATTTAATGGCGAAAATTAATTATAACGTATTTCTATTATTGAATTTCAACTGGATAAACATTTATTTAAAGTTAGTGATAATGAGAGTGTTTTTTATTCAGCTTGATTAAAAAGTGCACATAAGATATAAAAAGGGTGAATAACGAAAATTAATAAAACAAATAATAAATACTAAGGATCGTTAGTGATATATATAAATAAGAAACTGTGGTCGTTTAATTTTGGCTGTTTAATTGCTGGTACATTTGTGTGGTTAGTTAGCTTTGGGATTTCGGCTCCTATATTTGAAGTATTTTATGCTTATCCTCATTTTTTACTTAATTATTATGCTGGTGCAGTAACCGCTTTCACTGCATTTTTTATAACAGGCATGATTATTTTTATTATGCGTAGTTTATTTAAAGTTTGCGCAAGTGAACATACCTTTTGGTTAGCTTTGCCAAGTTTAGGATTTATAATTTTAGCTATGCTGGTTCAACAGTCTATATTGATAACAATGCTATATGCGGCATTTCCTGCCTTAATCGTTATCCTTATTACTGCAACATTGAGGCGAGCACCTAAGTATAAAAGCATTAATGTTAAGATTGAACAAATAGCCTGATATATTGTATACAATTGTTGGCCGGATATGTGATAATTAATGTCACTTTTTAACCGACCTATATAAAACTAAATATTATGGAAACTATCTCTGAAGTCACAGTGAATCGCGCTTTATCGTACCCCAAGTTAATAAATGGATTGGAGCGTGCTTTTACCGAAAATATTACCGTTCCACCTCGATTACATTTTGATATTGAAAACCCTTCTGCAAGCAGGGAAACAACGTTACTGATGATGCCTGCTTGGCAAGCTGGTGATGTTGCGGGTGTAAAGTTAGTTACTGTTGCACCGGATAATTACAAACATCAACTCCCTTCAATTCAAGGTACTTACCTACTGTTTGATGTTAAAACAGGTACATTAAAAGCAAGTATGGACGCTCCTTCACTAACCGCAAAGCGAACTGCAGCAGCTTCGGCTTTAGCGTCTAGGTTTCTTTCTAGAGAAAATAGTGAAACATTGCTAGTTATTGGTACAGGCACCTTATCACCGCAATTAATCGAAGCACATGCCAGTGTTCGCCCAATTAAAACAGTTTATGTGTGGGGGCGAAGCTTAGCTAAATCTCAGTCAGTTTGTCAGAAAGTTAGACATCTAGGGCTTGATTGTATGGCGGTTGAAGATTTAAAAGAGTATGCCTTGAAGGCGGATATTATTTCTTGTGCTACGCTAAGTACTGAGCCATTAATTTTCGGTGAATGGTTACAAAAAGGTCAACATTTAGATATGGTTGGAGCTTATCGACCAGACATGCGTGAAATGGATGACGAATGCTTACTTCGTTCGCAAGTTTTTGTAGATAATTTTGAAAGTGCATTACGAGAAACGGGGGATTTAGCGATCCCATTACAAAGTAATATAATATTACCTGAGCATATTAAAGCTGATTTATTCTCGATGTGCAGTAGAGATTATGTTTTTAAACGAAAAGAAGAAGATATTACTATTTTTAAGTCAGTGGGGCACGCATTGGAAGATCTAACCGCAGCAAAGATTGTAGCTGAATATGTTAGTACTGGAGAGTAACTGAAAGTTAATTAAAAAGTTTATTTTAAGTGCTTTAAGGTATGTTAATCTTGTTATATATTGGTATTGAATAGTTTCTACCCAATAAAAATTGGTTTTAAATAATATGGAAAGCTACTGTTTTCCATATGTATACTTCTAATAGATGGTGTGTAAATGGAAAAGTCGGGCTCATTTAACAGTAAGCTAAGTCGTCGTGTACTTATTTATATATTACTTTGCAGCTCAGTGTTGTCTATTAGCTCAACCTTCCTTCAATTATATGTTAATTATAAAGAAAGCCTTACTACGTTAGACCAACGATTTAATAATGTTGAAACAAGTTATCTCCAGTCTATATCAACAAGTTTGTGGGATTTCAACGAACCACTTGTACAGCAACAAATTCAGGGGATTGTAAAATTACCCGATATTAGTCATGTGAAAATAGTTACCGGTTTTGGAAAAATCTATCAATTCGGTGACCAGGAAAGCTCTGCAGACAAAGTAGTCGAATATCCTATACTGTACAGTGACAATGATATTGGTGTTCTCATTGTAACCTCGAGTTATAAAGATATATACCAACGATTATGGCAGCAAGCAGGCTTTATTTTGACAGCAGAAATGATCAAAATATTTATCGTCGCTTTTTTCATTATTTTTATTGTTCATTGGCTAATCACTCGTCATATTTATCATATTACTAACTATTCCCGACAAGTTGCTACTGAAAAAATAGACACTCCTTTAGTCTTAAGTTCGCGCCCAAAAGAGCAAGATGAATTGGACGAACTTGCCGAAACTATTAATCATATGCGAACAACATTAAACAACGACATTTTAAAGCTTGAAGAAGCTGAAAATGCTTTGCTTAATCTAAATGGTGAGCTTGAAGTTAAAGTTTATGATCGTACGGCTAAACTGGCATTGAGTAACGAACAATTACAGGAATCTTTAGATAATTTAACTTTAGCGAAAGATCAGTTGGTACAATCTGAAAAAATGGCTTCTCTTGGTCAACTTGTTGCTGGTGTCGCGCATGAAGTAAATACCCCGTTGGGTATTTGTGTGACTTCAATAACGGCTTTGAAAGAAAAGGTGTTGGAATTAAATCATGCAGTAACCACTGAAAACCTAACTAAATCACATTTAAATAAAACACTTAATATAATGATTGAATACCAAAATATTATTGAGAGGAGTTTAAACAAGGCGGTTGAATTAATAAGAGGGTTTAAATCAGTTGCTGTTGAACAGCATACAGATCCAGAATTAAAAATTAATTTATCACGTCATGTTAACGATGTCGTAAACACGGTAAAAACACTTTTCAAACGAAAAAATTATACTATTAATCTAGATGTAGATGAGAATATCAATCTAGTTACTTACCCAAGTGCCTGGAATCAAATTCTTACTAATTTCTTAACTAACTCCCATGTGCATGGTTTTGAAGATATGGAAAGTGGTGAAATTTCAATACAGTTTGTTGAGGATAATGGCTTTTTGACATTAACGTATAGTGATAATGGTAAGGGGTTAGATAATAGTGTTGTGAATCGTATTTTTGACCCTTTTGTTACCACTAAACGTGGTCAAGGAGGGTCTGGTCTTGGTATGAATATTGTTTATAACTTAGTAGATGCGAAACTAGGGGGGACAATTAAGTGCTTAACTACAGAGCAAGGATGTAGTTTTGAGGTTAAAGTGCCGATAAAAGCTAAATTAGAACAGGCTCAAGCGTAAATTATATTTGCTAATTCTACAAACCAAAAAAAAGCCCTAGAGGCTTTTTTTGGGTTTGTATCTATTACGAATCAATTTATGATCTATCACAAATATAACTTCAAGCTGGTTTTAGTCTACTTTACTTAACTGGTTAAGCGGAGCCTGATTATTACTGCCTGTGTCGTCAACAGATAAAGCAGAAATAAGCTGCTGTAATTTATCATTAAAAATGATGGCTAACTCAAAATATTCATTTTTTGTTGTTGCTTTACATGAGTTAAATTCTGTTAAATTATTATCGGGTCTTAATAATGGTTTTTCTTTTGCGCCACCTTCATTAGCCAACTTAGGAAAGGCAAACATATAATTGATTGTTGGTAAATCTTGGCTGATTTGAGCGCTTCTTGGTTCTGCGGATGCAGTCGAAAGGGTACAGCACAATCCGATGATGCTGAATATGGCACTTAACGCTACCGTTTTAATTTGTGATTTCATGTTTCGATCCTCGTCGTATAAATTCACAGAGCATTGACTACAAAACTTTTCTCTTGAAAATTAAAGTACTAGTTGAAAAATTTATTAATAACTTGTGTCTATCATAACTATAAATTGTAATAAAATATAATGCGAGTGATATAAGATGAGTGGTCAAAAAACTGAGTTCAATGGTATTTTAACACTTGTTTTCATCAGAAATACTATCTCATTGAGCATTAGTTAGAGTAGACAGGTAAACGTGATAAAAAGTTTCACAGAAATGGTAATAAAAAGAAGAAACATTGCGCTAAATATTTCTTCTTTTGAGCGTTAATTAAAATAGTTTAACTGCGGTGTTTCACTTGTAGGCGATAACTATGCAATAAAGGTTCGGTATAACCATTTACTTGCGTTGTACCTAAAAAGACTAAGTCACATGCGGCTTTAAAAGCGATGCTATTTTCAAAGTCACTTGCCATAGCTTGATAACTTTTATCATTTATATTTTGGTTATCAACTATTTTTGCCATTTTTTTCAAGCTTGTCAAAACTTGTTTTTCACTACATACGTTATGTATTAACCAATTTGCCATGTGCTGACTTGAAATACGTAAAGTAGCTCTGTCTTCCATTAAACCAACATTATTGATGTCAGGTACTTTTGAACAACCTACACCTTGATCAATCCATCTAACGACATAACCTAAAATACCTTGGGCGTTATTATCTAATTCATCATTAATTTCTTGCTTATTCCACAGAGTGTTTTTCGCTAGAGGAATGGTTAAAATTTCATCTAATTTAGCTGGCGTACGTTCAATTAATTCTTTTTGAAGTGCGAAGACATTTTCTTTGTGATAATGCAAAGCGTGCAGAGTTGCTGCTGTCGGTGATGGTACCCAAGCGGTATTTGCTCCAGCTTGAACATGGTTTATTTTGGTGGCTAGCATGTTCGACATTTGGTCTGGAATAGGCCACATCCCCTTACCAATCTGTGCTTTACCACTAAAACCGCAAGCTAAACCAATATCAACATTGTTGTCTTCATAAGCACTAATCCATGGTGTTAATTTGATATCCGCTTTTTTAGCCATTATACCGGCTGCCATTGAGGTATGTATTTCATCTCCGGTGCGATCTAAAAATCCGGTATTTATAAACACCACACGAGATTTTGCTTGAGCGATACAAGCTTTTAAATTGACACTGGTGCGGCGCTCTTCATCCATTATGCCCATTTTAATGGTGTTTCTATCTAAACTTAGAGCATCTTCAACTTGTTCAAATAGTGTATTTGCAAAAGCAACTTCTTCAGGGCCATGCATTTTAGGTTTTACAATATAAATAGATTTCTTTGCGCTATTACAAAAGGACTGCTCGACAGAAGTATTCTGTAAATTGGTGCTGGCGATTAATGAGGTAACCATGGCATCAATAATACCTTCAGGTACTTCACTACCGTCTGCTAATAAAATGGCATTATTTGTCATTAAGTGGCCAACATTTCGAACAAACATTAAACTGCGACCTTGTAACGTTAAGCTTGTTCCGTCAGTTTTTTGGTACTGCCTATCGGCAGCCATGTTTCGTTGTATGCTTTTACCGTTCTTCTTTAATGTAGTCGTTAAGTTACCTTGCATTAAACCTAGCCAGTTTCTATACGCGACAACTTTGTCATCCGCATCTACCGCAGCGACAGAATCTTCACAATCCATAATCGTTGTTAAAGCTGATTCAAGGGTTACATCAGAAATTCCAGCACGATCAGTTCTCGCTGTTTCACTGTTTTCATCAAAGTTAATTTCAAAATGCAAACCATGATGTTCAAACAATAGAGTTGTGGGAGCGTCAGGTGCACCTTGATAGCCTTTGAAAGCCTCATTGTGTTTAAGGTCAGCGATGTCGCCATTTTCTAGTTGGATAGATAATTTAGTACCGGATATTTTATACTGGTTTGCTTGAACGTGACTTCCATTTGTTAATGGAATGCTTTGATCTAAAAATTGTCGAGCAAATTCTATAACCTTTTGACCACGAACTGGATTATAGCCACCGATGTTTTCTGCGCCGTCCTCTTCAGAAATTACATCACTCCCATAAAGAGCATCATACAAACTTCCCCAACGAGCATTCACGGCATTAAGCGCAAATCTTGCATTCATTATTGGAACAACTAATTGTGGACCAGCCATCGTTGCCAATTCAGCATCAACATTTTGGGTTGTTATTTTAAAGTCATCAACTTCAGGCACCAGATAATTAATTTCTTTTAAAAAAATTTTATAAGCTGAGAAATCAAACTTGTCTCCAAAATTCTCTTGATGCCAACAATCTATTTTTGCCTGTAAATCATCACGTGTTGTTAAATGTGCTCTATTGATAGGCGTAAGATTCTCAATTATCGTGGAGAAACTTTTCCAAAATGCTGTCGGGCTTATCGCACTATGAGGAAGTACATCTTGCTCGATAAAGTGATGTAGACATTGCGCTACTTGGATATTTTGAGTTTTAAAATACTGGGTCATCATGCTTTCCTTTTGTGCAATTATTCAAGCAAGTTGCTATTTGAATATACAAGTCATGGCTTAAATGTTTTTCATTATGAATGTTTTTAAATCGCCCCTTCAAAAAGGTGGTAAAACATAAATAATGACAGTGATTAAGTGCAATGTAGGAGGTATTATTTTTTCATGCAATAGCTGAAAACGATTCTATTGGTGCGTTAGCTTTATGTTTTGTGTTTTAATTCTTTGCCTACGCTCTTATTCTTATGATAAATAAAGATTATTTTATGTTTATGTGTTTGTTAAAGACAATGTCCTGCAATTATTGTTATTTGCAATATCTACTATAGATCTGGTGAATGTGGTTTTTGTTCTTGTTGTTTTTGTGAATGTTACTGTGGGGTAAAAAATCTAGGTGATGTGTAAGAAATAAAGAAAAGAATTATCATTACAA
>Ga0209292_1007347_pt1 | contig 10515 bp, 8 predicted proteins | sample GOMGulsemesocosm_2_FD_184634 | JGI IMG/M metagenome (GOLD analysis project Ga0209292, IMG submission 184634) | Methane-oxidizing microbial communities from mesocosms in the Gulf of Mexico - GOM9C Gulf of Mexico (SPAdes) (version 2) | ecosystem: Environmental > Aquatic > Marine > Cold seeps...
GGAGCCTGATCGCCAGCGCCCTGGTTCGTAGCTACTACCCCTGACGTCACAATTTTTTGGCGCAAAATCTAGACCTTCGGTTGGGTGTCCCACCGGAGGTCTTTCTACGTCTGCTACTGCCATCTACCTATCGATGTCGCACCGCCATCGGCCTTCAGTATCTACTCAGATACTGCACAGACATGCCTTCCAAGGGCCATGCAGTACCTGGACCATTCGACGCTCTCCACAAGGTTTGTCTTTATCCAATGGAGAAGTGGATCAGCATTCCTTAGTTACTTAGCCGCATTTCTTGCACCGCGTTTTGGCGTGCTGCAAAGCCAGCAATCAGGGGCGGGTAATCGGACCATAACGCCCCTGCCCTGAACAGTATTGTGCCGGTGACGGCCAGGCATCAACACCCATAATTCAGTTCAAGAAACAAAAAACCCCGGCCCTCAATCTGAGGGCCGGGGTTGAATATTGGCATCACACGCTTGGGTCAGCGTACGATAAACTCAGCATGCAGCGCGCCGGCAGCTTTTAAGCTTTTGAGGATATCAATCATGTCGCGCGGCGATACTCCCAGTGCATTCAGACCGGCCACAACTTCAGACAGCGAAGTCGTTTCCGGGACTTCGGCCAGTTGAATGCCTTCTTCCTCGTCAATTGCCACTCCGGTGCGAGGCACCACTACAGTTTCGCCATCCGAGAATGGGTTGGGCTGCACAACCAGCGGCGATTCTTCGATCCGAAGTGTCAGGTTGCCCTGCGCAACGGCCACCTGGGAAATGCGCACATCACTGCCCATGACAATCGTACCTGATCGCTGATCCACGACCACACGCGCCTTAATCTCTGGCTGGACCAAAATGTTTTCTATCCGGCCGATCGCATGTGCGGTTGAACGGGCTCGGGTTCCGCCGATGTCAATTTCCACGGTGCCAGAATCGCGCATCAGAGCCACGTTTGAATTAAATTCGCGATTAATGGCCTGCTCGATCCGTCCGGCCGTGGTGAAATCCGGCTCGCGCAGAGCCAGCCGCATGGTGGTCAACGAAGCCAGGTCAAATTCGATTTCACGTTCAACCCGAGCACCAGAGGGAATACCACCCGAGGTCGGGACTCCCTGGGTAACCGAAGCTCCGTCACCTTCTGCAACGGCGCCACCGGCCAGAATAGTCCCCTGAGCCACAGCGTAGATCTGCCCATCAGCAGCATTCAACGGCGTCATGATCAGGGTACCACCCAGCAGGCTTTTGGAATCACCAATAGCCGAAACCGTCACATCGATTTGCCCGCCAACCCGAGCAAAGGGCGGCAGGCTAGCGGTCACAAAGACCGCAGCAACATTTTTCGGACGAAACTGTTCGCCAGTCACGTTGACGCCCAGCCGTTCCAGAATGTTGGACATGATCTCTTCGGTGAACGGTGAATTGCGCAATCCATCACCGGTGCCGTTCAGTCCGACCACCAGACCGTAGCCGACCAAATCATTGCCACGAACACCGTCAAACTCCACCAGATCCTTCAGCCGGATGGCAGAGGCCTGCAGCATCGTAGGCAACATTAAGCAGGCGAGAAGAATACGGAAATATGCCAGCATTATAAGTACCTCAGCAGGGAAAGTTGGGACGACCGCGCAGTCACCGAGTATAGAGCTTCAAGTTGGAATTGTGTCTCTTCCAACCGGCTTGCAGTTTCAAACGGATCAGCCTGGGTCAATTCGTTCTTGGTTAGGCTCAAGCTGGTCATTGCCGCAGCGTTACGAATAGCAGCCTCTTCGATCCGCGATTCGGTAAATCCGAGGTTGGCCCGAACACTCGTGAGACGGGTCTTGGTATCCAGCAGCTCGGTGCCTGCTCCTGCCACAAGATCGCTTTCAAGCGCCGTAGTTAAGGTCAAGCCTGCTTCTGTTGCCAGTGCTCCGATAGCGAAACTTTGCATTGCTTGTTTAAAGTCTTCGTCATCTGCCCGCAGAGAAATGTTAACCTGCTCATTTGGACCTACATAAACAGAGGCCATTGAAGTTGTCGCGCCTTGGTACATGACAGCATCAAAGCCAGTTGGGTCAGCAAACCAGTCTTTCACTTCCTGAATAATGTCGGCAGCGGTGGTAAGGCCTGAAACCTCGGTCACCAGAGCGGACATCAATGTATCAACGTCGGCCAACGGTACATCAGTGGTCGCAGTACCCGCAAACAGACTCCGGCCAGCAACTTGGCCATTTAACGACCGGATGGTTTCCTCAAGGTAGAGACGCGACTGACCGGACAACAGGTTGTTATTGTTTTCGCTGGTGGTGCCAGTAGTGGCCAGAATATCGTTACTCAGATCGCTCGCATTTTCGTCGATGTTGGCAACGAACATCTGCGCTGATGAGGCAAACAAAGAAGATTCTGTGGTAGCGATCTCATAGGATTCCAAACGCGACAGATTGCGCTCGATGTCCGAGAGATAGGTATAGTCACCACCGAGTTTTGCATTGAGATCCGAAGACTTACCGGTGCTCAACTCTTCCGTCAGTGTCGCCAGGTTCTCCTTCAGTTCAGCCGTACGGGTGCGCAGAAAAACGCTATGCGCCATGTCTCCAAAAGACGTGATAGTCATCTATTATATCCTCAGAAGGGTTTCCATAAGCTCGTCGACAACAGACAACAACTTTGCATTTGCACCATAAGCCTGTTCGATCAGCATAAGATTTTGCAGCTCTTCGTCAGTATCCACACCCTGGGCCAGTTCAAGCTGGCTCATCGCGCTAAAGCTGGCAGACGCAAAGCTGAGCGCCTGATCAGCAGCATTGGTGCTTTGACTGAAATGCGACAGCAGGTTGGCGCTCAGCGTGGTGGCTGTCACAGTTGAAGTGCCCAACCCATCAGAGGTAACGGTACGCATTACCCCAAGTGCATCTGTATATCCCTGCAGCAAGCGGGCATCCCCGGCGTCTCCTGGTGCTGCAGCATTTATGCCATCGCGCAGACGCCAGGTTTCGGAATCACCATCCATGGATACTTTTTCGTTGAGTTCCATACGGTTGGCGATGCCCACAGTATTGGTAGGATCAAAAAAACCACCGCCGTCTGTGAACAGGCCTGGGTCAGTGGCCCCTAAGGTGGCGTCTAACGCTGGATCTTGGAACCGCTCAATTAGATCACGCGCCATTGAATCAAGGTCACTCTGGGCCTCAACCGCCAATACATCGCGAACTTCGAATTGGGCCGCCATGGTGCCACCACGCAGCGGGCCATTTGGACCGGTGTCGATAGCGAAGCCATTGATCTCAAGCCCCGACAAAAGCCCATTGGCCTGTGTCATATGCGGCATGGTATCCGGTTTTCCGTCAAAGGTCAGCTCGGCCGGTTGTCCATCCAGCAGGATCGCCCCGCCTTGAGTGAACAGCGCCACCTGACCATTGTCACGTTGGACCACATTGACCGGGATAATCTCGTTGACCTGGTCAATCAATTGCGCACGCTGATCCAGCAATGCCGCAGTATCCATGCCGCCAGCCTGAGAGACCATGATCCGGGCATTTACTTTTTGCACGTCTTTCAACGCCTGATTGACCGTATCGACCTGGGTGTCGATAGACCGGTCTGCGGTAGACCGAAGACTACGCAAACCCTCGGCCGCCTCAGAAATCGTTTCCGCCAGTGCCTCGGCCTGCAACGACAGATCGTTGAGCCGAGGACCGGAGTCCGGACGCGAAACCGCTTCGATCAGACTGCCCTCAAAGTTCGACAATCTCGACGTAACGGAAAACGGGTCATCAACCGACCCGACCAGTCCCGTCAGCCTGTCGTAGAAGTCAGACTGCACCTGAGCGCCGCCTAGTTCTGCTTCGGTGCTACGTCGGCTGGCCTGTATCCCCGGATCGACATTGCGGCCGACACCAACGATCTGAACGCCAGGCGCATTAACACCACTAGAAAGTGTCAGGCTTCGTTTGGAATAGCCTGGTGTCAGTGCGTTGGCCAAGTTTTCCGATACCACCGACGACGCACGGCCGGCAGCCGTCAAACCGGTCATCGCGGTATTGAGAGCGGAAGTAATAGACATGTTTTGCCTTTTCTAAGAGTCCAGATCAGTGGCGATCAGCGCGATTAGCGCTTGATGTTGGTCGTTTCCTGCAACATCTCATCCACGGTCTGGATCACTTTGGCGCTTGAGGAATAAGCCCGCTGTGTCTGGATCATGTTGGTCAGCTCGGTTGCCACATCAGTGGAAGATTCCTCGACAGTGTAAGACGCGACATCACCCGTGGGACCATCGCCTGCATCCCACAGGAAGAAGGCGCCACTTGCAGTCGAAGGCATGTAGGTCTGCGAATCCATCGCTACCATGCCATTGGGGTTTGGCATGTCGGCCAATGGTACCTTATAAACCACGCGGGACACGCCAGTGTCATAATTGGCGCGGACAAAACCGGATGCGTCAATTTCCACACCAGTCATGTTGCCAACCGGAGAGCCATCTTTACTGATCGAAGCCGGGGCAAAGGTGTCAGACAATTGCGTCAGACCATCACTGCTGCCGATTTCACCAATACTGATCTCCATCGGTCCGCCAGCAACGTTGACAATCACAGTTCCCGTGCTGGGATCATATGCGCCACCAGACGTAGTGGAAACCGAAGCCAGAGCGCCGCCCGCCGTGCGGCTGTCGGTAAAGGTCACGACATATTCACCAACTGTTGCACCACCGGAGGCAGAATCAGTCAGAACGATTGTCCATTCGTTGGATGCGCCCGTACCTGGAACTGTTGGAACAAATGAAACCGAAATACTCTCGGATTTTCCAAGGTTGTCAAAATACTCAATCGGCAGTGTCTCGGCAGTTCCCGCAGCACCGGCTTCGGTCGACGTGGCTGGTAAGTTGATACCAAGATTAATCTCAGTCGTGGGTTCACCTGTCAGCTGGTTCACGTTGAACTGAACAGGTTCCAGACCGACCGAAGTGTCGCGTGGATATGCCGGTATCGTGCCGTCCGCTAGGGCGGGAAAGCCGAGCAACACCAAGCCAGACTCAGTGGTCAAAAGACCATCGGCGTTGGTGCGAAAAGAACCGGTGGTCGTCAGCATCATCGTAGGGGCACCATTGCCTGCCTCTACATCCGTAAGCGACGCCACCGGCAACATTCCACGGCCACGGACCGCCAGATCTGTCGGGTTGCTGGTTGAAACCAAAGGTCCGCGTTCATCAACCAGCCGGACGGTGGTCGACGTCACACCCCCAGCAGTATATGCGCCGCCGGTCGACCCCATCACCATCGAATGGAAATCAGTCTGTACCCGCTTGTAACCAGCGGTCGACGAGTTGGCGATGTTGTCGGAGATTGAAGCCAGTTTGCTGGCATTCGCGGAAAGTCCGGATACTCCGGCATTCAGCGAAGAAGATAAAGTCATAAGATACGCCTTTCTGCTGCATCAAATCATTCTTGAAGCAACAGGTAACGCAAGTGCCATTAACGGGCGGCTAACAGATAAAATTCGAACTATCTGTTAGCCGCATTTTCTTTGTTTTACTGGCGTAAAAGCACAATCTCGATGCGGTTATTCCGCTTAGCCATCGGGTCTGGCGCCGACAAACTGCGATCTGCATGCCCGGTGACCCGGTTAATACGAGCCGGTTTCATGCCTCCCGATTCGAGGAGCCTCCGGGTGACATCGGCCCGCGAGCTGGACAATTCCCAGACCGGGTTATTGGCCAGGACAATCGGATGCGACCGGATATGGCCGTTGATAGCGACATCGTTGCTGACCACGCCGGTCACCCGCGCCACCATCCGCATCAAGTCGCGCAAAAGCTGGGTAGGGGTATCCCTGCCCTCCTCAAACAACGGCGCACCCTCGGTCGCGAACATCTCAATGATCAGGCCTTCGTCGGTGACCCGCGTCACGATATGCCGGGCCATTTCAACGCTGACCATGCTTTCGCCACCACGCCCCTGCAGGGCCTCTTCAATGGTTTTGAATTCTTCGTTTTCAGCCATTTCCTTGGCGGTCTGGTCCAGCCCGGTCTCTCCACGAGCCTGCAGCGCGTCTAGCGGGTTGGTATCTGTTGCACCCGTCCCGTTTTGAGGCATGACATCCTCGGAGAACATGCTGTCACCACTGAAGGCGCCGCTCCCGCCACCGGAAATTCGACTGATAGGAATCGTCGGCGAGAAGTAGTCAGCAAGACCCTTTCGCTGCTTTTCCGTTGTTGCACTTAGGAGCCACATCAACATGAAGAAGGCCATCATCGCGGTCACAAAGTCGGCATATGCCACTTTCCATGCACCACCGTGGTGGCCACCGCCTTTTACGACTTTTTTCTTCTTGATGATAATGGGCGCCATACCGTTTTGCGCGCTCATAATCCACCACCTTTTTAATCACCCATGACCGGGATAGCAGCGGGAGCCTTAAGTAGGGCTTAACAGATAAATTTGCCGGCAATTAAGACAGGTAAACGAGGTCTTTCTCGTCTTGGGCTCCAAATTGCAGCGTGAAATTCAGTGTTCTATTGAGAAATAGTCAAACTCCATGCCTTTTACAAAACCACCGAATAGGATTTGCAGCCCTATTCATTAAGATTTTAAAGGTGCCAGCCTGCCCCGTATCAAATCGGCTGCCTTCTCGGCTATCATGATTGTTGGTGCGTTGGTGTTACCGCTTATCAGTCGCGGCATCACCGATGCATCCACTACCCGCAGAGCTTCAAGCCCACGGACCTTCAGCTCTGGATCGACCACGGCCAGATCATCGCGACCCATTTTGCAGGTTCCGACTGGATGATAGATGGTGTCAGACCGAGCCCGGATGTGCTGTTCCAGCTCAGCGTCATCTGGCCCACCTTTGATAAACAGCTCTTTGTGGATGTAGTCGGCTAATGGTGCGGCAGCCATGATTTTCCGAGTCAGCCGAGCGCCTTGTTTCAACACCTCCAGATCATCTGGGTGTGACAGAAACTGCGGATCGATCTTTGGCGGTGCTAAAGGATCATCCGAAACCAGCCCCACCGCACCGCGCGATTTAGGGCGAAGCACGCAGACGTGGCAACTAAAACCGTGACCCAGATGCAGCTTGCGGGCGTGGTCGTCGACGATCCCGATAACAAAGTGCAGTTGAACATCGGGGCGGTCCAAATCCTGGGTGGTCTTTAAGAATGCAGCACCTTCGGCGAATGGCGTGGCAATCATACCTTTGCCCGTTTTGCGCCACTCTTGAATATGCTTCAAAAGGTTGAGACTGCCGGGCAGTGAAATACCAAAGTTATCGCGGTCTTTGGTCTTGTACGAGAGAGTGAAATCCAAATGGTCCTGCAGGTTCTGCCCGACTCCAGGCAGCTCATGCACCATCTCAATGCCATGCGGGCGAATATCTTCTGGCCGCCCTACCCCGGACAGCTGCAGCAGTTGCGGTGAGTTGAAACTACCGCCACACAGAATCACTTCCTGTCTCGCGTGGACTTGTTTGTCCCTGCGGCCCTTTCGGTAAGCCACTCCGATTGCACGTTTGCCATCAAATAGAATGCGCGTGGCATGGGCCTTGGTTATCACTGTCAGGTTCGGCCTGTTCATCACCGGATGCAAATAGGCCGCCGCCGCCGAGCAGCGCTCGCCATTGCGGGCTGCATCGTGAAACTGAGTAACCTGATACAGCCCAATGCCCTCGTTATCGCCGGAATTAAAATCGTCGGTCCGTCGGTGTTGCAGCGATTCGCCAGCCTGAATAAACGCCTCGGTCAGGGGGCGTGGTGACTTTTGCTCGCTGACTTGCAACGGCCCTGCCCCACCATGCATTTCACAGCCGCCACGTTCATTGTTCTCTGACTTGAGAAAATACGGCAGCACCGCATCCCAATTCCATCCGTCGCAGCCCAAATTCGCCCATTCGTCATAATCACCGGCATGACCGCGAATATAGAGCATGGCATTGATAGCACTGGAACCACCCAGCGCCTTACCACGCGGCTGATACCCTTTGCGACCGTTCAACCCTGCCTGTGGTACCGTCGCAAAGGCCCAGTTGTTGATCTTGGGTCGCCCCGGCAACATCGCGACAACCGCCGCAGGTGCGCGCACCAAAATACTGTCGCCGCGCCCGCCGGCCTCAAGCAGGCAAACCGTTGTATCCGGATCATCACTCAACCGCGCCGCCAGGGTTGAGCCAGCTGATCCTCCACCAACAATAACGTAATCAAACTGCATGTTCTGCTCCGGGCTGCTATGGAACCAATCAGCTCAGCGTCGCCCTTTTGCAAAAACAGTCCAGCCTAACGGCGCGTCAACGAGGGTCACAGCACATCCAGAGACGTCTTGACCCGGTCCATCACGATCGAGGTTTTGAACCGGCTGATGTTGGTTTCATCAAAAAAATGCGCCTGGGTGAAAACCTCGTATTCCTTGATGTCACTGACCACCAGGATCAGCATGAAATCCGCCTCACCGGTGGTGTAGTAACATTGCTGCACGCACGGAGCGCTGCGCATCCGGCGCTTGAAACTGTCCAGATGAGCGCGGTTTTCCCGCTCCAGTATCACCTCAACGATGATGGTCATTTCACGACCCAGCTTGGCTGGTGACAGCACCGCGATCTCTTTTTCGATCACGCCAGTTTCGCGCAACTTTTTCAGCCGTTTTTGCACGGCTGGTGGTGAAAGCCCCACTTCTTGACTAATGGTATCAGCAGTCAGGCGCGCGTTGCCCTGAACCAGACTGAGTATTTGCAGGTCTTTGTCATCCATGATCTGAAAATCATCGAGAACATACCTGCCTGCAACAAAATTCGTCACCTTCTCCCCAAACAACAACTCCAAAATTCCCGCTGACTTTGTAAACTGCACCCAACCTGGAAGGGGAATTCATCAAGGCGCTGTCTTCCCCTATTATAAGGATAATTAAGATGGACGCGTTTGCTAAGGCTAAAATCCAACATGCGAGTGGATCGCCAACACCCGGCAGTTCCACTGAGCAAGTTCTTCCAAAGCAAGACTTCGAACATGCCTGGTCAGAAATCACAGCTTGGGATGGATATGCAGCGACACCATTGGTCGAGCTAGATGCACTGGCCAGCACACTTTCTATTTCTCAAATTTTATACAAACACGAAGGGCCGCGGTTTGGGTTGGGTAGCTTCAAGGCGCTTGGCGCGGCTTATGCGGCACTGCGGGTTCTGCAGCGCGAAATTTCGCGGACAACGGGGCAGGGGGCCAGCCTCTCTTCTATCCGCGAAGGTGAGCACGCCGAGATCTGCTCCGGGATAACTCTGGTGTCTGCAACGGATGGCAACCACGGCCGCTCGTTGGCTTGGGGATGTCGGCGTTTTGGCGTACCGTGTCGGATCTATATCCACGCCGAGGTCAGCGAAAGTCGTGCGCAAGCAATGCGTGACCTGGGTGCCGAAGTGATCCGAATTGATGGGGACTATGACGATTCTGTTGCCCTTGCCCGCAATGAGGCAGAGGCAAACGGCTGGTTTGTTGTCTCGGACACCTCTTGGCCCGGATATTCCGAACCACCACGGGATGTGATGGCCGGTTACGGTGTGATGACACGGGAAGTTTGCGAAGCATTGGATCAGGCTCCGACCCATGTTTTCCTGCAAGGTGGGGTTGGTGGTCTTGCGGCCTCGGTCGCGGCGTCTTTGCGCCAGTATTGGGGTGATGATGCACCTCGCGTTGTGGTCGTGGAACCGGACTTGGCCGCCTGCCTATATAAGAGCGCACAGGTGGGAACCGCGACAACTGTGAATATCGCCGAGGAAACGATAATGGCCGGCCTGTCCTGTGGCGAGCCTTCGCAAATGGCCTGGGAAATATTGGAACATGAAGCAGCTGACTTCCTGACCATTCCCGATTCCATCGTCGCGCCAACGGTTCGCCTGCTGGCGCGCCCCCCAGGTGATGATCCGATGGTCGAGGCTGGCGAAAGCGCCGTGGCTGGTTTGGCTGCTCTGATTGCAGCACGCCTGAATGGAGAGATTTCTGAAGCCCTTGGTTTGGACTCGCAATCGCGTGTCTTGCTGATCGGGTCGGAAGGCGTCACTGATCCGGGGATTTTCGCCCGTATCATGGCTGGGCACGATAATGTGTGAGGCACCAGTTCGAGGTTTTCCACCCGAAGAGTTTGAGATCCGCACAGCCAAAGCTCAGGTACTGATGGCTGACGTAGGCCTGTCGGGATTGCTGCTGATGACAGAACCCGAGGTGCGTTATTTCAGCGGCTTCCACACATTGTTCTGGCAAAGCCCAACACGCCCATGGTTCCTGTTTGTACCCGCCCAAGGCAAACCCATTGCGGTCATTCCCGAAATCGGGGCTGCCTTGATGCGGCAAACTTGGATCGTTGACATCCGCACTTGGAGCGCGCCGAACCCGGAAGACGATGGAATAAGCCTGCTGACCGATCTGCTGTCGCCACTGGCCAACAAGGGTGCCAGTATCGGTATATTAAAAGGTCACGAAACCGCGCTGCGAATGCCACTTGGAGATTACGAACAGCTGGTTGCATCGCTGCCAGGTTTGAAATTCGAGGATGCCACCGATTTGATC
>Ga0209292_1007361_pt1 | contig 10493 bp, 7 predicted proteins | sample GOMGulsemesocosm_2_FD_184634 | JGI IMG/M metagenome (GOLD analysis project Ga0209292, IMG submission 184634) | Methane-oxidizing microbial communities from mesocosms in the Gulf of Mexico - GOM9C Gulf of Mexico (SPAdes) (version 2) | ecosystem: Environmental > Aquatic > Marine > Cold seeps...
TGATCCAATGCAAATTGTTTGCACAATAGGCAAACAAATATTCGCCATTGGTAATATTGACATTAAATACACCTAAGCTATTAATTTTAACACTTAATTGTGCGATATATTTGAAGAGAACTTCAGGCGTAGGCTCGTTATCAGCAAATTTGAAATGAAGTCTATCTAAAATCCAACAAAAGGCATGTTCACTATCGGTTGCTCCAACTGGAATATGCAATTTAACAGGTAACTCTTGTTCGACATTCTTAAGTTGACCATTATGTGCATAGGTCCAATTTCTTCCCCACATTTGTCGGGTAAATGGATGTGTGTTCTCAAGGGAAATACCTCCTGAATTAGCTTGTCGAATATGACAAATAACCGCTTCACTTTTTATCGGATAATTTGTTACTAACTGAGCAATCGGAGATTCAGCACTCGGTAAGGGATCTTTAAAACTACGACAGCCTTTGCCTTCATAAAAGGTAATACCCCAGCCATCTTTATGGGGTCCTGTATTGCCTCCTCGCTGCATTAACCCACTAAAACTAAAGCAAATATCGGTTGGTACATTCGCACTCATAGCAAGAAGCTCACACATAAATTATTTTCCTCAAAGATCGTTCGTTTTATTATCCTACAAATATGTGTTTAACGATAAATATATTTGTATTTTATTAAGCATAGATTTAAGCTCAGTATATGGTCGGACCTCTTAATAGAACTTTAGGTCTTTATTTAACAAAAGGAAAATTAATGGAACAATTTACTTGGTTCATTTATGCCGTTATTTTAACTGGCTTTATGGCGTATACCCGTGCCGCATTATCAACTTTCACTCTAAGTTTTGCGATATTGATGGCGTTAGGCACTTTTTTTGATGTACTGTCATTTTTAAGCTGGATAGTTTTTGCTGTAATCGCCCTCCCGCTAAATTTATCTGAATTTAGAAAACAATATATTAGCTTGCCACTGCTTAAAATATTTCGAACGATCATGCCTCAAATGTCAAAAACTGAGCAAGAAGCTATTGATGCCGGCACAACATGGTTTGAAGCTGAATTATTTAGAGGTTCACCTGATTGGAAAAAATTACATAACTATGCAATTCCCCGCCTAAGTGTAGAAGAGCAAGTTTTCTTAAATGGTCCCGTAGAGCAAGTTTGTAAAATGATGAATGACTGGCAAGCGACCCATGTTGATGCAGATTTGTCGCCACAGGTTTGGCAGTTTTTAAAAGATAATAAATTTTTCGCCATGATTATTAAAAAGAAATATGGTGGCTTAGAGTTTTGCGCCTACGCACAATCTCGAGTATTACAGAAGCTATCTGGTGTTAGTACCGTATTAGCCAGTACAGTTGGCGTACCGAACTCTTTGGGCCCAGGTGAGCTTTTACAGTTATATGGAACGAAAGAACAGCAAGACCATTATTTACCTCGCTTGGCTGTTGGCGATGAAATTCCATGCTTTGCTCTAACTAGCCCAGAAGCTGGCTCAGACGCAGGTGCTATTCCAGATGAAGGCACTGTTTGTTATGGTAAATTCGAAGGCAAAGAAGTGCTCGGCATGAGTATCACTTGGGATAAGCGATATATTACTTTAGCTCCAATTGCCACCGTTTTAGGTCTAGCTTTCAAACTTAAAGATCCACAGCACTTGCTTGGCGATATCGTAGATTTAGGTATCACTTGTGCGCTTATTCCTACAAATATAGCGGGTGTCGTCACCGGTCGTCGTCACTTTCCGTTGAATGTACCTTTTCAAAACGGTCCGACTCAGGGTAATAATGTATTTGTACCGCTTGATTTTATTATTGGTGGCGCCGAAATGGCTGGTCAAGGCTGGCGCATGCTAGTTGAGTGCTTGTCTGTTGGTCGAGCTATCACATTACCGTCAAATAGTGCTGGTGGCATAAAATCATTAGCCCTTGCTACAGGTGCTTACAGTAGGATTCGTCGTCAGTTTAAAATTCCAATAGGAAAAATGGAAGGTATTGAAGAAGCATTAGCTCGAATCGGTGGTAACGCATATTTAATGGATGCGGTAACCACGATGTCAACTGGTGCTATCGATCTAGGCGAAAAACCATCAGTGATCTCTGCTATTGCCAAATATCATTTAACTGAAAAAATGCGGAGTTGTGTCAATGACGCAATGGACATCCATGGTGGTAAAGGCATTTGTATGGGAGAAAGTAATTATTTGGCACGTGGCTATCAGGGTGCTCCAGTAGCAATTACCGTAGAAGGAGCAAATATATTAACTCGAAGTTTAATTATTTACGGACAAGGTGCTATTCGATGTCATCCTTACGTTTTAGCTGAGTTAGAAGCCGCTAACCAATCGGATGACAATGTCGCATTAAAAGACTTTGATCATGCACTATTTGGCCATATTGGCTTTGCAATCAGTAACGTTGTTCGTAGCTTTTGGTTTTCATTAACCGGTGCGAGAATTGTTAGAACTCCCTTTTCTGATAAGACCTCTCGCTATTATCAATTATTAACAAGGTTCAGCAGTAATTTAGCCATGTTATCAGATATCGCAATGCTAACTTTAGGCGGTGACTTAAAACGAAAAGAAAGAATTTCAGCTCGATTAGGCGATGTTCTTAGCCATTTGTATTTATCATCAGCGTGTTTAAAGCGTTATCATGATGAAGGTCGTCAAATTGAAGACTTTCCATTGCTGCAATGGGCTGTTGAGGACAGTTTATATGAAACACAAAATGCCATCGATACATTGATCAATAATTTTCCAAATAAAATGGTGGCCTTATTTCTACGTATAATGGTTTTTCCAGTCGGTACTTGGTTGAAAAAGCCCTCTGATATTACTGATCATAAAGTTTCTAAAATATTGCAAAGTCCAAGTAAAGCCCGTGAACGCTTAGGTCAAGGACAATACCTTACAAGAGAGCCTGAAAATGTTTTAGGGCAACTTGAGCAAACCTTAGATGACATTATCGCTTGTGAGCCTATTTTTAAAAAGGTTTGTCTAGCGTTAGGCAGTGACCAACCTTTTTACCAATTAGATGAAGTAGCTAAGAAAGGTTTGGCTATGAATGCCATTAATGAGTTAGAAGCTCAGCTATTATGTAGAGCAGAGCAAGGAAGGAAAGCTGCTATTGATGTTGACGACTTTGATTCAGATGAGTTATGTGCAAAAGGAAAAAATAATTAAATATATGATGAAGCCAGCAAAGTGTTGGCTTCACCTTTACACTTTGCACTAAAATGCCAAAATCTTTTTGCTTGAACAGCCCTTGCTTCCCCTGTTGAAACCCCATTATTTGCGCTAATATTGATTAGTAAATTGAATTAACAGATTCGATGTGTTAATTTTATGTTAATAAAGTGTAACAAAACAGTAAAGAGCCTAACAATATGTTCATGACTAAGGAAAGTACTCCAGTAAAACGACGGAGTAAAGGCGAACAAACTCGCTTACTCATACTACAATCCGCCACAGAAGTACTAGCAAAAAATGGAATTAAAGGCACGACACACAGAGCAATTGCTAACCATGCAAATATACAGCTCTCGTTAACAACGTATTACTTTAAAGATATACAAGAGCTTGTTCATCAAGCATTTACCCTTTGCTCTTCACAAATTACAGCTAAAACAAGTTTGGCTTGGCAACCAGCTGTAGATTTATTGGCCAGCGTCAATAAAACAAATTTACGTAAAGTTAGCGAAAAAGAAAACTTACGCAAAAAATTATCAGAAATGACGACTCGGCATTTAATTAATAGAATTAATAATTCTCCGGTCGAGCTTGCAGTTGAACAATTATTATTTACTGAAGTGCAAGTCAGTCCGCAACTACTCGCCCTTGCCAATATGCATCGTACGACTTTATTAACACCATTCATTAGACTATGTAAGTTCTTTAATTCACGCGATCCCCATATTGATGCTGATATTATGTTAACGGTATTTACACAGCTTGAATATCGCAATTTAGCGGTTCCATCTGAGCAATTAGATACCGAAAATATATTAGCCATTGTTAGCCGGACCATAGGTAATGTTATGAATCTAAGAGCATAGCCCCTTTAGTAATCATTCATAGTTTATCTTAATGCGTTTGATGAAATGTTATATTTAATGTAAATTAGTTTCAATCTGGTCGTACCAATTGAAACTCATTGATTCTATTCCAACATTTATCACCATAAGGTTTACCCATGGCTTACAATGCAATACTCACGAAGCTTAACCAGTATTTTGATACTAATACCACTCGAAAAATCTCATGGCGGAAACAGCAATTACAAGCAATAAAGCAACTTGTTCTTGAAAACGAGCAGGATTTCCTTAACGCATTACAAGAAGACCTTGCCAAACCAACACTCGAAGCTTGGATCACAGAAATTTCTTACGTTACTAACGATGTTGAACATGTTTGCAAGCACTTAAATAGTTGGTCAAAACAGAGAAAAGTAACTACCCCCCTAGTTGTTCAACCAGGTAAATCGTTTGTTAAACCCGAACCACAAGGTACAGTTTTAATTATTGGCGCATGGAATTATCCATTACAATTAGTGCTTGCCCCCTTAATAGCGGTTATTGCTGCAGGTAATTGTGCCATTATCAAACCTTCAGAACTAGCGCCAGCAGTATCAGCACTAATCGCAAAACTTGTGCCTAAATATTTAGACAATGATGCAGTAAGAGTGATTGAAGGTGGGGTTGAAGAAACTACTGATTTATTGGCCCTGCCCTTTAACCACATTATGTATACTGGTAATGGTCAAGTGGCTCGTATTGTAATGAAGGCAGCAGCGGAACATCTAACTCCAGTTACCCTAGAGCTTGGCGGAAAAAGCCCTGTTTATATTGACGAAAGTGCAGATATTACCATTACCGCACAACGAATTGCTTGGGGAAAATGGATGAATGCAGGCCAAACCTGTATTGCTCCAGACTATTTATTAGTCCGTAAAGCGTTAGTTGAACCACTATCTATAGCTTTAAAAGCACAAATAAAAGCAATGTTTGGTGAACACCCCAAAGATAGTAAAAGTTATGGCCGTGTTATTAATCAACGTCATTGTCAGCGCATTGCTAACTACTTTACTGATGGTGAAATAATTATAGGGGGCGAAAGCGATATTCAATCTTGCTACATAGCACCTACTATCATAATTAATCCCCCTTTAGATAGTGCATTAATGACTGATGAAATATTTGGTGCTATTTTACCCATCATTACTGTTGAAAGTTTCGATAAAGCAAAAGCATTTGTAAAACAAAGAGAGAAACCACTTTCTGCGTATATATTCAGTCGAGACAAGCAACAAGTTGGGCAATGGATAAATGAAATAAGTGCAGGTAATCAATGTATCAACGATGTGATCATGTTTAATGCTGTACCCGATCTGCCCTTCGGTGGTACAGGTCCCAGCGGTATGGGACAATATAGCGGTAAAGCAGGTTTTGATAATTTCAGCCATTTAAAGTCAGTTCTTAAGCGGCCATTTATAAAAGATTTACCTGTACGTTTCGCCCCTTATTCGAAATTTAAATTAATGCTACTGCGTTTGATTCGATAAAAGTAAAGTATTTCTATTATACTTTTCAGATAACTCTAAAGTCACAAGTGATGTAAATAAAGCGCTATATTTGGGGAGTATTAAAACAAAAAACCTTTTACAGAAAACTGTAAAAGGTTTTTTTTAATCTATCGATTACAAAAACGATAATAGATCTTCATCTAATTGCATTAATGTTTTCGGGTCAGCCATCATTGTTGATGCTAACGATTTAGTTCTTGGTAACATACGTTCAAAATAAAACTCAGCAGTTTTAATTTTTGCACGGTAGAAATCTCTATTTTCAACATCCGTTGCTAATTTCTCATAAGCTGCTTGTGCCATTTGTGCCCAAAAGTATGCCATAACTATATAGCCAGAATACATTAAATAATCAACAGAAGCAGAACCTACTACATCGCGATTTTTCTTTGCCTTAAGCGACAAACTCACGGTATTTTTCTGCCAATTAGCCACAGCTTTACTTAATGGCCATATAAATTTATTCATTTGGCGTTTATGAGGGTTACTCGAAATCATACTTTTATCTTTACAAAAGCCTAATATTTCCATCGTAAAGTGTTTCAAATATTTACCACGATTTAATAGAATTTTACGACCTAATAAATCAAGCGCTTGAATCCCCGTTGTACCTTCATATAAAGTAGAAATTCGAGTATCACGAACAATTTGTTCCATGCCCCACTCTTTGATAAAACCATGACCACCAAATATTTGTAATCCTTGGTTTGCACTTTCAGAGCCCATTTCAGTTAAAAAGGCTTTTAAAATAGGGGTAATAAAACCTAAACGATTATCCGCTCTACGACGCTTTTTCTCGTCCTTAATCATTTCAATATCATCAACGATCTTCGCCGCATAATAAATCATGGCACGACCACCTTCAGTGATCGCTTTTTGTGTCATTAGCATTTTACGAACATCAGCATGAACAATAATTGGATCCGCAACCAACTCAGGTTTCTTAGAGCCGGTTAGTGAACGCATAGACAAACGTTCTTTTGCATAAATCAATGAGTTTTGATAAGCAAGTTCTGCAGCACAAACCCCTTGTAAAGCCGTGCCAACGCGAGCCGTATTCATAAAGGTAAACATACATTCTAAACCTTTATTTTCTTCGCCGATTAAAACACCTTTTGCATTATCAAAATTTAGTACTGCGGTAACAGATGCTTTAATTCCCATTTTATCTTCAATAGATCCACAAGTAACATTATTGCTTTCGCCAACGTTTCCGTGTTCGTCTACCGCCATTTTAGGAACGATGAATAATGATATACCGCGTGTGCCTTTTGGTGCGTTCGGTAAACGAGCTAAAACAATATGAATAATATTATCTGTTAAATCGTGTTCGCCTGCTGAAATAAATATTTTTGTTCCGCTAATATTAAAAGTACCGTCGTCATTCGGTTCTGCTTTTGTTTTAACTTGCCCTAAATCTGTACCACATTGTGGTTCAGTTAAACACATGGTTCCAGTCCAAGTGCCTTCAGTAAGTTTTGTTAAATATATTTTCTTTTGCTCATCTGTGCCATGAACTTGTACAGTATTCATAGCGCCATGGCTTAAGCCTGGGTACATTGCCCAAGACCAGTTAGCAGTTCCCATCATCTCGGATTTAACCATACCCAATGAAGCTGGCAGGCCTTGCCCGCCATGTTCAATGGGATGAGATAAACTTTGCCAGCCACCATCAACATATTCCTGATAAGCTTCTTTGAACCCTTTAGGAGTCGTTACGTTACCATTATCAAATGTACAACCTTCTTTATCTCCGCTTTGGTTTAGTGGCAATAATTCATTTTCACAAAATTTTGCACACTCTTGAAATATCGCATCAACTAAATCAGGTGTTGCTTCCTCAAATTCTGGATATTGCTGATAATGCTCGTAGTAATTAAAGACATCTTCAAATAAAAACTTAATGTCTGTGATCGGTGCTTTATAACTTAGCATGTATCTCTCCAACGCTTTTTTAGAACTATTTATAGTTAAGTGCTATCGAATATAACAGAAAAACAACTGGTCATACCACTGTTTTTTTCAAATATAAAAACCTAAATTAATAAATTTACACAAACATTGAGGACTATTGAGTTTTTTTACAGGAATAAATTGTTAAATTTTTGATAAAAACAGTTTTGAAGTTTTGAAGTTTTGAAGTTTTGAAGTTTTGAAGTTTTGAAGTTTTGAAGTTTTGAAGTTTTGAAGTTTTGAAGTTTTGAAGTTTTGAAGTTTTGAAGTTTTGAAGTTTTGAAGTTTTGAAGTTTTGACTATCAATATAAAGCAACGTTGGCGGAGTGGACGGGACTCGAACCCGCGACCCCCGGCGTGACAGGCCGGTATTCTAACCAACTGAACTACCACTCCGCTGTATTGCATTCTGAATTTTAGCATAAAAATAATTTTATAATAGGTAATTCAAACCTTACTCTTATTAAACAATGTTGGCGGAGTGGACGGGACTCGAACCCGCGACCCCCGGCGTGACAGGCCGGTATTCTAACCAACTGAACTACCACTCCGCTGTATTGCTTGTTGAATTTTTATATAATAGATGTCACGTCTTTTATAAACAGGTAATTCAAACCTTACTCTTATTAAACAATGTTGGCGGAGTGGACGGGACTCGAACCCGCGACCCCCGGCGTGACAGGCCGGTATTCTAACCAACTGAACTACCACTCCGCTATATTGTTTTAAACGTTTAGTAATACAAGGTGCTTAACCTTTGATTATTTGGCGGAGTGGACGGGACTCGAACCCGCGACCCCCGGCGTGACAGGCCGGTATTCTAACCAACTGAACTACCACTCCGCTGCATAACCTTCACATTCGTCAACAACTCGTTGAATGCGGCGGAGATAATACGGTTATGAGCGAGAGCAGTCAACATCTTTTTTAATATAATTAACTGTATGCGCATTTGATGAGCAATAAGAAGAAAATCCATGCAAAAACCACTGAAATAAAGCAAAAATGAACTAATTATTTTTTCTTTTTTCGTCGCATTACAAAATAAAGTACCAAAGCAATAAGTATAATTCCGGCATTTGCAGCAACAATTATGATTAACGTTTGCAGATCTTTCTCATTTGCCGCCGTTTCTTGTGCTATTTTTGCCGCTTCAAGCTCGACAGCTAAAATCTCAGCATTTTTTTTGACCAAATGAGCTTCGTCAGAAGGTAATAACTCGTTACTTGGGTTCTTTGATAAAACCACATCACCATTTTCATTCAAAACAGGAAGAAAACCTTCTTCTTTGCTTTCGGCATTAAAAGTAAACTCAGGAAGTACTAACCTAAACTCTCGGCCATTAATTGTTTTGCCAAACACATTAACATTTACTCTATGAACGCCCGCTTCAGTAAAACCTATTTCATAAACACGTAACTTGCCCTTTCCTTCCATAATGGAAAACGGGTCGACTTGACGATCTGGGTAAGTAACCTTCCCTTGAAACAAAATACTATCGGGATCGACAAATGTTGGATCAATATCGAATTTAACTTGATGTGACAGCCCTTCTTCCTTAACCGCTTCGACGGAAATGGTAATAGGTGCCTTCTGCAAAACTATTGGTTTTTGCCTCAATTCACGCGTCGCCATTGGCATTTCTACATAATAAATAGGTAGCCATTCACCTGGAGCAAAGTCGAGCTCAAATTCTCCAGTAAATAAACCATCATTTGAATGCTCATCCAAATCTCGACCATCATCACGAAACTGGGCTATTTTTACTGGCTCAGCACCAAAATTATCAAACGCTGAATTATTGGTACTATAAAAGTCGACATTCAAGTTTAAAACATCTCGAAATAGCGGGTCATTAATTGCTTGCTCACCATTATATAAACGTCCTTCTACTTTTAATGTTTCACCAGAGAGAACAACATCAGGTAATGGCTCAACTTTAATAGTAACTTCGGTAACAACCATGATATGACTTCCAGGCAAAATGTCACCTATCGCCTGCCATGGTCCTGGCATTGGTTTTTTAATCGTTATCAAATCAAAAGTACGATCATCGAACCAAGTAATTTTACCTTTAGGTAGGTTATTAATTTTAAGTTTAGTGCCATCTGGACGAACTAGAATGATCGGTGGCGTGCCCGATTTACGGTAAAAGAGAAGCGTTATTTCATCGAGTAAAGCATCTATTTTGAAGCGATTATCAAAATAAGGGATTTGATTGGTGATGTTATCTGACTTGTAATAATCTACTTTTGCTTGCTGTCCATAACTGGGCAGGGAAAGTATCGTAAATATTACCATCAATAAAAGTGATTTACTTTGACCTATTTGGGCCATATGGGCTCGCTCCCTTTATCTGCAACAACGGCTAACCTTTCATTATGCTTTGTTAATTCATCGGCAGTAGCTTGAATAACCTTTAATTTATTTCGCTGTGAACTGATACGACGAATTGCATTTGCATCTTCTGACACTCCATCACTAGAAGATAAATTTAATACCGACTGTTTACGTGTCATCTCAATGTAAACGAAAGCCAGTAGTTGGGCATCAATTAATGCGCCATGATAGGTACGGTCGACCAGCTTATCAACGCGATAAAAACGGGCTAAATAATCAAGCGTTTTGGGTGAGCCAAATTCATCTTTAGAAACATGCAAGGTATCAATAACAGTACACATCTCACGGGTAGTAGGAATATTTCTTTTTAGTAGGGAGAATTCATGGTCCATAAAGCCAATATCAAACTTAGCATTATGAATAACTAAGCGAGCGCCTTTGATGAAATCTATGAAGTCATCGGCAACTTGTCCAAATAATGGTTTGTCTCGAAGAAAATCATTCGTTAATCCATGAATGTTTATAACTTCCTGCTCCATCTCAAATAATGGATTAATATAAACATGAAAGCTACGACCGGTTAATTGTCGATTGATCATCTCAACACAACCCACTTCAACAATTCTGTGCCCTT
>Ga0209292_1007373_pt1 | contig 10480 bp, 8 predicted proteins | sample GOMGulsemesocosm_2_FD_184634 | JGI IMG/M metagenome (GOLD analysis project Ga0209292, IMG submission 184634) | Methane-oxidizing microbial communities from mesocosms in the Gulf of Mexico - GOM9C Gulf of Mexico (SPAdes) (version 2) | ecosystem: Environmental > Aquatic > Marine > Cold seeps...
TTTTTCTTATCGGTATTGCTATGGAAGAATATATATATGGTTTTATATTCGCTATCCTAATATATCTTTTTGATAGTAATAGAAAACTACAATCGAGAGTGACAGCGTTAGAAATTAAAGATTTATCCTCTAGCACAATTGAACTAACACAAAAAGACACATCATTAGAAGATACTGATACACAAATCATTACAAGTAAAAAAATATTAAGTCAAAATAAGAATGATCAGCCTCGATCTATTCAATTAGATGAAAATCAAGCTCCTATAAATCTGAAATATAAATTACCAACAAGCTCAAAAACTATCGAGGTGCACAAAAATACATTTTTTCGCGGCATAATAAATAAATTACTAGAACCTCTGATATCAGCCGTTTTAGGACCTTTAGCAACAATTTTTAATGGCTTTACAAAAATTTATCAGCATTATAAAAAACAAGGAAAAGCACCCGTATTCTTTTTAACGCTTGCTGGCATCATCACTTTAGTCATGGGCTTTGGTTATTTACTGCAATACTCATTTAATGAATATTTACCACCAATAGGCAAAGTGAGCATTGGCTATATTTGTGCCTTGTTAATACTCATATTTGCAGTAAAACTTCACAAAAAACGTGTAGACATGTCTGAATATTCAGCAAGTTTAATTGGATTGAGTGTGATTTTATTCTATATGTGCAGTTACTTTTTAGGCCCTTATTTTCAACTTATTTCAGAGATAAATACTTTTATATTACTGAGTTTAATTTCAGCTGTTGGTTATATTTTATCTAAGATATATGAAACCCGTATTGTTTCTTTTATTAGCTTTTTAGGCGGTGCGTTAGCGCCAATCTTCTTTACTTCAATCACTACTAACTCACCTTTTTTATATCTTTCTTTTTTATTCTTACTTTGCCTAGGTACTCTTGTGATCGCTTTTTCAATACGGTGGCAGTTATTGGCACAAATATGCTTAGTTATAAGCATAGCATTGGTTGAGTTTGTTTTAATTAAAGTAAATATAACAACATCAATTGCAGCGATAGTATTAGTACATTTATTTTTCTATAAAATGTGCTTAAACCTATGTTTTCAATGGTACAAATTTAAAACAAGCCGACATAATTGTTTAATTCAATTATGTGCATCTTTGGCATTTATGTTAGTTGCTATTGAGCAAGTTTCTTTAAACTCTGATACATATGGTCTTTTACTTTTACTGAATGCGGTTATTACAGCATCAATATTCCTACTTGGTAAAGTCACACAGTTCGAATACTTTAAACACAAAGATATAAAAGTGATAGCCTTACTTATGTCTGGTTTTTTTGCAGGGTGCGCTTTATTAGTATTAATATCGGCAGATTTACTGAGCTTAGTTTGGGGCATTGAAGGGTTAATATTACTATTTTTAGGCTCTCGTTTTAACTATTACAGCGTTCGATTAGAAGCTTATTTATTACTGTCAGTTGCAACTCTTGCCGCCACACTTAAGGCATCTACTTGGCTGCTTAACGCCATAGAGCCATTACCTTTATTATTATCGTTAGAATTTAATATCGGTTATTTAAACTTAGTCAGTATTGTTGCCTTTAGTTATGCTATACCGATAATACATAATAGATTTAGTAGTGTAATAACCTATAAAGAAAAAATAACACAGAATTATTTAAACCAAATTAGTTTTTGTTTGTTATCTGTATTATTTATGGCCAGTATTGCTTGTATTTTTGTAGAAGGTTTTTGGCTATTTTCCATATTCCCTTTATTTGCGCTTATTTCAATTAGTCATAAGTTTAATTGGCCTAAATTAGAGAAAGTCGCATTTCTACATTGGTTTTTACTTTTAATTCCTGTTATTGCAAGTGGTTTGTATGTCGATAATTTTCACTTTAAAGCACAAACAATCATTGGCCAAATTGCACGTATTGAAGCATTTTTAGCCTTATGGTTAATCGCTTACTTTTATCGTAAATTATTTAATAAAAGCAATTTATTTAAAACTGCCCAACACTTAGATACAGCATTTTTTATCATTTTACCAATCTGCTTTTTACCCTCGATTTATAGACAGACCCCTGAGTTTATAACCTTAGCTTTATGGGCATCAGCTTTATTATCATTATTCATTTTCTACAAAATTCAACGACCTATTTTATGGATAATGACAAAAATCATCATATTAACAGCTGCTGCGGCAAGTATATATGCGTGTTATTTGATTAAATTTGAAAGCTGGCAAGGACATGGCTTAAGCGCACTATTGGTAGGTTGTGTGTTTATGTTTGCACTGCTATGGATATCAAAATCTTTCAGCCATCAAATAACATCATCTTCATGCATATTTAAAAACAAAGTTATTTCTTTATTTGCTCCTAATTGTATTTATTGGGGTATCAGTATTTTAATTCTTGTATATGGGTTAACTAACAATCTCTATTTTGGTTTATTCAGTGTTGTTGTTTATTGTATCAGCCTTATCGTATTACCAAGTTTTAGAGTCAGACTCAAAAAATATTATGGTGTTATTCACAAATGTATTTGGTTTTCAATCTTATGTTTAACCATAGGATTATGGCAATATATCAATTTAGAGCATGCTATTAATATCTATACCATTTCTGTGATTTATTTACCGATATTACTTTCAGTGTTTTATATGAGTTATACAAAAAAACCTCTCTTTATATTAACTCGTCGGTTAGGCTTAAAACAAAAAACGAGCATATTATTATGCCATTTATGTTTGACATCAGTATATTTAAGCCTTATTTATCTATATGAATTTAAACTAACAGGCCCTTTAGTATCTATTTTACTGGTATTGCAAGGCACTAATTTGTTATTTCATACTCTGAAATCAAAATATCGCTGGCTTATGTCCATTAGTATTGGCTATTTTGTTATTGCAACATCAAAAGTTTTATTATGGGATATCAGTGGGTTTACAGTGTTACAAAAAGTCATCGCATTTATGTTTATTGGCTGTATTTTATTGGGATCAGCATTTCAATTTCAAAAACTTAAAACTAAAAATGCCTGATCAAAAAAGCCCTAACAGAGCACTGTCAGGGCTTTCTAAAATAAAGCTATATAAATCATTAACGCGCGATTTTAAAATCTAACTGGACGGTTGTTCTGGCTTCTACTACCTTACCATTTTCAAATTTAGGTGCATAACGCCATTTTTCCAAAGCTGCTAGCGCTTCTTTATGGAATCCTTTTGACTCGTCAGTGTTAAGTACTTTTGCATCAGTCACAAAGCCAAAGTCAGAAACTGTGAATTCAATTTTAACTGAACCAGACCTTCTTTTTCTAACCATTTTCATTGGATATTTAGGATTTGCACGATACAAAGGGATTTGTTCTTGATTCTCGTCCCAAGGTTGCATTTGGCCAATCGCAATACAGTGTTGAGTTGCTTCATCACTTTTGCCATCTTTTTCTAATGCGTTAATTAAAAATGCATGTGTACTCAACTCTAAAGGATGTGTAGGACCTTCTAACGCATCAAATACGGCTAAATTAGATTCAAAGTTTTCAATGGCTTTTTCATACTTATTACGTGCTAAATAATATTTCCCAGCATAAAAGTTCGCTTTTACCACACGTTTATCATTACTTGGGAAGTGTTCAATTAGATACGCTTGTGCATCTAAAATTATTTTGCTTTTTCTTGAACCTACTGATAGTAACTTAATACCAGTCTCTAAGGTTAGCACTGCTTTTAATAAATCATCTTCTTCAGGTTGCTTATCAATAACTGTGAGTGCTTTTTTATAATAACGCTCAGACAAATCACTTTTTTTATAAGATAATGATTTTGCATAAGCAAAATACAAATCGACTAATTCAATATTATATTTCCCCAACTCTTTTTTATATATATCGATTAAAGGCTCTAACAGCTTCTGTGCTTGATCTCGTTTATTTGTATCGTTATAAATTGCCGCTAAATTAAAGCCTAATCGCGCAGTATTGATATTTGATTCACCATATACTTGGTTTCCAAGTTCATATGATAATTGAGCAAACTCAAGTTGCTTTTTCTTGTCCGGTGTTTTAACCGCCGCTTGATATTGATGATAAGCATCTTTAAATTGTTCATTAACTTTATTTAAATCACTGGCATTTACAAATAGTGGCAAAGTAAAAGCAACCGCTAAACTTAGTTTTTTAAATTTCATATTCTTCCCTGATTATATTTGGAATAAAAGCTCGATTACAGTAACAGATTGTACCTGTTATTAAAATAATTTCATCCTATAGCCAATTGACATTCTTAAACCTAAAAAGGCCAATAATAAGACTAATACAAGGCCTATAATGCCTAAGATTTTGTCAATTGAAGCAATACCTGTCCATTGCAGATAGTGAATTTTATACATTTTATTTATAAAATCGGTATCTTCACCTTGTTGGTATAAGCTCATTTTAGGCCAGTTTAAACTGATCCTTATATCGGTATCAGTGATGATATTTAAACCTTCAATACTTACGATATTACCGTACCTTAGCGGGTTATGTTTAATTGCATCATTTAGTAAAGTTTCAATTTGTATTTTTGTTGGTGCTTCAATAATTTTTAAAGTCTGTGGATCTCGTTGTTGCCAACCTCCTTTATTTTTTATCAATAAATGAGTGCCTAAGATGGAGCGTAATATGCGGGTTTCCAGCCAAGTTTTATTTCCTTTATATTGAATATTTTCAGTCAATGGGTAAGTTTTAATTGGCAAACTTTCGTATGCAGCTTTATAACCAGGTTTAATAAAAAAATAAACACCCGTGATAGCCCAAGCAATAAAAGGCAAAATCATTATAAAACCTAAATATTTATGTAACTTTTTCATTTATAAATCCGTTAATATCCTGTCATTTCTAAAAAGCCTTTCCCTTGATGACTGCCACTAAAGCTCACCATACCCTCAAAATATTCTATACCAAAACGCATGATTTGATCTTTGTTAATCGTTTTCACATCTATATCAATTTTATGAGACTCTATTTTAATTTTAAAATGATTTGGGTAATTTTCATCATCTTTTTGTTTTAGTGATATTAAATTAACTTCATCTTGTGTGAGCGTTTCAATATCGCCATTTTCATTCATTAAACTGGCATATATAAAGTCTTTATCATCTGAACGAATACGATAAACCATAAGAGCCAGATCTGACTCTAAACGAAGAGAAAACCAATCCCAGCCTTGTTGATCAGCTGCTAACATTTGAGAGCCCCACTCTCTATCAAACCACGCATTACCTGTTACATTTAGCCAATGTCCATCAATAAAAACTCGACCATTTACCTTAATAAAAGGTTGAGAGTAATAATGACTTGCGATGTTAAACTGGGCATGTTTTTTATTATAACCTTGCTCACCTTGTAAATAGAATTGATTTTTTCCTTTTAAATTCAACTCTACTTGCCATTGTTTATTATCTATAAAATCTGAGAAGTTAAGCTTCGCTGGTAATAAATCGGATGACGATTGCCATGTCCAATCATCAATTGAGGCACTAAAGGGCGCTGTTAATATTTCAAGATTACCAAACTCTTCACGGGCATTTCTAAAAGCTGATAAATGCTGTTTTTCACTGCCTAATGCTGCATGAGCAAAATACCAATGTTTCCCTTTAATAGCAGTACGAAACAAGGTCCATTGTACAGCTAAGTCATCGCCATTTTCAGTGACTAGGTTTGCTGTGATATACCACCATTCATGACGGTAAGTCTTTTTAGGTGCGTGGGCATCAGGAAAGTTAATTTCATTATTAACAGAGGGGTTTTCATAGTTTTGAGTTTTATCTGCTAATCGATGTAATGGGCTAACATACTCCTTTTTCTCTAAATTAGCATCACCACAAGCGACTAATAGTAATAAGGCTAGTGTAAGTATCAATTTCATAAACGCCCTTTTAAATTAATTTTACTCAGCACAATTGTTAAAGCGGGAATGAGACATATTAAGCCAATAATGCTGCTACTGATAAATGATGATGTTTCTAATAATAACGGCATTGACCAACCAAAAGAGCTTGGTAATACTTTTGACACTAATACATCAGCGAGAATAGTTGCAGTAGGCCAGCTTAGTAAAATACAGCCACAGGCAAGTAATAACCATTGTATTAACATATGGATAAAAAGTGCTGATTTACTATAGCCAAGACTGATTAAAATAAAGAGATCTGATTTTCTTGCAAGTTCAAGGTTATTAGCAGATAAAAACAAACCAAAACAAGCAATTGATAATAATACAACCGCAATCCCTTGGGTTAATAAAAAGGTTTCTTTAAATACATTTAACGCCATTTTTTTTATTTGCGATGGTTGATATAACTGGCTTTCATCTATGTTTAGCTGTTCAATCAAATCAGCCACTATTTTTTCATCAAATGATTTAAAATATACACCAAACCCAATTTCTTTAAGCCCACTTAAATGTGCTTTAGCCAACTTTTGAGCGATCGTGACTTCAAAGCTAGGGTTACCGTAATCAAAATAAATACCTGACACTGTACATGTAAAAGTACGACTTATTGATGTGGATTGTGATAGTGAAATTTTGTCCGCTAATAAAATATTGCGTTTTAATGCGAGTTGCTCATTGATAAAACAACCATTTTTTAATACTTGCTCCAGAGATTGCGTTAGTTGAGATTTAAATACAATGGAACTTAGTTGTCTTTTTGAATTGACAGTATTAACCGTTACCGTATCTTTATCTACAAGCGCCTTTGCATCATGATATAAAAGAAACTCATCAACTTTATTATTTTTCGATAACCATTGTTCAATCTTTTCTTTTTCTCCAATTTTAAATCTAATATATAAGTCTTCATCTAGATGCTGATCTAAATACTTAATAAATGCAGATTCGAAGCTTGAAACCATTAATGCAGCAGCAATGCTTGTTGTTAAGGCGATATAAAATGCAGCTAACGGCAAAAATCGTATTGATATCTGATTTTTCAAATCTTGTAATATAAAATTCACTTTGTATCGTGATATAAATTTATTTAATGCAGAAAAAATAAAATATAAAAATAATGGTAATAAAGCCGTAGTGATGATTAATAAAACTCCGTATTTCAACATAATAGAATGCCAATTAAACTCAGGAATTATAAAAAATACAACGCTAGTTAGTGCAACGAAAAATAACAGTTTTTTAATAAATTTTGTATGAGTTAAATTAACCCGACTTTGTTTTGAAAAAAGAGAAACCTTTTTGGTATTAATTAATTTAAATTGCCTAAATAATGCAAAGAAAACAGCAAGACTTGAAATAATCCCAGACCAAAGTAAATATAGCCAATTCCACTCAAAGTGACCGCTTGATTGCAATTGATATAGTTGAGACAAAGTGAAACCTAATAATGGCAATAAAAAACTCACCATTAAGAATGCGAGTATTACACCAAGAATACTCGATATAATAATCAAAAATAAAGCTTCAAACATTAACGCAAGTTTAATATCAACTAGAGCAACCCCTAGTAAACGCAATTGTGACATCAATTCAACGCGCTTGTGCCAAGCTTGATTAGCTCCTTGATAAGCAATAAATGCACTAACGATAAAACCTAGCAATGCTAAAGCAGTTAAATTTAAATGCAAAGCATCAGCAAATCCTGAGCGCTCTTTTATATTAAAAGACTGCTGTAAAATAAGATTTTCGGGTAATGATTGGTTTAAGTGCTTTAATCTTTTTTCAGTCATTTCACTAACAATTAAATAACTAAAACCAGTATATTCAGGGAATAATTGCCAAGCATATGCAATATCTAATAACGCCACATTGTGCCATAGCTTTGATTCTATTCGTTTTACTATTAAAGTCTGTTGATCTATTAACTGTAATTTAGAAGTAACAGCTAGCTTGAGTGTCTTTGCATAGGTATTTGATAATAAAATTGAAGTTGGATGATAAACCTCTGGTTTTGCAATACTCAAAGGTAATAAGTCTATCGCCTTAAAATATACCGTATTATTATTTTTTAGTTTTTTTCTGAATGACAATACCCCTTGCAACTCATTAAAACCTTGCTTTCTTAGCCTAGCAAAATCCTTTATCGACACTGAATTACCACGTTTAGGCACTATATATTGTGCAACAGGGCTTTCAAGTTGAGAATTTGCCTGTTGATATTGCAGTTTACTTGCATGATTTAATATTAGAATACTGAGCAATGTACTTGTTGCAATTGCGAGACTCAAGATAAAACCAATATTAAGAAGTCGATTCTGCTTATATTCGGCACATTGGACTTGAAATATGAGCAGAAGTTGCTTCATATCATTAACCCAACTTAATTTCGGGAGAGTTTACTAAGCTTAACTTCCCATCAACCAAACGATAAATTGAATCCATTTTTTTTGCAACTTGCTGGCTATGAGTGACAATTAATAATGCTGTATTATAGGTTTTTGCTAAATCCGCTAACAAATCAACCACACTATCACTATTTTTAATATCAAGATTACCGGTTGGCTCATCTGCTAATAATAATTTGGGTTTTGCGGCTAAAGCTCGGGCAATAGCCACTCTTTGTATTTCACCGCCGGATAAAGTTACTGGAAATTTATTTAAGAGATGATCTATTGCCAAGGCTTTTGTAAGTTGTTCAATATATTTTTGGTCAAACTTACTCGCTAACTTAGCACTAAAGGCAATATTATCTTTTACATTCAAGCCCGTCAGTAAATTAAACTGCTGAAAGATAATGCCCAAATCATTTTTACGAATGAGGCTTGCCTTTTTGTCCGAGAGGGTTTTTATATTTACATTAGATAAATAGATATCACCGTATTGTATAGGCTCTAGAGCGCAAATTAAATTTAAGAGACTTGTTTTACCACTGCCACTATCCCCCATTAATGCAAGTGATTTACCGCGTTCTAACTTTAAGTTGATATCAGATAATATCTCTCGACCATGAGTACCATCATCAACTGAATGACTAAGATTTTTAACTTCTAACATCATTCTAATTCCTTTTATATCAGTTTTTAATTTAAGCTCGATCAAACTATTTTTATGCCAATTCTATTAAGTTAGTGATCGAATATAAATTAGGATAAGTTTTCAAGAGCAAGGCGCTTGATTGAGCAATAGATGGCTATTGGGATTGAAAGCAACGTAGCTATTGTATATTTAGACCATTTAGATCGATCTCATATTTATTAAAATTGGTATTATCAAGGCTCATAAATAAAAACCTCTTCTAAAGATACTTTAAAAACAGCAGACATTTTAAAAGCAACTTCTAACGAAGGTGAGTACTTAGCTGACTCAATTGCGATAACCGTTTGACGGCTCACTCCGACTTCATCAGCTAATGCCTGCTGTGTCATTTCACTATTATGAAATCTAAGTTGTCGAATATTATTACTAATACATAGTTTTGCCATTTTTAAACTCCTTTACGTGATAGCCAAATTTGTACAAAAAAGCTAACAAGTTCTGACAATAAAAATGATACAACTAAAATATGAAGTGGTAAAAAAGGAATATTTTGATGCAAGCCTATCGCCCATTCATTCGATTCTAAAGCATATTGGCCTATGGCGATTACAATTCCGACTTTTAAAACCCAATTACTGTAATAGCTGCCTTTTAATTCAATTAATTGCTCACGTTCATCTAATGGTTTATCTGCATCTTTATGATTAATAATAGCCAATATCACAGAAGAGATGATCATAAGCACAACCGTGTACATAACCACCTCAAACAAAACACCTATGATCAAACTGCCATCTGCTAACTGTTTATTATCAAACCCTAAAAGTTGATTCAAATAATAACTAAAAATGATCACGGTTGCAGAAAACTCTAACCATAAACTTTTTTCTTGAAAACTTGAATTCATAATATTAATTCCCTTAATCACTTAATCACTTAATCACTTAATCACTTAATCACTTAATCACTTAATCACTTAATGTTAAGTTTACCTAACTTAATGTTAAGTATTTTATACATTGAAATATATTCCAATACTAATGCCATGTCAAATATACCTAACATCGCGAGTGAAGTACTTTATACCAATTCTATTAAGTTAGTGATCTAATATAAATTAGGATAGATTTTCAAGAGCAAGCCGCTTAATTGAGTAATAGTGGGCTATTGGGATTGAAAGCAACGCAGCTATTGTATATTTAGACCATTTAGATTGTTCACATATTTATTGGGATTGGTATTACTTTGATATAGGTGGGAATATTATCAAGAGCACATTTGATAGTGTCATGAAAGCAACGTAGGTATTGTGTATTTAGACCATTTAGAATGATCACATATTTATTGGAGTTGGTATGAGCACATAGTTAATTGAACTACGCATTTATGGATAACTATAGAGTGAGTAATAATAAAGAGTTAGATAGGGAAAATTATAAGATGTTTTAAATTAGTATTTGATGTGTTTTAAATGAAGTCATTTATATTTAAATAAATGGCGGAGTGGACGGGACTCGAACCCGCGA